>Ga0272448_1005364_pt1 | contig 14225 bp, 14 predicted proteins | sample YNPCB0191_FD_202220 | JGI IMG/M metagenome (GOLD analysis project Ga0272448, IMG submission 202220) | Hot spring sediment microbial communities from Yellowstone National Park, WY, United States - YNP-CB-019-1 | ecosystem: Environmental > Aquatic > Thermal springs > Hot (42-90C) > Sediment...
GCCGTTTGAACCAACAGCGGATGATATCGTCTTCAAGAAAAAACCCGACGAGCGCTACTACGACCCGAAGTTCCTGCAAAAATTGACCGGAAAATTCGTGCTGATGAACCAGGTCACCACCATTGAGTTAAAAGGCAACACTCTGACCCTGTTTGTGCCCGGACAGCCGGTTTATGATTTGGTACCCGACCTCGGCGATGAATTTTACCTCAAGCAAGTGCCGGTAATTCGCGTTCGTTTCATTTTTGATGCTAAGGGTGAAGTTACGGGCCTGGAGTCCATCCAGCCCGGCGGCGTCTTCGAGCTGAAGAAGCTCTCAAATGGGGTCGGACCACAATAATTCTTTTATTTTCAATAACATAGTAGAATTTTCAAGCGTCTTTATCTGTTCTAAAAACTAATTTTTCGGTAATCAAAAAACTTCCCAGAAACTTACTGATAAAGCCGAAAAAGCGGAACCCAAAGACAAACCCGCACAGAAAAAATAGCTGAATATTTGTACCGAAACTTCTAAAGGTTTTTTAAATAAAAGGGCAGCTAATTTTTATTAAAGGAACTGTAAACTATAATTCATACTCAATCAATTATTTTAAAAAGGATATTTTAGCCAGGATTTTAAAAAACAACATAAAATTTTTTCAAGAAAATACATGTTTGATTTCGTAGAAATGCTTGCTAATTATTCAGTTGAATTACGTCAAGCTATTAATCTAAAATAAAAAAATAATATGTGGGATATATTAACAAATTTCATAATTGATAAGATTGCAGGATTTTTTATTCAATCCTTTTTTAAAAAACCTAAAATTGAAATAACAGTGAAAGAAATCATATATGATTTGATAGAATCCAATCCATGTGATTATGTTGTTGTTATAAGCCCCTATCCAAGTCGATACTATGTAAACCTCGGGTTTTCTAATATAGGAAAAAGTGCCACTACTCTTAAAAATATCAATTTGATAATCGATAAAACAATAAAACTCTCCAGCCCAGATTTCAAACAAATATATCTAAAACCAGGAGAGTATCAAGAGATGATTATCATTTTTCCTATAGATAAAGACAAAGCTATAAATAAGGGGATATTTGAAATAGAAGTCTTTGATGCCTTTTCCAAAAGATATAAATATAGCGGCGATTTTCCAATAAATATAAGTATGCAATGAATAAAAAAACAAAAGTCATCGAAAATAAATCCCAGCTAGTTGGTGTGTAAGAATGTTCGCAAATTTGATCTAGGAGTATAAGCAGTCGTAAATAAAAACCTCCTTTCCTAAGGTTAAAGTCTTTAAAAGGAGATTTTACGATGGCTCATCTTCTGGTATCAAATAGAGGACATTTTTATATACTAGCCGCACCCTTAGGCAATCAAATCATAATAAACATCTTTAAATAAATACAGGCATATTTTTAGATTAAATATTTGACCTTACGAGTCTATTATATTGTCGTATAAGCGTTTTATTCGAGAGGGAATTCTTGCTCTTCTTAAAAGATCACCAAAATGACTTGTAACACCAACATTCCCGATAAGTTCAATTCCAATTTCTCTGTCTTTTATTTCGCTTATTAATTCCCTCAAAGATTCCAATCCTTGGTTTATATTAAATCTGATAAATTCTTTAGCTTTCCCGGGATAGATAAAATATTCATCATCTCTCTTTTGTAATATATTCCTCTTCTGTAATAAATGTAATTGTACTATCCAAACCTTCTTCTTATCAGCAACCCACTCAATTTTAACAGGCCCAAGAATGTTTTTAAACTTCAACAAGGCATTTTTTACCCCATTTTGGACGCTCTCTGGTAAGTTAACATCTGGCGATTGGATACCCAACATAAACTTATCACCTTTCCCTTTTACCCCCTCAATAATCATATCATTGGTAGGGCCAACTAACGCTGCCCCTGAAAAATAAAAATCTACAGATTCTTGGATGAGCAGGGAAGTTAATTTATCACCTTCATTATCTTGTTCTTCTATAAATTTAAATGGATCTACCCAACCAAAGATAGTTTTAAAATGGCCAGGCACAGGCTCCGGAGGTGAGGTCCTCATCCAATATTCTTTTGTTCCTGTGGATTTACCTAGTTCAAAGGGCTTTATATGCCTGCCTATAACCAATGTTGAAGGAACATCAAATCCCAATATATCCGCTATTAAAAGACCAAAAGCTTTATCACCAATATACCGGCTAAACCGATTAGGCCACGATATTTTTGCTTCATATGAAATTTCATCAAATTTTTCAAGCTCCCAAATTATAGTATGTTGTTTCTTATATCCTTGCCTAAATGGGTGAATACTAAATTCAACCCTAACATTTCTAGGGTAATCTAGGTCGGGTTTAAAACCATAAACCTTTTTTAGTAATTTAGTCCCTAATTCATACGGCAAAGTACAAATACCTGGCTTGTCGACACATTTAGGAGTATCCTCCGGAGAAAATTCTAATAAGCCAGCAAATGATACGCCAGAGACTCCACCATCTTTTACATCAATCGTCTCGTTTAAAATGGTATAAAATCCGTCTTGGGCTAGCTTTTTAACTTTATAAATAATTTCACCTGGATTTTTTTCGCCATATATAAATTCTCCGGCCTTTGGGCGATTCGGATCAAAACTTCGAATGTTTATAGACCTAGCAGGACTTTCATTAAGAAGAGCCTTTATAGCATGTTCTGGAGAATCAAATCGATGATCTGGACTGAAACCTCTTATTCTAAGAAAACGCAGTTTTATATTTTCTCCAGGTGCGAAGCTAATGAATTGAGCTATGTTTGCAACGGTAGATATATGAAATAAAATTTCGTCTTTGTAATTATTATTATTAATATAATTTAAAATGTGTAGCAATTTATTCTTGTCGTTTAAATTCATCTCTTTACCTTTTTTTCTTTCCCGCTAATTTTTCCAACTCTTTTAGATTTTTTTCTATTAGTAGCAGCTTTTCTTTTTCTAAGTTTATTTTATTTAAAGCCTCCTCAATCATTTTAATTCCTTTTGAAATATTTATTTTATTTCCCATTAGATCATAAGTACCTATATTATGTCTTTTTGCAACAAAAAACTCATATGTACACCCAATACTATATTCCCAACCCGGGGAAAATATCACTTTTTCTGCGTGTCGTCTTATTACTTCACCCCAAAAATAATGGTAATCTTTTTGCTCCCAGCCTTGCATCTTCAGGAGGATAGGATTTATTATAAGTTTATCCGAATGCAATTTTATATAGTTGTCAGCGATCCTATTATATATTTTATTTAAAAAGCCTTTTTTATTTTGAACATTTTTCAAGTCCAATGGGTCCATGAATTTCTTTGTCTTGTCAATAAGCTCAACAATTATATTTTTATTTTTTATGGCTTCTATACTTGTCATTGGCATGCTGAGATATAATATTTTTTTATTATTTAGTATAAAGCCTATAATTTTTATAACATCATCGATAAATTTTTTATTTTTCATTTTCTTTATTTTTATTTATTTAATTTTTTTAAATGATAATTTTTAAATAATTTTTTAAATACAACATTATATTCGGGAAGATTATCTTCAAACCATGCTTTTATTTTTTTTAATGTTTCTTTATTTATTTTTATTTTAGTTATATTATCATCGTTATTTTCTTCCGAGTAAATTGTCACCAGCATACAAAATTCATCCAAAGGCTCTTGAGACCATTTAAAATCTGACGAACCATCTTTAATAAACCTGCTAATATAGCTGCTTAGAGAAATAATGGGTTTTATTTGATTAACGCACTCTTTAATATCTTCAATATTAAATGTCCTGTCTTGTGCTGCTTTGCGTTCTTTTATAATTGATACTAGTTGCTTTAGTTCATCATAAACAAATAATTGCGTCCTTCTGGCAATTTCTTCTATTCCATTCTTTTTAAGATTTAATATTTCTAAAATCTCCTGCCTCGCTCCATAATCTGGTGGGAGTAAAAGAAAGATATCATCAATTCGCCCCTTTCTTTTGATGGCATCATCTATCCTTTCGTAATAGTTAGTTGCAATTATGAGTATAGATTTCTTTATCTCTCTTAAATCCTTAAATTTGCTTAACATACTTGGAGTCATAAATTGAAATATATCGCCCTGCTCGCTATATGCTTTTGAGTTTCTGTCCAGTATCAATCTATCTATTTCATCAAATAAAATTACTGCTTCTTCTTGTTTATACAAAGCATTAAAAATAGCTTTTGCTCTTGCTTCAACTCCGGCCTCACCTTCAGCAATAAAATCAGACGGAGTAATTTCTATAAGATCATAATTTAATTCCTTAGCTATCCATTTTGCCAATGATGTCTTTCCTGTTCCTGGGGGTCCATATAATATCATTGAATAATGAATATCATCAGATCCATTAGGCTTTCCCTCTTTTCTCGGACTTATGTAAAACTTTTCTATTATTTCCTTTATATTTACCATACCATTGAGCCTACTATTTTTTTCTATAAACGGTTTAAGCGAATTAATAGGTCTGGGTGGCTCTTTTTCTAAATCAGAAATGCCCAATTTAAACTTTGTTTTTAAACTCAGATTGAGGTTTTTAGTATAATCTCGGGCGACATATTTTTTTATAATAGACACATAATAAGCGAGAAAAATCAGCACCTGACTTGTTTCCCAAAGATGAATGGTGTCAGGTTCTGATGTATGTTCAGACCTCCATCCAAAATAATGCTTTTCTTCATCTTCTACTTCATTAAACAAGGTTTTGAGCCACTCTTCATATTTCACGAATAAGTCAATACCTTGAAACAGGTATTCCTCATTTTTATATATCTTTGCCAATAGAGAACATATCCTTATTAATGAATTTGCTACTTCTACGCTCACTGGCATTAAAACGCTACCAGTCTCCTTAGTAGTAAGTGGCTTCATAGGCCGCCAGAATGGAAATATAGCTTGCCTCTCTTTAAGAATATTAAAAATTTTTTCAATTGTATCCGACTTAATTAAATTGGGCCTGGTTAGCAATATGCCTTCTAAGGAAAATACTAATTCTGCAATATCAAAATCAATATCAGAAGTTAAATAAGAAGCAAGATGTTTATCTATACGAGACTTAAAATATTGAGCAAGTTTCTCATTCAAGCTATTTGAACTAATTTTTTCATCTTTTCTGCTATGATTAATATCTTTAAATCTTTCATTTTTTATTATCTGGGCAGTCCTTAAAAAAAGAAAAGCATGATCCTGCGGCTTTGGTGAAATTTTCTTTTCTTCTGTTTCATAACTTAACAAGGGGACGCCATTATTTAGTCTATCAATTAGCTTACCTATAGATGCTTTTATTATTGCTTGTAATATATTCCATTGTTCATTGCTTATTTTCAGGGCTTCATTATTCATATTTCCACCAGAAAATATTTCCGAAACCCAACTTAAAGTTAAAGGATCGTCATTGCCAAATGTATTTGATGAAATCTTTCCCTCATCCAGTATCACGCTCCCTAACTTGCCAGCCGCTTCATAAATTATATCTTGGGGTGTCTTATTTATATTCTTATTTTTATTTATAGAACCAATTTTGACATATTCACGCGGCAGCAAATAACTGCTATTTGTCATTTTACATAAGGTCATTAATGTGAAAATTATCATCGAATTCGTACTTATTGAATAATCTGGCAACGTTTTACCTTGTTCAGGAATTTGATATGGCCAATATCGATCCTCATCCTTGAAAAAAATGATAAATACCTGGGCAACATTATCTATATCTTGTTCAATTTTCTCTATCTTGTTTTCAAGAAGATCAACGTATTTTCCATCTTTTTTCATATCATTCAAAAGCATGATATCCCCTTCTATATAATTTATTTTACGCTTTAAATTTTATTTAGTATTTCGGTTAATATCAATATCTTTATCATTTTGATTAGCTCGGGAGCTTCTAACTTTTAACGAACCGATACCAGATTTTTCAACCCGATTTCCAAATATTCTGGAGAGCTGTCTGGCTGCACCATTTCAAAGTTTCTCAAAAAGGCAGCTCTATAAAGGTCTGGTGGGAAAAGCCAGTATTCTTTTTTATCTTTTAATTAAAAACCGACCATTTAACAGCGGCAACCAAACAATGGCGATTACTGCCTTGCTGGTTTTCCTTTATAAAAATAAAAAATGGATAAAAGTTGATACCCAGGAATTATACAATTTTACCATCTGGGTGGCGCAAAGCCCTCCACGGCTTAAAGATGAAACAGTCAAAGCTATAGAAAAATTCATAAAAATGCATCTGATTGATCTTTTTTAAGAGTCTGAAAATCAGGCTCGGACCACGGAATTTGGGGGCAAACAGTAACAAAATTCTTTAAGGCTTAATTTGGTCATATAAGATCATATTAATTTATTTTTTTTCAACAACTTGGTGTGGTCCGACCCCATTCAACTCACGGAATTTGGGGGCAAACAATGGCAAAATTCTTTAAGGCTTAATTAGGTCATATAAGATCATATTAATTTATTTTTTTTCAACAACTTGGTGTGGTCCGACCCCATTCAACTCTATTTTCCATTAAAAATATGGGAAGTTCCTCGGGATTGTAAGATGCTAATTTTGAGGTGATCCCCATTCTTTGGACAATAAAGAGGCTTGTTTAAGGTGCATTTTTGACCTGCCTGTCTTGCTATTTTAATCATTTAAATGCCCTATCTCAACACGCTTTTTGCTGGCTGTATGTCTAAGATATACCTCGTGGGCCGAGTGGTATCCCAGGCCTGAGGTAGCCTCTCCGCGTTGTTGCGAAAAAATACCCTTTCTTATTAAACCCGGGTAATAAGAAACTACTCCTCTTATGAATAAAAATAGCCTGAAGTCCCATCCGCCGCATCAGCACCCTGACCCGCTTCGGGTTCACTATATAGCCCTGAGCCCTTAACCAGGCCGTCAGCCTCCTTACCCCATAAAATGGCACCTTCGTATACTGCCGCATCAGCTCAAGGTTATACTCATCATCATGAGCCGAACTGTAATAATAAGAGGACCTGGATAGCCTTAATAGCTCACACTGCCGTGCCACTGCTATCGCCTTGTTATCTCTCTCCACCAACTCCTTCTTCTCCACAACTAAAGCTGCTGAAATTTTTTTTAAGCTACTCATTCTCTACCCGTAGTTGACCAATCTGACGAAATAGCTCTGCCTCCAGCTAATCCCGATCCTCTTCCCGATTCTTCCTCCGATCTGAAAATAACTCACGTAACATTCTCAGTAACTGATCTTTCCACATCCGAACCTGGTTGGGATGACCCCCAAATTCACTGGCTATCTGGGCCACGGTCTTCTCGCCTTTGACCGCCTCCAGTGCCACCTTAGCTTTAAATGCTGCCTCATACTGTTGTCTTTTCATAATGGCCATTTTACCATACCTCCTTTGAAGTTATGGCAGGCCATTTTGCACCTTATTGCCCTGTCCAGTTTTTGGGGAGCATTTCAAAATATTGATAAATTCAGGAGTGAAATATAAAATTTCGCTTGCATTATCTCCATTTATATCAATAACTTCATAAAACGTTGCATTAGAAACTTTAATCTTTCTATATGGATTATCTGCAAATTTCCTTTTATTTTTGTCAAATAAATAGATTTGCACTTGGTCTTGCTCGGCTAAAAGAATATCCTTCGCTCCATCTCCATTATAATCACCTATCAAATTAATGGGGAAGCCCCAAAAGAAATTTACGTTCAACCTCTTTGTAATTACCCCATCCTGAACAAAACCAAATTTATCTCTATAATGAAATATTCTTATTTCAATATCAATTCCCCTTTCAATATATTTTCTTATTATGCTACCTAAACTAAATCCTTGAACCAAAGGGTGTATCAAGACCAACTCTTTTTTACCATCTCCATCAATATCTATTAAGGGGTTGGGTAATAATGGGTAATCTGAAGTTTCTATGACCTGTGAAGGATTTATCGGGTAGTCGCCATTTTCTTGTTGAAGTATCAATTCTAATCTAAATTTAGGGTTTTGAAATAAGTTCCCCTCTGTAGTTATCTGGAATCTCAGTAAATCTCTTCTGCCCTGCCCTGTAATATCGCAACATAAATCAGATAGCCATACGCCATATCGATCTTGAATTATTTTTGATGGAATTATGCTAAATTTACCATCTTCATCCATGAGGTGTATTTGATATTCATAGATTCTAACAGGGCCTTTATTCGGCTCCTCTATATCTTTCATTTTAACACGAATAAACTCATACCTGCTATCATGATTAATATCAGCTATTAAAACATTTTCGCCGACAATGTTTTTTGTCCAATCTAAATATTTAAAATAAATGGGCCAACCTCGATTATAAAAGGTCCCAGGCTCTCCACCTATGATAGGTTCGATGGGATTATCATATATCCTTAACCCCGGCGGTTCAAGATCCTCTTTGTATTCAATTGGCAATTCTTGATGAAGGTAAAAGTTACCCTGGCTATTTCTTTTATAAATTTTTATACCTTTATTGGAAAACGCTAATAATTCGGGAATATGATCACCATCTAAATCAATAGCAAAATGCGCCGGAACAAGAATATGAGGCAAATTATTTTCAACAATTGTAGGTGAAACTACCAACGTCTTAGGATCCAAATTCCATTTTCCTCCATTCTTTTCGAAACAAGATATTCCTTTATCATGCATAACTATCAGCTGTTTCTCTCCATTTGAAAGAACGTCTGCAAAATCCAATGCACCTGATATCGGAATTTTTATTTTTTCAAAGTCTGAAAAACTTCCATCTTTATTTTGGTAAGATATAAAGATAAATTCGTCTTTTATAAAAATAATGTCAGAAAGACCATCTTGATTTAGGTCTTCGAAAATCGGTTGTATTTTTGAAGGAATAAATTCTCTCAAATCTTCAGGTATCTTAATTTGATAAACCGTATCCATAGCTGATAATAGAACATTTATAGATAACAAAATACCAAATAAATAAGAGAAAAAAAAGATTAACTCTATTATTCGATTATTTTTCATAATAATGATATATGGTGAGTTTATTATTTTTTACGAACAATATTTCGTCTTTGCCATCACCATCCAGATCACAAATTCTATAATTTGTATACCCCCCTTTGACGTTTATTAATTCTACTCTTTTTATTTTTTTACCGCCTTTAAAATTCAAAAAATATACATATACGTTATTTTCGTCCTTAAAGATGAGCAGATCTTTTTCCCCATCACCATCATAATCTCCGGAAGCGTTGAAAGGAAGCAAAGAAAATTTATAAGGAATATTAAAATCTACATCAGCCTTGATACTTAAAGCTGGATTTTTCTGATATCCATCACCTCTATCAAATAGATAACAATTAAATTTAAATGTCACCTTTGATTCTATAAGAAGTTTTATCATATTTTCGCGGGATCCTGGGGACAATTCCGGCCAAACTGTTATAATATCAAAATTTCCATCTCCGTTAAGATCAACCAAGGGGAATTGATCATCAATAATCATAGTTTTAAAAAAGTAATCAGGCTCAATATTAAAACCGTTCTTGTTTATATATATAGAGATTTTAGCATATAATATAGGAATCATAACTGATTCGATATTGTTTTGTATTTCAACATTGACCTTATCAGCTATTTTGTCTCCATTGATATCCATATAAATATTAAACTTTTTCATTTCTGGATTTAATAAATGATTAGAAAAATATAGTGAAGAATTAAAATAATTATTCAATTGACCAAGTTCAGAAATATCGACGATTCTGTTATCAGCTAAATATTGAAAAATGAAGTAAAACTTGCTATTGATCATCGGCTTAAAGATAATATCTCCATTTGCTTTGTTTATTTGAGAAATAAAAAAAGAAGTTTGATTTAAAGGATTTCCTATTTGATGAACCGACCAAAGTCCCTTATTGTTTAATTTATATAACATCAATTTGTTACCACTTAATAAAAATATCTCATCTATCCCATCTCCATCTACATCAAATGCGAAATCAGAAAAAATCTGGCCAAATCTATTATTTGGTAGATCCACCTTGGTTTTAATAAGATAACCCATATCCCGATATCTTGTTCCGGATAATTCATAGTATTTTATTCCTTCTTTTGTAAGTCCCAAAAGATAATAACGCTTAGAAACGTTATCCATTTTACCAACATCTATATAATCGCCTAATTCTTTATAAAATATTTTTTGGTCTGGAAATGTGCTAAATTCTCCTTGCTTATTAAAGAAGATATTTATGAATCCGCCACAAATTAGAAGTAGATCTTGCCAGCCATCACCGTTTAAATCTACTACGATCCCATCTGATATATCGTTCTGTAATATTATATTATTTATCTTCCAAGATTCGGCAGAGTCAAGCGGCATAATAATAAGAAATGATATAATTATATAAGGATATAGAATCTTCAAACTTTTAAATCCTTTTTATTTAAAATAATGAGGCTAATAAAAAAACACAGCGACGCCCATATTAAAGAAACCACAAAACATTGAATGACGTCCGATTTCCCCGAAATTCCGAAATTTTCTAAATTATCTTTAATTAAATCAAATGGCTTTTCTATGTAAGTTTGAAAAAGATAAGGAGAAATTTTCATTCTATATTTGATTATATCTAATAACAGAATACCTCCAACAGAAAAAGCAATTGCTTGCCCTGAATTCGAAGTTAAAATGGAAATTAATAGGCTATAATTAACAAAAGCTAACAAAACAAATAAAAGGATTAATAAATTATTAATAATTAATAAAAATATTTGGCTTTTTGTATGAATTATCATTCCTTCTTGGATATCCTTGTATCCAAATTTAACGCTACCAATTATAAAAGAAGTTATCCCAATACAGAAAGTAATTAACAAACTAAAAACCCATCCTCCCATCATTTTAGCTAATAATAATTCTGACCGTAAAATTGGATTAACTAAATTTAAGTGTAAAGTTCCAGATGCAGTCTCAGAGGATATCAACAGTGAGCAATAGATTAAAATAAAAATAGTTCCAATTAAACTCATTATAGATTGGGCAGAAGTTATAAAAAAAATGAATCCATTTGAAGCGTCCGATTTATCTGTAAAAAAAAGATCAGCTGCTATCCCCCACAAAAAAGAACTTAATACAATAAAGCCTAAAAGAAAATAAGTAAGTTTAAGACGAAACATCTTAAACAACTCTAAATAAAAAAGGGCTATTATATTTTTTATTGACATTTATTTACCCTTCATATCAAGAATTATGTCTTCCAAAGTTTTTTTAACTGGAAATATTTCAAATACATCAAATCCATTCTGAACCAAATTTTTGTTTATTTCAGCAAGTCTTAATCCTGAAAACGTCACTCTTATAAAGCCGCCTGAAACTAATTCTGCTGAAGTTACTCCATTTATGGACTTAAGATAGGATACTCCTTTGTTTAATGGTTCAAGTTTGACTAAGCAGCAATCTTCTTGTCCTTTCAATAGTTCGCTAATCGTTTTACAAAAGACCATTTCTCCTTTAAATAACAGGAGCACTCTATCACAAATCTCTTCAATATCATGTAATAAGTTGCTAGAAACAATTATAGACGTCTTGTATTCTATTGCCATATTCTTAATAACTTCCAATATATCCTTCCTTGACTGAGCATCGAGAGCATTAGTAGGCTCATCTAATATAATTAAGCGGGGACGGCCAAGAATGGCAATTGAAATGCCCAATTTTCTTTTCATGCCCTGTGAAAATGTATTTACCTTATTATTTTTCCAAGCTAAAAGGCCTACTCTCGATAAAATGTTTTCAATATCTGAAGACTTATAACTTTTGAATTTTCCAAATATTTTTATATTATCGATTGCCGATAAATTATTATAAAAACTTGGCGTTTCAAGTAAAACTCCTATATTTTTCTTTGCTTCTTTTGGTTTTTGTTGAATATCATTCCCTTCAATCTTAATAATTCCTTGATCTGGATGTACCAGGCCTGAAATCATCGATAATGTTGTACTCTTTCCTGCTCCGTTCGGCCCTAAAATGCCAAGAATTTCTCCCTCCTTTACGTCAAAACTTAAATCTTTAACAGCTAAAATATTATTAAATTTCTTTTTTAAATTTATTGCCGATAAAATTATATTTGTATCCCTCATGTCTACTTCTTTTATCAGTTAGTATTATAACTAATTTTTTGAGATACAAAAAGGGAAGGTGCATTTGCTCGCCGTTCAAATGCACCTTCCGTTTTAATAATAGATAAGAATTTAAATACGAAAATTATTAATTAGCTAACCTCAATATCCATGTCTACATCAACAAAAGCTTTTACCTCCGTTCCCGCCGGGATAGTCGCATCTGTTCCTTTAATTAAGAAAAGACCCAGTATACAAAGAACAACTCCGACTATTATCGCAAGAAGTTGTTTATTTTTTCCTTCTGCATCTAATGTAGCTCTTAATGGCACCTCTTTTCCATCGACCGCCTTAACGCTTTTTAAAGAAACCATTATTTTCCCAGGTTCTCCAAGAATAGCAGGTTTTTCTACTTTGGCAATTTCTGCCGTAGCCAATGCACCTTGTTTTATAACGGTTACCCCATTTATATCGACGTTCCTTGCAACTTCAAATGAAATCGGTTGACCTACCTGAGCTGTAGCTGAATTGAGACTATTAGTTAGCCTTAAGATAACAGGAGTACCTGCTGGTAGTTTTACCTTCCCAGCAAGGAAGGCATAAGCAGCGGTTGCCGGCATGCTGAAATTAATTAGCGCCAAAGCCCAGAATGATAAAACCAAACCGAGAGAAAACAAAACACTCTTTCGCCTCATAGCACTTAACCTCCTTTTTATTTTTTAAATTAATATGGTAAAAATCAACCATATCCTTCGCCCATGTCAGCTACTTTTATTACCTCTCTTCAACAAAATCGCCATCTTATCAAGAAATTTAAAATATAAGGGATATATAAATAATCCTATACCAACCCCAGCCATAAACCCTGTTATAAAGCGCAAATTATTATTACTTGTTCGCCACCCCATAAATTGGGTATAACCATCTATAACAAAAGGAATAAATAATATTAAAGACAATTTCCAATTTAAGCGGCTATTTCCTTTTACCGAGGCAAAAACTCCCGTCAAAAACAAAGAAAAGTAAAAACCAAGACATCGTGAACACAAGGCCGTATTAGAGCCAAAAATCCAAACGCACCTCGTTGGCCATTGATGGCATATGGGCCGAAGGGCTTGGTAAAATGATTGAGATATTGGCAGTCGTAAATATTCTAAAAATGGTGCAATGATAGCAATTAAAAGAATAATTAGAAGCAATAACAGAATAGGGGATAGCAAAATCAACCGTTTATTTTTGAAAACAGGAAGCCGACTTGAAATCTGGCTTACCCCTTCCCTGCTGCTCCTCAATTCCATATCCTTCAAATTAATAAATGAAGCCTTTTACATTTAAAAACTTACGCTAAGGCCTCCATCAAAAGTCAGATCTAATCTTTTACTCTCCCAAGAAATATCTGTCATTCGATAAGATAATCCAACAGCTGCTCCTACTCCAAATTGACCAAATCTAAGCTCTCCCCCAAATAATAATGATGGCCCACTAAGGGTCTTTTGTTCAATCAACACATCTTTTCCTTCATTCCAATCATAATAAGTTTGAGCCGCGGCTCCAATACCTCCATATTGCAAATCAGCATATAAATAAATCGGATCACTTATAAGATAATAATATTTTATACCTATACTCCCAAGGATAACATCTTTTACACAATCCTTATCCCTAAGCCATTTAAAGGGAAAATAGCCCGCTCCTCCATGAATGGATATCCTGGGAGAAATATTAATTTGAGCATAAAAGCCAAAACATCCATATGATTGGCCAGCACCAGCGCTTAAAGTGAAATATTTCTGATGACTTACGTTATTTAACTCTGCCGCTTTTGCCGATATAAATAAAAAAGAAAAGAAAAGCATGAATAAAACCCATCTTTTGTTCATTTCTATATGCCACTTCATCTAAGTTTCTCTTTCTTTTTTCAATATAAAAAAAATTTTTCTTTGTCAAGAACTTTTTTCTTTCGTGTTCCGCAAAAATCAAAAGTATACATTATGTAAAAATCAAAAGTAGACGTTAGGGGAAAAAATTAGATTGGAAAGTCGGCTACCTTCTGCCCATCTTTTAATACCAGGATTTTTTGCTTTGGGATTAGAGCTACTGTAACTCTGGTTCCTGCCAG
>Ga0272448_1005365_pt1 | contig 14224 bp, 9 predicted proteins | sample YNPCB0191_FD_202220 | JGI IMG/M metagenome (GOLD analysis project Ga0272448, IMG submission 202220) | Hot spring sediment microbial communities from Yellowstone National Park, WY, United States - YNP-CB-019-1 | ecosystem: Environmental > Aquatic > Thermal springs > Hot (42-90C) > Sediment...
GTGCGGCGCGACCAAACCTTTTCAAACGCCCGCACATACTGGTCGATCAGCTCGTCCGCCTCGCCATGCATCAGCGGCAGGAAAATGTGCGTGGCATTCACCTGCCGGTTGCCCGGCATTTTCTCCGGAATGACCGGCGGATGGTGCCACCATTTCGCCTCGGAGTAGATCTTCAGCTTGTGCTGCTCCGGGTAATCCCACACGCTGACGCCGACGCCTTCGGCTTTGAGCGCCCGCACCAGCTGATCGCGGGAAAAGCCCGCCTTGGCGAAATCCAGGAACAGCATGTTGGCGTGGTAATAGACCCGCTTCTGGTCCGGGCGGCAGCGCGGCTCGCTCAGGCCGGGCAGCTGCACCAGGCGGCTGTTCAGCTTCTGCACATTGCGGCGCACAATTTCGTTGCGCTCTTCCAGGCCGCGCAACTGCACGCGCGCCACCGCGGCGGCAAACGGGTGCATTCTGTATTTCTGCCCGAAGCCCGTGCCCTCATAGGCGCGAACCGGACTGTCCTTGGGGAACTTCACCGGGTCCTCGTAATGGCCGAACGCCGCGGCGCGCTCGAAGTACTCCCGCGTCTGATACATGCCCATGCCGCCTTCCACCGTCGGCAGCACCTTGGATGCCTGGAACGAGTAGATCCCCATCACTCCCCACGTGCCCATGGCCTTTCCCTGCATCCAGGCGCCATGGGCGTGCGCCGCGTCCTCCAGCAGGATCAGCCCCTTCTCCTTGCACCAGGCGGCGATGTGATCCATCTCGCACGGCAACCCCCAGGAATGCATCGTCACCACGGCGCGCGTGCGCGGCGTCAGCTTCCGCTTGGCATCTTCCAGGTCGAAGCAGGCGGTTTTCGGGTCGATGTCGACGAAAATCGGAACCAGCCCGAAGAACCGCATCGCAAGGCACGTGGCGAAGAACGTGTAGGAAGGCACCATCACCTCGCTGCCCGGCGGCAGGTCAAGCGCGAAATACATCGAGGTGAGCGCGCTGGACCCGTTCATGTGCGCCTTGACAAAGGGTGATTTCGTGTATTCTTTCCACTCGTTTTCGAATTTCGGCAGCGCGTCATAATAGGTGTTCGCCTCGATCAGCTCGTGCAGCGCCTGCCGCTCGGCAGGGCCGTAGCGCGGCCACCGCGTCAGCTCCTTGATCTTTTCGGCAGGGTAAGTGACGCTGGGCGGGCCGCCCAGCGCAGCGAGCCCCGCCCGGGGAAACACCAGCCCGGCCGCGCCCGCGGCAGCAGCGCTTTTCAGGACGAAATCCCGCCGTGTTTCTGCGGAATGGCCATTGTTTTTTTGCACGACAAGCCTCCTTCACGAGCCCGGCGCAGCCAGCGAGCGGATCGCTTTGCGGATGCGCGCCTCGCTGCCCGGCTGCACGTTCGATGCACCTGGTTCATACCCGCCGAGACGGTAGTCTTCGTCCCGGCACAAATACCCCGGGAAAATGTCCCCGTAGCCGGCGGCGCAGACAAATTTGCCTGCCCCGGCCGCCTGCGCCTCGCGCTGGAAGGCGAGCAGCGGCTCGCCGGGCAGGCAGAACAGGAGCGCCGGGCCCATTTCCAGCGCGCAGGCTGTGAGCACGCGCCCCGCGCGCGCAAACGCCGCGGTGATCGCGCGCCGGTAGGCATCCTGGTCGGACGCCGCCGCCTCCACCGGCGGAAAATCCGTGCGAGGCTCCAGCCGCAATGGCGCCGTGCGCCAGGCGAAAACCGCGGGCTGCTCGAGAGAGGCCGCGCGGATCGCCCGCCGCATCCCGTCCGCGAGGCGGCCTGCCAGGGCCACGCGCTGCTCTTCCCTGCCCTGATTGTACTTGCCCACGGTGACGTCGCCCGCAAACCCGGTGAAATACAGCACCGGCGCCCCCGTGTCCTTCTCCACGGCAGCCCGCGCCGCGCCGACGAAGTCCGCCGATACGCGCCCGTCGCAACAGAACGTTTGCGGGTGCGTGGCGTAGAACATCAGCCGGGCGATGGCGCCGCCCGCGCCCTCCAGCGACAGACAGCGGATGTCCGGGTCGATGTCTCCTTCCGGCAGGTCAGCCAGCTCGGGCGCCTTCGCCGTGCTGCTGTAACGCGTGACGATTTTGCCGTCCACGAGCAGCCGGCGCGCGCTGGCGACGCGCTCGACGCGCGCCATTCCCGTTCCGATCCGTTCCACGGGCTGCAACGCCCGCGCCGCGGCGGCGGCCGACCCGGCCAGCCGCTCGGCCAGCAATTGCAGAAACCGCTCCGACATCCGCAGCGCCTGCGGCCGGGACTTTTCCAGAATGCGGTACGCATCGCCCACAACATAGGGCGCAGCGTGCTGATGCACGCAGTGCAGCCAGACATTCCGCCTCGATGTGGCCGCGCCGTGTGCGAGGGCGGAACACAAGCGGTCGTATGTGACCCCGCCCGCGCCGCACCAGTCCAGCGCAGCCAACACCACGCGCTGCCCGTTGCCTTCCAGCACAATGCCCTTGCAAAAGAGCGGATCGAGCACCTCCCTCACCGGCTCCACCCAGATGTTGGGCTGTCCCGGCGGAGGCGTGGCGTCACAGGAAAATGCGGCGGCCTGGACAGCGGCGCTTCGACGCAACAGCAGCGCGGCCCCGGCCGCCAGATACTGGCGGCGCGTCCACGGAAACGATTTTTGCTCGGGCCCAGCTGGCAATGCCGGTCGGCTCCTGTGGCATTCATTCTATGACGCGGAGGCCGAATTGTCACTGCCTGCGCGGTCTACACTGGAAGATGGAGGAGACAAGAGCCTCGGGCGAAAGAGAGGGATCTGGATGATGAGAACCACCATTTGCATTCTGGCGGCTGCTGCTGTCTTTGCCTTCACAGGTTGCAAGAAGGATACCGCGAGCGAAGCTCAAACGCAGCAGCAGCTCGAGGAGACACAGAAGAAGTTGCAGGAAGCCGAACGGGAAGCCGCCGAGGCGCGGAAGCAGCTCGAAGACGCCCAACGGGAGGCCGAACAGGCGCGCCAGAAGCAGGAAATGGAAGAGGCGCGCAAGAAGCTCGAACAGGCCCAGCGCCAGGCCGATGCGGCACGGAAGAAGCTGGTTGAGGCGCAACAGAAAGCGGCTCAGCAGAAAGAGACACAGCAGCAGACTGCGGCTGGCGGCCAGGGACTCGTTTCATCTGCCGGCGGAGCGGCGCCCGCCACTGCGGCCGTGGCCCCGCCGCCGCCCGCTCCCAAGCCCATCACCGTTCCGGCCGGCACGCCAATCGTGATCCGCACGACCACGGCGCTTTCCACCAAAGAGGCCAAGAACGGCGACCGCTTCCAGGCGACCCTGGCTGAACCGCTGGTCGTTGACGGAATGACGCTCGCGCCCAGGGGCGCGGAGGTCGAGGGTGTGATCGTCGAAAGCGATCCCGGCGGGCGCGTCAAAGGAGTCGCGCAGCTGTCGATCGCCCTGCGCTCGATCCGCACGGTCTCCGGCAACGTCGAGATCCAGACCGACGCTCATGTGGCCGAGGCGAAAAGCAGCGTGAAGAAGGACGTCACCCGCGGGGCCATCATGACGGGCGTCGGCGCTGCCATCGGCGCTATCGCCGGAGGCGGCAAGGGCGCTGCCGTGGGAGCAGGCGTCGGCGCCGGCGCGGGCACGGCCACGGCCATGGCCACCCGTGGCGAGCCGGCCGCAATCCCGGCCGAGTCCGTGCTGACGTTCCGGCTCAAGTCGCCGGTGACCGTCACCGTGAAGTAGCAGCGGGCGGCCGGAAGACGATCAAACAAAGCACGCCGGTTTTGTTTTGTCGGCCCCTCCGCGCGCGTCCCTCCCTGCGGGCCGCGCGGAGAGGCATGGGCCGGCGGCCGGCCGCCTTCAGCGCAGCGACTCGAGAATCCGCACGGCGCGGGCCAGCGCCTGCCAGCGCTGCTCCTCGCCGTGCACGCCGCTCTCGACGCACACGGGGCCGGTGAAGCCCGTCTCCCGCAGCGTCGCCATGAACTTCGGGATGTTGACGCTGCCTTCGCCGAGCGGGCGTTCCGTGCCGAGCGAGCCCGGCCTGGCCGGGTCGGGCCAATCGCCGTCCTTGCCATGGCAGCTCACCACGTGTTTTCGCAACAGCCGGAAGGCGGCGATGGGATCGCCCGAGCCGTACAGCACCATGTTGGCGGGGTCGAAATTGATCTTGAGGTTGCTGCGCCCGGCGTCTTCAAAAAAGGCGAGCAATTCTTCGGCAGGCTCCTGCCCGGTCTCGAGGCAGAACGTCATGCCACAGGATGCGGCATAATCGGCGACGCGCCGCACCAGCTCAAGCACGGCGCGGTAGTCGGGATGGTTGCGGTCGGCCGGAATGCAGCCGACATGACAGCCGAAGCTCTTCACGCCGAGCGCAGCCGCAAAGTCGATGACCGCCCGCGTGCGGACCTCCCGCGCCGCGCGCGTTTCCCGCGGGATGAAGCCGACCGTCCGCTGGACGGTGGGGATGTCGGCGTAGCTTTCCCCCTCATAGGCGGCGAAAACGGTGAAGAGATGGAAATCCTCCTTGCGGAGCGCTTCCTTCCACCGTGCAGCGGTCTCGCCGTTCAGCACGACGCTGCCGTCAACGCCGAGCTGGCCGGAGACAACGCCGCAGGATTTCACCGCTTTTACGGTCGACTCTGCGTCCGGTTCGGCCCAAAAGAAAATTCCGATTTCACGATCGCGAATCAGCGGCATGGAACAGGTTCTCCCTTCCTCGATCTGGCTTCGTCGAGCAGGCGCGCCACCCGGACGGCTGCGGCGGAGGATTCCGGCGAGCACCGCTCCGGCTGGCGGCCGGTGCGGCAGCATTCGACGAAATACTCGATTTCCGCCTGATAGCCGTCTTTTTCTTCCAGCGGAATTTCAAAATCTTTTTCGCGCCCGTACCAGTGCGGCGGGCGCCCGGCGGAGCTGTACTCGATGGCCGCATTTTCGCCCAACACGGTGTATTCCATCGAAAACGGGTATGCGGAGGGCAGGTGCCAGCCGCCGGTGACGGTGACGGCGAGTCCCGAATCGTAATGCAGCTGCGCGGTGACCATGTCGATGCCCGCGGCGAGGTCCTCGTGCCCGGTGGCGCTCACGGCGGCCGGCATGCCGAAGCAGACCAGGGCCATGTCCACATCGTGGATGAGCAGGTCGAACACGCCTCCGCCGCTCTGCTTCTTGTCCGTGAGCCACGCGCCCCATTTCGGGGCCGCGCACCGCCGGCGGAACAGCGCGTGCCGGACCGCGCCAAGCGAGCCGCCGCGCGCCGCCTCGATCAGCGGCAGGTAGGCGGGGAAAAAACGTAGCACCTGCGCCGTCATGAGAATGCGCCCGGCCTGGCGCGCCTCCGCGATCATCTGCGCGCATTCCTCTCCGTCGAGAGCCATCGGCTTTTCCACCAGCACATGCAGCCCGCGCCGCAGCGCGGCGATGGCCGCCGGCGCGTGCATCGCCGTCGGCAGGCACAGGTCGACGGCGTCGGCTTCGCACGACCGGATGCACTCCATGGCGTCTTCGTATTTCGGCAAGGCGCTGATGTCGACCGGCTCGCCGGCGATGTCGAGATTGCCCTGGATGTGCGAAAGGTCCCCGGCCAGCACCCGCGGGTCGTTCGAGCTGATCGCGGTGATCTCCACGCCGGGAATGCGGCGGTAGGCCTTCAGATGGGTCAGCCCCATGAATCCGAGTCCGACAATGGCAACGCGCATGATCCTTGATCCTACCAAGGGCGCGCGGCGGCGCGGGCGTCCTACAATGAAAGGTTCGCGCAAGCGGATTCCTTTCGAGCGGAGACGAGACACACGCCATGGGTCACATCCTGCACAGCCTTCCTGTCGGGGAGCGCGTCGGCATCGCTTTCAGCGGCGGGCTGGACACAAGCGCCGCCGTTTACTGGATGCGCCAGAAGGGCGCCATCCCCTACTGCTACACGGCCAATCTCGGCCAGCCGGACGAGCCCGACTACGAGGCCATCCCGAAACGCGCGCTCGAGTGCGGCGCGGAGAAGGCGCGGCTGGTCGACTGCCGCAAGCAGCTGGTCCACGAAGGCATCGCCGCGCTGCAATGCGGCGCGTTCCACATCGCCACCGCGGGCCTGCCCTACTTCAACACGACGCCGCTCGGCCGCGCGGTGACCGGAACGATGCTCGTCGGCGCGATGAAGGAAGACGGCGTGCACATCTGGGGCGACGGCTCCACCTACAAGGGCAACGACATCGAGCGCTTCTACCGCTACGGGCTGCTGGTGAACCCGCAGCTGCGGATCTACAAGCCGTGGCTCGACCAGGCGTTCATCGACGAGCTGGGCGGGCGGCGCGAGATGAGCGAGCTGCTCGAGCGCGCCGGCCTTGGCTACCGCATGAGCAAGGAGAAGGCCTATTCGACCGACTCGAACCTCTGGGGCGCCACGCACGAGGCGAAAGACCTGGAGCATCTCGACAAGAGCATGAAAATCGTCGAGCCGATCATGGGCGTCGCCTTCTGGCGCGAGGACGTCGACATCCGGCCGGAGGAGGTCCGCGTGACCTTCGAGGAGGGCGTGCCGGTGGCGCTGAACGGGCGGCGCTTCGACGACGAAGTGGAGCTGGTGCTCGAGGCCAACCGCATCGGCGGCCGGCACGGGCTGGGCATGTCGGACCAGATCGAAAACCGCATCATCGAGGCCAAGAGCCGCGGCGTGTACGAGGCCCCGGGCATGGCGCTGCTGTGGATCGCCTACGAGCGGCTCATCACCGGCATCCACAACGAAGCCACCCTCGAGCAATACCGCGACATGGGGCGCCGCCTCGGGCGGCTGCTGTACGAGGGCCGCTGGTTCGACCCGCAGTCGCTGATGCTGCGCGAAACGTTGCAGCGCTGGGTGGCGAAGGCTGTCACGGGCGACGTCTGGCTGGAGCTGCGCCGCGGCAACGACTACACGATCCTCAACACCGAAAGCCCGAATCTCACCTACAAGCCGGAGCGCCTCACCATGGAGAAGGGCGAGGCCGCATTCACGCCGGCCGACCGCATCGGCCAGCTCACCATGCGCAATCTCGACATCGAGGATTCGCGCCAGAAGCTGCGCGTCTATGCGCAGGCAGGGCTGCTCGGCCCGCAAACGTTCGAGGGCATGCGGCTGCTCGACGAGGGCGAGGAGAAGGAATAGCCGCGCCCCCGGCCGCGCTCAAAATCCGAGCTTCAGGGCAAGCTGGACGATTCGCGCCGGCCGCGATGCCTGGATGACGCCGAACGTCGCCGGCGCGCCGATGTTTGTGCCGGGGTCGCGGAAATTCGCGTGGTTCAGCGCATTGAAAAACTCCCCGCGGAGTTCCGCGAAGCCCTTCTCGCCCGCCCGGAACCGTTTCATCGCCGCAAGGTCGGTCTGCACGAGGCCCGGACCGATAATCGTGTTGCGCCCGGCCGTACCCGGGCGCTGCCCGCCCGCCACAGCGGGCAACCGCCGGAAGGCCGCCGTGTCGAACCATTGCTCGGGCCGCTTCGGCCCCGTGTTCGGGTTTGAGATCTGGTCCGGACGATCCGCGTTCAGCCCGCGAAGGCTCAGGTCCGTCGGCTCGGTGGCCGTCAGCGGGCTGCCGCTCTGCGCTGCAAGGATGCCCGAAAGCTGCCATCCGCCGAAAACCAGCCTCGCCGGCCTTGCGGCTGAACGGGGGAACGGGACCTCCATGGCGTAGCTGGCCACGAAGCGGTGGCGGACGTCGAACGCCGCCAGCCCGCGCACGTCGCGCAAGGTGAACGCATCCTGCGGGCGGTTCTCCCCGCTGAAATTCAGCGAGGATTGATAGTCAATGGCCTTGGAATAGACGTAGGAAGCGGAAAAGATCAGCCCGGCCGAGTAGCGCTTCTCCGTCCGGAGCTGGAGGGCATGATAGTGGGAATTGAAGCGGCTGAATGTCGGCCGGACCAGATTGTAATCGCGGTAAATGCGGCGCTGCTGCGTGTTGGCCAGAGTGGCGCCCGGCCCCGGGATTGCAGGATTGATCTCGAGATAGCCGGCGAGTTTCCGCCCGAACGTGCCGATATAGGAGACCTCGGCCAGAAGGTTGTCGGTCAACTGTTGCTGCACGCTCAGAGAGGTATTCTGCGCATACGGAGTGCGGAAGTCCGGGGAAAAGCCGATCACAAGGCAGGGACACGGAAACTCCAGCCGCGGATCGGTTTGCGGATTCGAAGGCAGCCCTTCGTACGGATTGGCGAAAGAGGCAGGGGCGGTGAGCTGGACGAACCGGTTGAACGGCGGGACGTTGATGTTCTGAAACGCCGCCACGCCGGGCACAGCATCAAAGGCGATGCCGTAGCCACCGCGCAGGCTGGTGCGGCCGTCGCCGCGAACGTCCCAGGCAAAACCGAACCGCGGGGCGAAATTATTCCTGTCGGTCACAATCGTCGCCCGCGAGACGCCCGGATCACCGGGGTAGAGCAACCCCTCCGGCGCGTTCGGCCGCACGACGGATTTCTTGCCCGGCTGGAAGGACGCCATGCGGTCCTGCTTGTCGTAGTAGGGTACGGGAAGCTCGTGCCGGAGGCCGAGATTCAGCGTCAAGCGGGGATGAATTCTCCAATCATTCTGGAAGAAAAGCGCGCTGTGGTATCCCACGAAGTGCTTCGCCGGTTGCCCGCCGCCCTGGCGGAACTGCGCCGTGCGGCCGATAAGAAAATCAGCCAGCGCATTTCCGGTAAAAGTGCCGTTCATCAGGAAATCTCCGTTCGGCCGGTTTGGAAAAACAAGGTAAATCTGCTGCTGGCGCAGTTCGCCGCCCATTTTCATGGAATGGCGGCCCCGCAGCCACGCCATCTGGCTTTGCACCTGGTAGGTGTTCCTCGCCAAACGCGTCCAGCTTTGCTGGATGTCACCAACGCTGAAAAGACCGGCGACAGAGACAAAGGGGAGGCCGAGGGCGGTTGGCTCGGTGGAAGGAAAGCGCCAGCCGTAGGCGTAAGGATCCACGCCGCTCCAGGTCGCCGGACGGCTGAGGAAACGGTTGAAGGCCAGCGAACTCTCAACGATGCGCTCAGGGGCGGCCAGCCAGGTATGGGAAATCACCGCATTGTGAATATCGTCCGCGCTGACGTTGCCCTTTGGCGAGAAGTTGGCGGCGCCCAGCGGGTCTTTTGTGTCGCGCGAGTCGAAGCCGTAACGGCCGAACAGGGAATGGCGGGACGAAATTCGGTGGTCGATGCGAACGCCGAATTGCCGGCCGCTGGTGGAAACGACCGGCGAGCGAACCAGACGGTTGCCGGGCGAGTTTGGCAGAGGAACCAGATCTTGCAGAAGTTTCGTCGCGATCGGAGACAGGCGGTCGCGCGGAATCTGTGCATTCGGAAAGGGGGCGTTGCCCGCAGCAGGGTCGCGCGGCGGCTGCGCCGAGCCGGAAAAGTCGCCTCCGCGCTCGGCGGAGGTCGGCGCCACCACGTTCTGCGTGGTTCCGGTGCGCGCCTCCAGACCTTCAAAGTATCCGAAATAGAATGTCCGGTCGCGGAAAATTCTCCCCCCTGCCGTGCCGCCGAACTGGTTCTGGCGCAACGGCGGCCGGGACCGGGCGAAAAAGTCGCGCGCATCCAAAGCGTCATTCCGCAGGAAATTCCAGGCTCTCGCGTGGAATTCATTGGTTCCGCTTCGCGTAATGGCGCTGACCGTGCTGCCGGCAGAACTGCCATATTCGGCCGAAAATGTCCCGGTGACAATGCGGAACTGTTCCAGGGCATCCGGCGGTGGGGTCGCCACGTACCCGTTGAAATTCGGATCGGTGTTGGTGACGCCGTCCAGAAGGAACGAGTTCGATTGCGTGCGCAGACCGTTTACGGCGAAACCGTTGCGGGCCGGCTGGATGCCCTGCACCTCATAGCGGGACGGAACGGGCACGGCGCCCGGCACCAGCGTGCCAAGCTGGATGAAGTTGCGCCCGTTGAGCGGCAGGCCCTCGATCTGCTTCCTGCCCACCAGCGCTCCCCCGACGGCGTTGACCGTGTTGACCTGCAATGCGTCGGCCGTGACGGTGATTGATTCGGCCGAAGAAGCAAGAGACAGTTGCAGATCGGCGCGCGCCGCCTGGTCGACATCCACCTGCACGCCCGCGCGGACGAGCGGCGCAAACCCGTCGCGAGAAGCCTCCAACTGGTAGACGCCCGGCGGCAGCGCAGGAATCAGATACGCGCCGTCGGCGTTGCCGCTGGCCGCTTCGCGGGTCAGCCCGGTCGCCACATTCACGGCGCGGATGCGGACGCCGGCGACAGGAAGACCCGCGGGGTCGGTGACGCGGCCAACGATGCGCCCGCTTCGCTCTTGTGCAAACGCGGCGACAGCGATGATCATTCCGAGTGCGAAATAGACGGTTCTCCTCATCACGGCTCTCAAGTGCCAGTGTGGCAGGCTGAAATTACACTGTAGTGAAACACCGCGGAGCGTCCTGCCGCTGCGGCAGTGGCGCAGGGCGTCCCGGGAGCGCTACATTAGGCTGTCATGGCGCAGGTGCCGGACTGGGACCGATATTATCTGGAGATCTGCCGCGTCGTCGCCAGGCGCAGCAAGGACCCCTCGACGCAGGTCGGCTGCGTGATCGTCGGCCCGGCGCATGAGATCCGCTCGACCGGATACAACAGCCTGCCGCGGCACGTCAACGACAACGTGCCGGAGCGGTTCGAACGCCCCGAGAAATATCTCTGGATCGAGCACGCCGAACGCAACGCCATTTACAACGCCGCACGCGCCGGCACTCCGCTGGAGGGCTGCACAATCTACACCGACCTGATGCCGTGCATGGACTGCGCCCGCGCCATCGTGCAGGCGGGCATCGTCGAAGTGGTCACCGACGAGAAGCGGTTCCAGCAATACAAGAGCGACCAGTACAACGCGCACTTCCCGCGGGTGATGCAACTTTTCGAGGAAGCGGGCGTGCGCGTGCGGACCATTCCCTTCGACCGCGACGGCGAATGAGGCAGTTCCGGTTCCGCCGGAGGCGCAGGTTGGGGCGGCAACCGGCACGCCAGCCGTTGCGAAGCGGGCGGCCGGTGCTCGTCCCCGCAGAGGCAACTTGCCCCGGACCTGCGCATGCGAATACTCTAGCTTTGGGTCCTGATGTCATGAAGAATTCCGGCTTGCCTCTCCTGATTGCCGCTCTGATGCCCGCGCTTCTGCCCGCGCAAAGCCAGTCGCCCGCTTCCCTGCCCCAGCTGGTGCGCACACGCGTTGTCGTCACCGATGCCAAGGGCGCGCCCGTGCTGGACCTGAAGGCCGCGGATTTCAAGGTGACGGACCAGAACAAGACGCTTGCGCCGGCCTTTCTCCATCCCCCGTTCGCCGCGCATCCGGCGCCGCAGCCTGTCCCCGGCTGGGTGCTGAGCCGCGCCTCGCTGGCGTCGCCGCACACCATCGCCATTCTTTTCGATCTGTTCAACCTGGCACAGAACAACCGCCTCGACTCCTTCCAGCGCGTGGAAGCCGCGCTGCCGAAGCTGGCTTCCGGCGCGAACGTGTACCTCTACCTGCTCAACCTCGACGGATCCCTTGAGGCGCTGGTACCGGCGCAGGACGACAAAGGCAACATCCTTCAGGCGCCCGCCGACTGGCAAAAGAACGCATCGAAGCTGCTCCAGAAATACTCCCGGAACCTCGGGCGCACGCGGCCTGCCGGAATCCTGCAAGAGGATGTCGTCAAGAAGACCTATGTAGCGCTGGAGACGGTAGGCAAACACCTCGGCGCGTTCCCGGGCGTGCGCGATCTCGTCTGGGTCACCGATGGCGTGCCGAACGTCTTTGACACGCGCCAGCAATGTTCGGGCGACTGGGTCGAGTGCGCTTTGTACGTGCCGCATCTTGTGGTGACGCTGGATAACGCCGGCGTGGCCGTTCACCCGCTCTCTTATGGAATCCTGCGCCCGGATGTCACGCTGGCGATGGAGGACGTGGCGGGCCTGACCGGCGGCAAGGCTTTCTACCGCGAGGACCTCGACTCGGTGGTCGCGCAGTTGACGCAGGCGGCCGGCGCGTCCTACCTCCTGCTGATGGCGCCTCCGGCGGACAACTGGGACAACAAATTCCACCGCCTCCGGGTGCAATGCGAGCGGCGCGGCGTGAAAGTGCTCGCGCGGCAGCGCTACTACGCCTACCCGAGCCAGGCCCAGGTCCCGGCGCTTGAATTCGCGGCAATGAGCGCGCTGCTGAAGATTCCCGCCGACGCCCCGGAAATCGATCTGCGCGCGAGCATTGCGCCGGGTTCGAAGCCCGGCACGGCGATGGTACGGATCCGCATCGACCCGATGGATCTGTTCACCCTCGATGAGACCGGCCACGCTGTCGGGCAGGTCTCGGTGATGTATGCCCAGTACGACGGCAAGACGCTGCTCGGATCCACCCAGCCGATGACGTTCAACCTGCGCCTCCCGCGCCAGCAATTTCTCGAGTCGGCCAAAGAAGGGCTGCCCTTCGACCAGGAAATCATGCTCGACCCGCGGGCGAAATCCGTGCGGTTCCTTCTCTATGACCGCGGATCCCGGTTCCTCGGCTCGGTGACGTTGCCGGCGCCTGCGAAATAGGGGGCGCGCGGCCGCCGCTGGTACAATGGCGGTAACGCCATGTGGCGAGTCTCGCTTCCCGCAGCGGCTGTCGTTCTGCTGGCCCAGGCGGTGGTTTCCGACATCCGGCTGGAGAATGTCACCGCCCGGTCCGGCCTGTCTTTTTACTGCGACAGCAGCCCGACGCCGAACCGCAACCAGCCGGAAACGATGGTGTCCGGCGTCGCGCTGATCGACTACGACAACGACGGGTGGCTGGACGTGTACTTCGTCAACGGAGCGGCCATCCCGTCGCTCGAAAAGGACTCGCCGCGCTACTGGAACCGCCTGTTCCGCAACAACGGCGACGGCACGTTCACCGACGTGACGGAAAAAGCCGGCGTGCAAGGCAAGGGATACGGGATGGGCGCCGCGGTGGGCGATTACGACAACGACGGGTGGCCCGATCTTTTCCTCGCCAACGTCACCGACAACCAGCTCTACCACAACAACGGCGACGGCACCTTCACCGACGTGACGAAAAAGGCCGGCCTGACGGGCGCCAAAATGAACGGGAGAAAAATGTGGGGCGTGGCCGCCGGCTGGTTCGACATGGACAACGACGGCGACCTCGACCTGTTCGTCTCCAACTACTGCGTGTGGGAGGTGAACAAAGACCCGTTCTGCGGGCCCAACCCGCAGACGCGCGCCTATTGCCACCCGGACAGCTACGAGCCGCTGCCCAACACGCTGTACCGCAACAACGGCGACGGCACCTTCACCGACGTTTCACGCGAAATGGGCATCCTGCCCCATTCCGGCAAGGGCATGGGCGTGGCGTTCGCCGACTTCGACCACGACGGCTGGATGGACGTCTTCGTCGCCAACGACAACGCCCCCAACCTGCTGTTTCACAACATCAAGGGAAAGAAATTCGAGGAATGCGCGATGCAAATGGGCGTCGCTTTCCCCGAATCGGGCGCGTTTATTTCCGGAATGGGCGCCGAATTCCGCGACCTGGACAACGACGGCTGGGAGGACATCTGGCACACGGCCATCGAAGGCGAGACATTTCCCCTCTACCGCAATCTGGGCGAGGGGCGCGGCTTTGAGGAGCTGACGCACCGGGCCGGCCTGGGGCACACCACCCGGCAGATGTCGGCGTGGTCCAACGGGGCCTTCGACCTCGACAACGACGGCTGGAAGGACCTCGTGACGGCGCGCGGCAACGTGCAGCACAGCCTGGCAATGCTCTCCATGCGGCAGTCCGAAGAGCCGCTGGCGATTTTCCGCAACCTGGGCAACAACCGCTTCGCGGACGTGACCGCCCTGGCGGGGCCGGACGCGATGAAACCGCTGCTGCGCCGCGGGCTGGCCTACGGGGACCTGGACAACGACGGCCGCATCGACATCGTCACCACGACGCTGAACGGCTACTCGGAGCATTTTCGCAACACGACGGCCAACGGCAACCACTGGATCCTGTTCCGCCTGGAGGGCGTTCGCAGCAACCGGATGGGGATCGGGGCGAGGATCCGCATCACGACGCCGGACGGCCTCGTGCAGGTCAATCACGCCACCACCAGCACCGGCTACAGTGCATCCAGCGACCACCGCGTGCACTTCGGCCTCGGCAAGAACGAGGTCATCCGGAACGTGGAAATCGTCTGGCCGAGCGGCGCGCGGCAGACGCTCTCCGATGTCCGCGCGGACCAGATTCTGACGGTGCGGGAACACGCAGCGCCCGCGCGCCCGCCCGCGCCGCGGCCGGTGAAGCGCTGAATTA
>Ga0272448_1005367_pt1 | contig 14219 bp, 15 predicted proteins | sample YNPCB0191_FD_202220 | JGI IMG/M metagenome (GOLD analysis project Ga0272448, IMG submission 202220) | Hot spring sediment microbial communities from Yellowstone National Park, WY, United States - YNP-CB-019-1 | ecosystem: Environmental > Aquatic > Thermal springs > Hot (42-90C) > Sediment...
TGGGCGAGACCGTGGCAGAGGAAGGAACTGACGCGCAGGCGTTTGAAGGACTCAAGTATGTTTCGGATCCTGTTGTCACGGTCGCAGTTGAACCTGTAGACGTGAAGGACCTGCCGTTGTTCGACAAGGTTATGCATAAACTGACGACTGAAGACCCTAACTTAAGGTTCACCATCAACAAAGAAAGCGGAGAATATCTGCTGAGCGGAATGGGCGAGTTACACCTTGAAATCACAGCCTATCGAATGCAGGAAGCAAAGCTGAAGGTTAAGATCAGTAAGCCGATCGTCATCTACCGTGAAACAATAACACATGATTACAACGGTCCAGCGATAATGGGCAAGAGCCCCAACAAACATAACAAGCTTTGGGTAACGATGCAGAAGTTGCCAGATGAAGTCATTGAAGCTATCAAATCTGGAAAGATAAGCGAGACACAGACACGTGAGGAAAGACAGAAGATCCTGAAAGGCTTCGGATGGGACACTGAAGATGCCCGCAACGTTGTGGCTATTGAAGAGACCAACATTCTGGTTAACAGGATCAAAGGAAGACAGTACGTTGAAGAAATTATGGACCACATAAAATCAGGGTTCCGCGAAGCCATGTTCACATCTGTTTTGGCAAAGGAACCAGCTTACGGACTCAAAGTGAACTTGGAAGATGTTACTGTCCATGAAGACCCTGTACACCGAGGGCCAGCTCAGATCCTTCCGATGACGTGGCGGCCGATCTGGTGTGCGTTTCTCCTGAGTGACCCGAAACTCCTTGAACCGTTAATAAGCTTCGAATGCAAAGTTCCAAATGAATTTGTGAGTAACGTCATCGCAACTGTGCAGAAGCGGCGAGGCAAAATCTTGGACATGGTCAACGAGGAGGAAATGATAGTGGTCAAAGCAGAAATGCCAGTTTCAGAATCATTCGGTCTGGCTGATGAACTGCGCTCATCAACGCAGGGCAGAGCCTTCTGGGCGACGCAGTTCAGCCGATGGGCCCCCGTGCCGGAACAGATGCAGGCAGAAGTGATAAAGCAGATACGTGAACGCAGAGGCCTGTCGCCAACACCGCCGAAAGCGCAAGAGTTTTTTGAAGAAGCATAAACATTTAGGCAGACGAAAGCTGGGAAACCTCATTCACTGCGAACCATCCTTTTCTTTTTCACTCTCTCCCAGCAAACCTTAAAGATTCTTATGGTCATACGTGCTCCTTGAGGCAAGACCCTTAAACATGTCCTCTAAGTGTGTGCAGGTGAATTAAGCGCTGAACAGAAAGTTTCAGGGGTGATGATGATTTACTTCGCAGTTTTTGTGGTGCCGCTGGTTGCTGGGATTGTGGCAGGTTATGCTTTGCGGGAAAAATGGCAGGCAAACCTGAACAAGGCCACGTTACCAATAATCATTGCCTTGGTTTTTTCACTTGGCTTCAGCATAGGAATCGACAATGATGCCCTCAGTTCTCTGCCGAGAGTCGGCTGGAACGCTCTTTTCATAGCTTCGCTGACGATTGTGTTCAGCATTGTCCTTGTTGAGCTGGCCAGGAGAAAGGTGAAACTGGCATGATAAGGTACATCCTCGCTGCGCTTATCGTAGGCGTGACTACAGGTTATCTAGTGAGCTGCTCAGGCAATGCCGAAGCGTGGAGCGACGTGGTCAATTATGTGTTCAATGGCTCGCTTCTAGTGCTGCTGTTCGTGATGGGATTGTCATTTGGGCTGGACAGAGAGGCAATGCATAAGCTGAGGCAAACTGGCTTGAGAATCCTGATCGTCCCATTCACCGTGGTTCTAGGCAGTATCCTAGCGGGGCTGGTCGGCGGACTGATTCTCAGACTTGACTTGACTGCTTCGATGGCGGTGACCGCAGGTTACGGCTGGTACACAATAGACGGCCCCATGGTTGGACAGGTTTTCGGAGCAGAGTGGGGCGCAATGGGGTTTGCAGTTAATTTTGTCAGAGAATTACTAACCATAGTGACAGTCACTCTTTTGGTGAAAATCAGCAAGTATGCTCCCATCGCGTCCGGCGGCGCCACCACGATGGATACTACGCTGCCAATAATCACGCGTTACTGTGGATCCGACATGCTGATAACCGCGTTTTCAAGCGGTTTCACGCTGAGTCTTCTAGCGCCGTTCAGCATAATAGCGATGTCGACACTTGGACGGTTCCTGGTCAGCTTTGCAAGCCTCTAGCTTGCTCTGTTCACGTGGTTACAGTTCATCAGTTACCGTGATAGTATGTGGGACTAGGTTAAAATAGGCGTTCAACTAGCAGAGATCTAGGAGGAGGGGAAGAGCCGTGTCTAGTTTAAATGCTAAAAGAGAATTGGTACTCCTTTCTGCACTTCTTACTTTGTTCATGCTTGCAGCTCATGTTTCGCCATCCTTCGCTGAGAAGCGGATATACATAAACGGCATCACCCCGTCTTCAGCACATATTAATGATGCTGTGCGCGTATATGGAACAGGGGCAACTCCCAATTCAACAGTCGTCGTTATGCTCGGCGCCCCTGAGAACCAGACCGTTTTCTTTGGAAATACCACTGTCCATTGGATTTTTGTAGGCTCAAACAATTTAACCCTCGGGTCGACATTTGCAGACGCGGCAGGAGACTGGGAGATAAGCTTCCTGACGCCGAACGTCCTTCCAGGGTACTACAGTGTCTATGCACTGGACAATGAAAGCCTCATGAGCGATGTGACCGACCTTCAGATTCTCATGAACGTAACTGTAATCCCCTTAGAACCATGGACAAACGTCACATATTCCCAATGGAACATAACAATATGGGCTGCGAACACGACGGGTCTGCCTATTCTCTTCTATCTCAATGGCACCGCGGTACCGTCTTATGGGCCTCCTAGAACAATCGTCACTCTTCTGGGCAAATCTGCTTCAGGCGGCGAAATCAATGTGTACTTCGACAACGATCAAGTTGCCACGATTGTCGGTCAACTCGGAGATTGGAAAGCCTTTTTCGTAGTTCCCAGCGTTTCAACTGGAAACCACACGGTAAGAGCCATAGATAATGCGGGAAGATGGATAACCGTTGTTCCATTCTACGTCACATCGTCGGTCATCAGTTCCTCAATGTCTTCGCTGTCCCTCTTCGGTCTGTTCGCGATCGTCTCGGTTCCAGCGACAGTCTTCTTCATGTTTCTCGCCATGTTTCGAAGAAAACGAAAATAGCGGGACATTCACGAAGTGTCGGAGACAAACAACAACACTGAGCTGACGTCCATGCGCTTATAAAGCAGAACGAAGACAGTATCCCTCGTGTTCCAAATGGTGAAGCTGCACAGGGTCAAGATAACTATCATGAAGCGTTTCAGCCCATCTGAGGTTTTCAACAGAAACCCAGTAACACCTGTTACGCCGATGGGAGCATGTGAACTTTTCAAGGACAATCAAACGTTCATCGTTGATGACTTGAAAATGCCAGAGAACTTCTGTACATCTGCATGGGTTTCAATCTATGCTAACGTGCGCCTCTTGGCGTTCGGCGGCAATCTTCCTTGGTACAGGGAAGAAGGCGTCGCTGTCAACTGCTGCATCGACGGATTGAGACCAGTGATATTCAAACTTGAACGTATCTAGCGCATGCAGCCGCAGCAGAGCATTTGCTTGCTTCTCCCGTTATTCTTATAAACCGAAGAACATGAGTTAACGTTCATGCTGGCTGAGATAGGAATCATCGGAGGGACGGGCATCTACGACTCCCAGTTCCTCACAAACGCTAAAGAAATACAGATGAACACGCCCTACGGATCTCCCTCCGACATGGTCACAGTAGGCGAACTAGGGAGCAGAAAAGTCGCATTCATTCCCAGGCACGCAAGGAAACACACGATAAGACCGACTGACGTCAATTACAGAGCAAACATCTATGCCTTGAAGCAGCTTGGCGTTCAATGGATCCTATCACCATCGACTGTGGGCTCTCTAAGGGAAGAGTTCAAGCCGGGAGACCTCGTATTCGTTGACCAGTTCATAGACCGCACTACCAGAAGAGAAGAATCCTTCTACGTGAGCCCAAAAGTGTGCCACATATCAGTAGCTGAGCCAACATGTCCTGATCTGAGAAGGCTCCTCGCAAGAATAGCTGAAGAAATGAACATAGATCACCACAAGAGCGGAACGTACGTGTGCATCGAGGGCCCTAGGTTCTCCACCAGAGCAGAGTCCAATCTTTTCAGAAGCTGGGGTGCTCACGTGGTTGGTATGACGCTTGTGCCCGAATGCGTTCTTGCCAGAGAAGCCGAAATCTGCTACGCGTCAATAGCCACTGTAACTGATTATGACGTGTGGAAAGACCATCCTGTCACAGCAGGCGAAGTTGCAAAGACAATGAGACAGAACGTCGAAAAAGTCAAGAAGCTGATCAAAGAAGCCGTTCAGAGAATACCTGAAGAAAGAGTCTGCGAGTGCAAAAGCGCCTTAAGAAGCGCCATGGTCTAAAAATCAAGAATAAACATGGTGTTCAGGATGGATTTGAAAGCGAAGATTAGGAGAATCCCCGAGTTCAAGGGCGTCGTTTTCTGGGACATAACCCCCCTTCTTAAAGATAAGAAAACCTTCAGAGAATGCGTCAAACGCATTGCAGACCATTACCGAGGCAGGAGAATCGATGTTGTGGTTTCAAACGAGGCAAGAGGCTTCATAATCGGCGCCGCCGTAGCCTACGAACTCGGAGCAGGATTTGTTCCTGTGAGAAAAAAAGGAAAATTGCCGTCAAAAGTCGCGTCCATCACATACAATAAGGAATATGAGTCAGACACGATTGAGATCCATGAAGATGCAATCGCTAAGGGACAAAAAGTACTGCTTATTGATGACCTGCTGGCCACGGGCGGCACAATCAAAGCTAACGTGGAACTAGTAGAGAAGCTCGGCGGAAAAATAGTCGGCATAGGCTTTCTCATAGAACTTGAGTATCTTCATGGAAGGGAAAACTTGGGAAACAGGTACGATGTGTATTCACTAATCAACCTTAAATCAACCGGGGAACTAGTTCCAGAAAATCCTAAATCATGAACACTTCCTGTTCTTTTGAACCTTTTTGCAGACACTGATATCAATGACACAAGTAAGAGTTCGACGAATCGGGAATAGCAAAAAAACTACAGGTATCCCCTCAATCTCAGAAGCCGTAGGGCACACGCCGCGTAACTGCCAATCTAAGCATCCATGGTGACCGGGTTACGCTTTTGTTATTGTAACCGTAGCGTCAACATTGCCCACATCTGCGATGAGAGAAAAAATGTAAGGTCCGTACTCAGCCACTGTCCACCTATAATCGTAGAATGTCTGGCCTTCTTCATCATAAAGAACCACATGATCAGCACATTCCTGTGTGATCCTTAGGTCGACAGGCTGGTTGCTGGTCGACACTTTGACGTCTACTTGGTCGCCTTTGTTGAGCGTCAGATTAGCTTGCCATGTGTAATCAACATCGGTAAGTGTGACAGACTGGCTCAATATAACAGTCGGTTCAGACGGATGAGCTATACGTGGAGCCAGCAGAGTGAAACTCAAAACTACGATAGCAACTGCAATGGCAAAGGACTGAGCTTGTGTCATCAAGGGTTCTCACGTGTCCTTTTGAAGCTGAAAGCACAGTTCATCCACATCTAGTGTAGGCAAATATGAAACCTGTGAAGAGACAATACAGATGCCACATAAAGATTCTGAATCCTGCCTCTGAAATGGGATCCTTAAGCTGACATGTGTGGGGATATATTGATGCGGTCGCCGGGATTTGAACCCGGGATCGCAAGCTTGGAAGGCTTCCACTTGCCCGCAGGAGGCGTTTGTGTCCTAACCAGCTAGACGACGACCGCTCCTGATTTCGTACTAGATTACGTGAGGGCGGGCTAGATAAGATTTCTTCTGCGATTGCAACCGCGATCCACGTTTGGTCATTGAGGGACGATTTTTCTTTATGTATCTTCATGCATAAACGAGAAGAGAACCGTCTCTGAAAATGTTACGCTCAGTTTTGCACTTTACTGCGTATCTCAAAGCATCTGTATCATCGAGGCCGTAACTCGAAGACTGAACAAGCTTTGGATAGCTGTTGAAGAGGACGCAAACCAGAACACAACGGTTACCATGAGAATTGCTGCTCAGCGGCCACATGTTTTGCAGGAATCGTTCTTGCTAATCATGTTTTTCGTTGTGCCCGTAAAGTTTCTTCTCAAACTTCGAATGTGGTTTAAACCTTCCCCGAAGCTTGGGCAATCCCGTTTGTTGACGTTCTATGTTTTTGATGCGTGCGTAGAGCCTTGACACTTTAGTCTTGGAAGGTGTTTTGGGCTTTGGAATTCGGACATGGACAGGCGTGAAAGGTTTCTTGTCCTCGTATGCTGACGGCCTCCTCACCATTGGAACTTGTTTCACTTTGTGAAAGACTACGTAGCCTTCTTTCAGGTTTACTTCTCTCACTTCAAAACCGGCGTCCAGCCACCCTTTGGCATGGGGACTGCTCGGCACATTTCCCCAATATTTCTCGCCCTTGTAAGCGCTCATCGGAAGATTCTCACCGATTATTCCGTCAATGCGAGCAAAACTGAGTTTGACTGTTCTTGTGAAGGCCCCTCTGAACAGAAGATATCTAGTGAGCGCGCTAAACTTGGAAGCTGTGCGGGGCGAAACGGTTCGTCTTGCGCAATTGAGACACAGCAGGCGTGTGGGGTCGCCAGTCGCAATGTCAGGCACCATGCAGTCTCTGCAGTATAGCCTCCCGCACCTGCAACAACGTCTAAGAAAACTGTACGAAAGCACTCTGCCGCATATGCCGCATTCATCTTTGAAAGGCATCAGAACAACACACTGTAGGTGTTCGGGCTACCGACATATGGTATCTGATCCGCGACTGCACTTAAAACTAGCTGTTACGTACGTTCCTCCAAAAGCATTGGCTTGTCAGGTTCGATGTAAACGGTGGCTGCTATCCCTGTCTATAAACAGCTAGAGACATGACTGCGAATTCTGCTAAGGCGACTCCTAGAAAAACCTGCAAGACCAAGGTTTCAGCGAACAGATAAGCGACAAAAGCAGCTATCATCGGCGCCCATGCCAACGCGTAGCCAGGCACAAGGATCAAGACAAAAGTCGACAGCCTAGCGTATGCATTTCCCAAGGCGAAGCCTTCCCTCCAGAATTTGCGTGCCAGAATCATTAATTCCAACATGCTGGCAGCTGCAACCGAAAACAGATAAAGCGTCCCGAAAAGGATTTCAGACGTGAAGTCTCTTCTAACAAGCACGGCGATGATCAACAGGGCAATTACAGACAGAGAGTATATGGAAACCGTAAGCAGCGTCTTCGCCGAGATCAACGTTCTCTTTGTCAAAGGCAGGCTTCTCGTATATGACGAAGCGAGCCCTTCGATCGAAAACATGGTGGGCGGAAGCACGAGCGTCGTCATAGATATGCCTGTCAGCACACCAGTCGTAACGACAAACCCTTGCTCAAACGAGGAAAAAGACACAGCCAGTACCGCTACCTGCAGGGCTGGTAACAGGAAAAGAACAGCATATGAAGGTGACCTCGAAGCTATCGCCAAATCCTTGCGTATTATTCCGAGCCATGGTCTCCGAGGATGAATTATAGTGTCTTTGACAGCTTCCCTCATAGAACTGACCATTTTTCCAGTTGCTATCTTTCGAACGGTGGCTGTCACCCATCTGAAACAGTAGAACGCGAAGGCAACGTAGAGTATGGATGACGAGGCGGAAAGGACAAGCGAAAGAATGTTCAATGTCTGAGGGTTTGAGGTGTACGAGATGAGAAAGCCGAAGGAGAATGGAAAAACCACGATCAACAGCTCCATCGAAGGTCCAAGTATCTGAGTGAAAGTTATGAAAGACTTGAGAATTGCCTCAGCGAAGCTGATTACAAAATATGTGCCAAAGGCAGGAACCATCCACACAAGCATAAAGAGGAAGCGAGTTACCGTCTTCCACTTTGACCTTCCTCCGCCGCCTGCGACCTTCGCATAGAAGAACCTTGCCAACCCAATCGTGAGAGCCAACGCAAAGATCTCAGTCGCTACTGTTGCAACGAAGGCAATCAAGCTGCCTGCAGTTGAACTTCCGACGAGTATGCATGCAGTGGGAAGTACAATGAGTGCCGCAAGTAAAGGCAGGTCAAAAATCCTCACTAAACATAAGAAAATCACGTTGGAAATTTCCTTCTTTGAAAGCGGAAGTGGGCTGAGAGAATCACCTATTCTCGACGAAACGAGAGATGTAGAAACTTGAAGTCCCATGAAAACAATAAAGAATAGCACTGCGGCAAGGAACGTGGAGACGCTGGCTATGACTGCATATTCCTTGGGCGTGCCTGCAAAAGCTGTCTGTCCCACCTGAGGAATGAACATGACAAAGCCGAACACGCATATGAAAATTGTCGTGAGCACTTTGCTGATCCACATGTTGTAGTTGGCGTTTCTCACAAGCTGCGCAACGTCGGCGCTACCTCTGCGAGGCAGGGATGAGCCTGCGCGCGTGGAAAAAACTGATTGAAACGATATTTCCTTGGTAACGGTTGAGGAGACCCGCCACAGCTCTCTGAGCTTCAAAGCAGCTTATCCCTCTTCCAGCGCCTGTATCAGCTCCTGAATTCCTGTCTCCTGCTCGGTCACTTTCAGGAATATGTCCTCGAGAGAGCCTTCAGCTCCTTTGACGAGTTTCCGCAATTCGTCCACGGTTCCTTCTCCAACCATCCTTCCCCTGTTTATTATCCCGACTCGTGTGCACAGCTTCTCAGCAACTTCCATTATATGTGTTGAGAATATGACGGCGCCGCCTTTCTTTGTGTGAAAAACAATGAGTTCCTTCAGTATCTTTGAGGAACGAGCGTCCAACCCTATCAGCGGCTCATCCAAGATGAGCAGTCGAGGCTCATGCAGTAAAGCCGCAATGATCGCCACTTTCTGCTTGTTTCCCATAGACAATGCGGCTATCGGCGTGTCAAAATACCGTGTAATGTCAAAAGCCGACGTCAACTTTTCAAGCCGTGAATTGGCTGCGTATGCCTCCAAGCGTCTCAGCGACGCTGTGAACTCGAAAAACTCCCGCGGCGTCAACGAGTCAAACAGGACAACTTCTTCAGGAACGTAACCGATTTGGCATTTTGCGGCAACCTCGTCTGAAATAGGCGTGCCGTAGATTTTGACCGTGCCTGCACGCGGTTCTAGGACACCGACCAGCACCTTGAGAGTGGTTGTCTTGCCAGCACCGTTGGGTCCCAGCAGTCCGTATATTTCACCGTTGTCTACCTTGAACGAAAGATCATCCACGGCCACGAAAGTGCCGTAGCTGACCGTGAGTCCTTCGACATTTACTGCGGTCGCTTGCAAACTCGTCCCCGAATCAACATTTGTCACGTTGCCTTAATAGGTTTCTAATGGTCGGCCGTTCACTCCAGAAACCGAAAGGAAACCGAAGCAGATGTGAGGTCAGGCCATAGAACGATTGAACAGATCAGAAGACTTATAGGCTTCACATAAAGAACAGAAACGGTGAGCCCGTTTGCTTTTCAGCGAATTCCTGCATGAAAAAGCTGAAGAATCGAGGCATAACGAACTGGTCTGCTACTTGATAGTGACCATAGGCTCAGTGTTCTTTGTAGGCGGACTGCTTGAAACAATAATCACAACCGTAATAGCAGGCGAAAACCCGGAGTGGTTCCTGATATTTCCTTATCATTTCACACCTAACCCAGACAGCCTCCTCGGCACATCTCTGACGTCTGTCGGCGTGGCCCTAATCGTTCTGGGATTGGTTTTGGTAATACATTACGGAAGAGAAAGGTCTTGGTATATGAAAGAACTGCATAGAGCCCATTCTGTTGAAGAACAAAAAGTCAAAACTGAAAGAGAACAGGACCATAAAGAAGCTGACCGAAACGAAGGAAAATAGCCAAGTCTGGAAAGGTCAGCCCTTCACCACTGCGATGGGCACCATTCTAGCGACTTTTGTGGCTATTCCCACCTTGTCGCTTATGTCCACGACAACGTCCACATTCTTGTAAGCCGGGTCTGCTTCCTCAGCCAAAACGATGGAGCTTGCTGAGCGAACGTAGATTCCTCGTGCTTCCAAAGATTTTTTGACGTCTGCTCCCCAGAAATTCTTTTTTGCCGCAGTTCTACTCAGCATGCGCCCAGCTCCGTGCGCAGTCGACCCGAAGCTGATTTCCATAGCTTTCTCTGTGCCGACCATAAGCCAGGAACTCGTCCCCATGCTTCCAGGAATCAACACGGGTTGGCCAGCAGAACCATAGTCCTGTGGAATCTCAGGATTTCCAGGCGGAAACGCGCGGGTAGCCCCTTTCCTGTGCACCCAAACTTTCTTCTTTTCACCATTAACTTTGTGAGTCTCTATCTTTGCGATGTTGTGAGCCACATCGTAAACGAGCTTGAGCCCAAACTTGTCCGGCGCTTCTTTGAAAACCTGCTGGAAACTCTGTCTGACCCAGTGTAGGATCGTCTGCCTATTCACAAACGCATAGTTAACCGCGCATGCCATCGCTTGGAAATAGTCTTCAGCTTCCCGGCTTTTCCCTGGAGCACAGGCGAGTTCCCGGTCAGGTAAGACGATTTTGTACTTCTGAACTGCTCTCTCCATAACTTGGAGATAGTCAGAACATGTTTGATGACCGAAACCTCTGGAACCGCAGTGTATCATCACAGTGACTTGGCCTTCATTTTCAATCCCGAAAGTCTTGGCTGTGGCAGAATCAAATATCCTGTCGACTTTCTGTATCTCAAGAAAATGGTTTCCTGACCCCAAAGTACCTATCTGTGTGAGACCGCGGTTCTTGGCATTTCTTGAAACTTTGTCAGGGTTAGCGTTCTTCATGCATCCATTCTCTTCACAATGCAGAGCGTCTTCAGGCCATCCTAGCCCGCGGTCAACCGCCCACTGAACCCCTTCAGTTACAAGCCTGTCCAAGTCTTGCTCGGTGACTTTAAAGTCTTGGCGGCGGCTGCCCAGCCCGCTTGGCACGTTCTCGAAAATCGCGTTTGCAATTTGGGCAAGCTTCGGCCTTATGTCTTTCTCAGTAAGGTTTGTAGTTACGAGGCGTACTCCGCAGTTGATGTCATAGCCGACGCCGCCTGGACTGATCACACCCTCTTCATAGTCAGTCGCGGCCACTCCTCCTATCGGAAACCCGTAGCCTTCATGCCCATCCGGCAGGGTTATGGCATACTTGTAGATGCCCTTCAACTGCGTAACGTTAACGCATTGCTGAAGCGTCCTGTCCGTCTGCATCTTTGCAAGCAAATCCTTGTTTGCGAAGACTATGCCTGGCACGTTCATGCTTGGCTTGTACTTCGGAATGCCCCATGAATAATCGGTTATCTTTTCAAGTATGATCTTCTCTGTTGGAGTTCGACTTTCACTCTCGGACACGTTTTCACCTGATGATTATATAGAAGGGTGGGCAGCGCAAATATAAAGAGTATTGAACTTTTACGGCACAGATTAGCCTTTTTTACCATGCGCTTTTTCTGCAAGGTCTATGAAACCTTGAACGCTGTTGTCCAACACGGTTTCGCTCAGGATCGGATGAATTTTTATGAGCTCTTCAGCTTTCTGAAAGGACATGTCCGCATTGGCAATCCTGTCTCTTATCTCTTCGATGCTCTGTCCCAGCTCTGTGCCTTCAGCCGTGATTCTTGCCCAAAGTTTCAGCTGGCTAGCGTAGGCTTGAAGCTTTCTTTCAGGCTCTGCGGCTGGACCGAAATGGCTGTAGTAGAGAGCCTTCGGTTTCAAAGCAGTAAGCCTGTCTAGAGAATATAGTGCACTTTCTAAGTGAAAAGGCGCCGGCGTTGTGGGCACCACGCTGTCAAACTGTTTCAGGTAGATCCCAGCTGCGTCGCCTACGAAAATTGCTCCTCCCAGATTCTCAAAATAGCTTTGATGATGCGACGCGTGCCCAAGCGTTTCAACAACCCTGAAGCTGACATCGTTTCCCACATCAAAAGTCATGTTGTCAGCAGTTGCGATGATCCTGTCCATGGGAACTGGTTCAGGCTGTCCGTAAAAGTCTGCGAGCTTGCCGAGAACCATTCTGGACTGCTGCCAAAGCTTTTCTGGGCTTGCCAAGTGCGGTGCACCTCTATGGTGAACGATGACCCTCGCGTTCGGCAAATACTTAAGCAACGTACCCACGCCTCCGCCGTGGTCCAAGTGAATATGCGATACAGCGACATACGATACTTCCTCAAGTTTCACGCTGAGTTTTTTGAGTCCATGAAGAAGATTTGGCACGGATAAGGCTGGACCAGTTTCAATGACCGCAACTTCCTTTCCTTTTAAGACATAACTTGCAATGAAGTTCTCCAGACCACCCGTTTCCAAGTCTATCATCGAAACGTGCTCCTGAAGCTTTGTCACATGCATTTCCGAATCAACCGCCAAGCTCATGGTAGAGCGTAACGATTCTTGCTTGCTTCAAATTGCCGCCTCAAAAGACACACATTCGACTTATTTATGCAATGGTTTCTTCTTCTGGCTTGGGTCCGGTTCTGGTTCATCTGCGCCCAAAAGCACCCTTAGGGATTTCACTTCTTCTTTCAGCATGGTCACTTCGCTTTCCAAAGCTTTAGCCCTGGAATCGGCCATCTTCTTGAGTTCCTCGATTTCCAGCAGAAGGTTCTTGCGTTCATTTTCAAGTGTTCTAAGCTTTTCGACCACTGTCTTGAAGTTGCTCATCGATTCAACGCTTCCGATGTTCCCTTCTCTGTCCACTAGTAGCCGATTCGGCGAATTTAAGACTTTTCGTGAAGTATTAGCACATGTATTCATATGTCTAGGATGAACTTAACGGTGACTCTTTTCGGAGACCTTATTATTCTCATCTGGTGATAGGTAACGGCTTTCACGCCTACCTTCTGCTCGTGCCGTTTCGCGTCAAACTTCTCACCCCAAATTCTTGCTTCAAGTCTGAAAACGGACGTCTCTTCTATGATGACTACTTCAAACTTCGAGTACAGCATGCCCTTTGTTTCGGCGTTCACAAGCAATGCTTCCAGCCACCTATAGAGCAAAGAATACTCGTCTTCGCCCTCCACTTTAACGAAGTCTTCAACTCTCGACCTGACCTTTTCCACGGGAGTCATCACGTCAAACAAGGCTACTGCAGCGTTTTCAAAGGCTTCCGCCAAATCTCTTCCGTATGCGGCGATGTAAGCATCCGCCGTATGCTCCAGAAACTCGTAAGCCCGCTTGTCAACCATGAACACAGTAGAACAAGTCGACTTTTAAAAAGCATTTCATCCATCTGCAACAGATACTTCAGACTCGTTGTGTATGCTCTTATCGTCCCAAGTAAGGCATCTCATTCGTCGAGTACTTTAGCAGAAACTTGGTCACGTTCATAAGTGGGCACCTTAAAATGGATATTCACCGCGTCTGCTAAAAACTCCTTTTCAAAAGTCGACTTTGAAACGATCAAAAACCATATTCATTCCTGCTCTGGACTAGGGTTATAATGAGAAAGCAGCTAAAAACATTGACATGGATTGTTGCCAAGGAAGCGCGGCAGCTTGAAGTGGACGAAGACAAGTGCAGCACATCGACGTTGAACGGTCATCTTCTTGCTTTTCAGGTTTCCAATCGAAAAAGAGCAACTGAACGTTTCATTGTCCAAAGCAAGGAACATCCGCGTTTAAACGGCTCAGAAGCGTTTAGAGGTCTTTTGGATTGCTGCGACAGTTAGCTTTATGACATTTTCGGCGTCGACGAGACTGATGAGTGATGTTGGGCTGTGTATGTACCGCGCGGGCAGCGATATTGTTCCGCTTGGCACTCCTTCGCGTGTTAGTGAGATTCGTCCTGCGTCTGTCCCGCCTGGCAAGCCTGCTTCAAGCTGATATGGAATCTTGTTTTCTTCAGCCGTATCGACGAGTAGTCGCAGAACTTTGGGGTGTGTTATCAGCAACGAATCTGCTATCGTAAGCGATGGTCCTTTTCCAAGTCTGATTGGAGCCTCGATTTCTTTTACCCCCGGTGTGTCGCCTGCCACAGTCACGTCTAGCGCGATGCCGACGTCGGGGCATAGTCCGAAAGCGGAGGTTGTGGCTCCTCTGCAGCCGACTTCTTCCTGCACAGTTCCAACAGCGTAAACTGTGCAGTCCGTCTTCTCCAAGCGTTTCAGAGTTTCAATCATTACAGCGCAACCAGACCTGTCGTCGAAAGCTTTGCCGAT
>Ga0272448_1005368_pt1 | contig 14217 bp, 8 predicted proteins | sample YNPCB0191_FD_202220 | JGI IMG/M metagenome (GOLD analysis project Ga0272448, IMG submission 202220) | Hot spring sediment microbial communities from Yellowstone National Park, WY, United States - YNP-CB-019-1 | ecosystem: Environmental > Aquatic > Thermal springs > Hot (42-90C) > Sediment...
GCACAACTAAAACCACTAGCAAAGAAACAGAAAATACTCATTATCTTATTAAATAGTTCCATATTATCACTTCTTTCTTATATTTTCTAGGGAATGTAGGAGATATAGTAGTGAACCTATGATTTCTATTTCTAAACAAATATCTCCTAACATTCCTTTCTAGAATTATTAAGCTGTTCTGCCTTTCTCATTTTAATATTAAGAGATTCAGCATAAGTTTCTAATGAAATTCTATCATGTTTCATATCATTTAGAAATTCTATTCTTTTCTTTAGTTTCTCTTTCATGGAATTAAGTATTGAGATTTCTCTTTCTATTATAGAAATTTCTTTATCTAACAGTTTTATTATTTCTACTCTTTTCTCTTTCGGGATAGAAGATAATATAGTCATGTCTTATTTCTCCAGAATTTGAACAGATATTATTATCTTATGATATTTCTTAATGAGATTGTAAAATTTCTTAGAATCTTTAAGCACAATATATTTACTTCTTATTCTGGGTATTGGTTTTATACTCTTATCTAAATACTGAAGTAAAACTTTCATAAAAACACATCCTAGAATTTTATAGGTATTCTCTTTTAACTACAATACCTTTAAGACTTGAACATTCAATAAGTTTACTTAAAATCTCTTTAATCTGGGAATTATTTGTTTTATGGTAATAGTCTTGTAAGATACCAATAATTAAGGTTAATTCATATTCAGAAAAACCAATTTCTTTAAGTGCTTTATAGCTTTTTAATTCTTTTTGTCTAGGATTCTTTATCCAGATATCATTATTAATACAGTTCTGGTTATTTGGATTTTTCCATACAAAATTATCCATGTTCCAACATTTATTAAGATAAGAACATTTAGCTAAAATACATAAAGCTAATTGTGGATTTTTACCATAAACTAACTGTATATCATGTGGAACATTTTTCTTACGAATCTTTTTAGAATAAACAGCTATTGGGATATTTCCACTTCTAATATCAGAAATTAATTTAAGAAATTCATTAATCTGATTATTCTGATTATTTACTTCTGACATAATTCCACCAACAAACAAACAGAAAAAAAGGGAAATTGATATTTACGGTTTAGCTATTTACTTCTTTTTAGGTATTTGAGTAGATGCTTGAGTAGTTGTTAGAGTTTTTGATTGTTCTAGTTGTAAAGCATTTTTTGCTAGTGCTAAAAGTCGTGTTGCTATTACTGTTGGAGATTCTGCACCACAGAACTTAGCAATATACTTGAGAAAAGCCTCGTAATAGCTTAATTGCTCACCGTCAGAAAACCTTACGATTTTTTTCTTAGGAAAGCTAATTGTAATATTCTCACCCTTTTTGAATCTCTTGGTTTCACTAGAAGCACCCTCGAGCAATTTTCTTATACTTTCCGACATTTTCATTCTCTCCCTTTTATTCGCATGTTCTAAAGGGTTAAGAGGATATATTTAAACTTTATTCTCTTATACTACATTTTTGTTTGGTTCTGCCATGCTCTAAGCCTTTAAAGTCTTGTCTTTTACATATTGGAAAGGCTTATATTGAAAGGGATAATACTATACCCTATTAAAACTGTTTCCTTTTTGAAAAAACTTTATCTTTTAAAAGATAAGAAAAAAGGGATGTAAGGGTTTTATAGTTTTTCACTTTGTGACTTTAAGGTTTTTGTTGTCTTGTTTTGTGAATGTGTAAACTGTGTTTGGCAAAAACCCTTGCTTGTTTCCATAGAAGATTACTAGCTTTAAGGTTTCTATATTGTCTAGTGCTTTCATTATGGTTTTTCCTTCTCTATTCCGTTTATTGCATATAACTAAGGTATTTTGGTTAAGGCTTAGGTTTGTGCTTAAAACCATGTCGAACATAGTTTTAGGTTTTCGTTCATTCATTTTTCGTCTCTCCAAATTTTTCGGGCAATAAGACTTATGGCAATTGGAATATTTAAACTTTTAATGGTAAAATGAGATTTTAGTGTTTCGAAAAAACCCAAAAAAACGAATCTTATGTTGGCAAGATTTGATTCGAAAAATAGTTCGTTAAAATTATGGAAAACTAACATTAGTCGAAAACTGAACGATTGGAATTTAAGGTTTTAGGATAAAATGCTATACGAAAAATTCGAATAATTCGAAAATACGATATATAAATAAGTTATGAGTATGGTATATATTGGGATTAAAAAATGGAAGCCATAAGAGAAATAGTAAACGAATATGAACAATTGAAAAAAGAATTAAAAAACATAAATTATATGATAAAGATACATGCACGAACAAAACACAAAAAGACTTATGTTATTGAACGAAACAGAATTCAAAAAAGACTTAATGAGATATACCAATATATAATAAGTTATGAAGATAAAGCATTTATTGATAAATCACCTTTAAGTTATGTCAGTTTAAGTAAAAGAAATGGTGAGAATCCCAGATACATTAAGATAGATGGAAAAACTCAAAACGATATGAATTTTAGCTTAATTTACTTATCAAAAACTAAAGAGTTATATTATATCTTGGATAAGAACATTCAATTAACTAAAAGAGAGACACAATTAGCTTACAAATACTTAACAGCTAAGTATGGTAATCAAATTTTATTAGTAACAGATAAAAGACATAACTTAGCTTTTCAATTACCTAAAACTCAAACCATGAAAATTGAGAGACAATTGAGTAGAATAAAAAAAAGAGTTTACAATAATCTATTAAGAAACATTAAGACAAGAGAAGATTTGATAAAACTATATCATAATGTATTTAGAGAATTGAACATTAAACAAATAGCTTAATCTTCTATTCTTTTTTTTCATTAAGTCTTATTCTCTTAGCTTTATACTATTAAAATGTCTTAATATTAAAAGAGAAAAGAAAGAACGATCACTTCTATTACTATATATTACACACTTGGACCTATCTTTTGGGCACTACTTTAATATGGAAGGAAAGGACAAGAACACAGATGGTGGAAGAGCAATGGGTGCTAAATGTAAAGTATGTATATCTCCTCATAAAGTGGAATATGAAAGACTTAGGCTCCAAGAGCACCTGACATATATGGAACTATCTAGGATAGCATTTACTCAACATAATGAAATAATAAGCTGGGAAGCATTTAGAAGACACTTCACTAAACACTGTCTCCCTTTCATTGAAGAAGCAGTCAAATCAAGCAAGTTCAGAGATGAAGTTATCAAAGCTCAGATCAAGAAAGATGTCCTGATAGCTCAACAGCTTACTGAAGCATTAGAAATATGTAGAACCAAAATGTCAGAGAAACTGAAAAAAGAGCCAATGGAAGAATCAGATGAGAAACTTTTACTAGAATATATTGAAGAAGCAAGACTAATCATTGAAGAACTCCTAAGATGGTCTAAAGAACTTAAACTTAAGGAAGAAGAACCAACAAACTTAGAAGCTAGATTTGTAGAATGTATGAAAGATTTTCCCCCTGAGCTTGTCAAAAAGTTTCTAGATAGGTGGAAGAGTTTTGGATCCAATAGCTAAAGCATCAACATTCCTTCTATGGTACAAATCTCCAACCCAGTTCTTCAAAGATATTTTCAATAAAGAACCTTATGAATACCAAAAGAAGATACTTGAGAGTATCCAGTCTGGGAACAAGAGAATAATCATTCAAGCTGCTTCAAGTACTGGAAAAACAAGACTTTTAGCTGGTATAGCTCTTTGGCTTTCTATAGTAGTTTCAAAGATAGAAAAAGAACCAATTAGAGTGGTCATCATTTCTGGTAGCAAATCTCAAGCTAAATACTTGTATGATTATTGTAGAGAAGCATTTAATAATGAATATATCCGTGATGAAATAGAAGGAGATGCACTCCAATCTATAACTAAATTCAAGACTGGCTCTGAGATACGAGCACTTCCTAACAGTCTAAAAGCAATTCAAGGCTTGCACTCCGAAGTAGTATTGATTGATGAAGCTGTCTTAGCTGGAGACTTCCTAATCCAGGATGCATTACGAATAACTAGTGGAATGAAAAGAGACATCATTATATTGAGTGGAACACCTATGGATGCTGCTTCACTGTTTGTTAACATATTCCAAGATACTACAGAATATCCAGACTGGAAAAGATTCAACTGGAAAGCATCAGACTGCCCAAGGATTCCAGTTGAGAAACTTAAAGAAGCAGAAAGTCTACCAGAAGAAGTCAGACAGGTATTCTGGGAAGGAAAACCATATCTTCTGAAGTCTGAAAGAGTAGTTGAATTTGATGCTCTGAAAGACTGTGTAAAAGATATAGAACAGTTTCTTCCAGAAGGTAACAATAGAATAATAGCAGGACTAGACTGGGGGTATTGTTTGACTGGAGAAAGTGAAGTCTTGACTCCAGAAGGTTGGGTTAAACTTTCCGAACTAAAAGATGGTCAACAAGTTCTCGTTCTAAAGAAAGACAAAATGACAAGTGAATACGAAGAAGTCTTTGACGTTTCAAAATCTTGGCACCAAGGCAACTTTATACACATTAAAAGTAGAAATTTCGAAATAAAAGCAAAGCCTTTGCATCCAGTTCCTGTGTTTGACAGAAGTGGTCATTTTGAACTCCATTATTTCAAAGAAAATCTAACTCATCATAGAATAATTAGAAGAGCAACATTTAATGGAGAGAAACCAGAATACTTTCAAATTGGACATTCAAAATATCCAATTGTTCCATTTCTAAAACTTTTTGGATGGTATGTGACAGAAGGGTCAAAACATTCTAAAACTGCTTTTGTAATTTCACAAAGTCCAGCTTCACCATACTTCAATGAAATCGAAAGCTTAGGCAAAGAACTTGGTATACATGTTTGGGCAGATAGAAAGAAAGGTCGAAACATCTTTTATGACAAAAACCTAGCCGATTATTTTAGAAAACTAGGTCATGCTCGTGAAAAATTCATTCCAAAAGAGATAAAGAATCTCCATGGTCAACTTCTTGAGATTGTAGTTGAAACAATGCTGAAAGGAGATGGTGATAAATTCTTTCCAAGATTCAATACATATTCTCTTAGTCTAGCAAATGATTTCCAAGAAATAGCTTGTAAGACTGGAAAGTATCATGCTTATATTGTCAATAGAGGTCAAAAAGGCTATAGGGTTAATTTACTTCAAAGAGATACATGGATAAACAAGAATCAAGTTCGAATAGTTAATGAAAAGCATTTAGTTGTTCGCTTTAGAGTGCCATCCGAAATAGTCTTCATAAGATACAATGGAAAAGTATCTTTCCAACATAATGAGCACTATACTGCAATTGTCATTCTCCAGAAAGTAAATGATACCTATAGAGTATTATATTGTGACCAGTGGAGGAGAGAACAGTTTGAAGACATTCATCAGAAAATATTAGAGATATGTAGACACTACAATGTTGAAACAGTATATGCTGATGCTGAGAATGCTGGAGAGAACCAAAGACTTGAAGCTAAAGGGATAGCTGTAGAACCAGTTCCTTTCCAATATAAGAAGACTCAGATGCAGTCCCGCATGAGACTACTGTTCCACCAGAGAAAGATAAAGATTCCACAGATATATCAGGATCTAATCCAAGAACTTAGGATGTACAATTGGAACAGCAAGTCTGGAGATGATCTAGTTGATGCTCTAATGCTTGGATTGTACAACTATGAGAAAGAACATGGAGAAATATGGTGGAAAATAGTCTAAATTATCTGTGAAAGTGTCCTAATGATATTGCTCGAACCCGTCTTCTTTCCGAGACCAGTTGCAGCCTTCAACTTATCAACAAAGCTCATCAGTTCACCACCAAAATAAACAAAACAAACATGTTTTTAAACCTTCCCTCACAACTCATTACCTATGAGCATGAGGACTATGCCCCCAGAAAGTTGCTCTTCCGAAAAATGCTTTGGAAGACCCAATATTATGCCATATTTGAAATTTCAAAACTTTATTCTTAACATTTTTCGGAATCGTAAAGAAGAATACAGCTGACATTGAAGCAAGATTCGGCATATAATATGTCTCTTGAACTGATGTTGAGCTATTTACTGGATAATAAATGTTGTCGGTTTCGTTATACAACCTGCCACAAATAGGATAGGCTACACCGGGAGAATCTGTGATCATAGCAGATGCGAAGCAGAAGAGCACTTCATGGTCTACATTTGGAACTGTATAAGAAAGCAACGTCGTCCACGTTTGGTCTGGAACGGTGACCGATGTTCCACTTGCAGCGTCAGCAGTAGCAACTACTTCATCTGTAGGCACAACAGCTCTCTGCTCGCTTAACACAACATCATCGTAGTATGTTGTATATGTTGCTACATTTCCAGCATAAAGATGAATTTTTGCATATCTAACATTTTGTGCATAAGTTCCATCTGCTGGAACTGTTGCTGTAACTTCATGAATATCCCAAGATGTTGTTAAACCCTTAACAGTAGAAGTTACTTCATCGAGAAACGTTGTTCCATCTAAAGGATACCATGCAATGTGTAGAATTCCAATATTAGGAGTGTAAGCTGCATCTGCTTTAGCATAACACCTTGCGTAGAGCTTTTGTCCAGGTCTGACTGGAACACAAATTGATTGCCACTCTTTGTAAGTCCCAGAACTTGAAATTTTGCTCCATATACATTTCTTTCCTCTCAGACCAGGACTTAAAGTACCCCAATCAACATTTTTGCTTCCTGGAGGTGGGACCCAATAATCAGGCACACCATCATAATCAATATCTTCTTCGAAGAACGGGTTGAAAACTAGGTTTTCTGGAGGAGTGTTAAATTCTGTTATCGGATATCTCTTAACAATTCCTATTTGACCATTCTGTCCTCCAAATCTTAATTGGTCATAGTCATTTCTGTACCACAAAGTAAGAGTGGAATCTGACGGGTCACTTCCACTCAATGGGTCAAAATGAATTTGTGAAGTCTGAACAGCGTCTGCTGCTATCTTAGGAGAAGTTATCTGTCCATCTCCAATATTTATTTCTCCAACATCTTTAGCTAGACTTAGCATATCAAAAGTTGCACTCTTTAACAAAGCATAGAGACCAGGAACTATAAACTTTGCTCCTGAAACTGAAATTGTTGCCTGCCAAAGCCTTTCTGTAAAACTTGAAGCAGAAGCAAATGCACAGGTCAATGTTCCAATAGGATTATATAGACTGTCTAGAACCTTGAGAGCAAAATAATGTAAATAGCTACCTTGAGAGTATCCTTTAAATCTCCATATCTCTCCATAGTCAGTTGGTACTGTTGAGTTTGCCCATCCATAGTTATTTGCTGCTACTACACCAGCATAAGATGAATTGTACCCTCCTGATACTCTAGTAACATTTTGCCAATCAACTAAATTCCCAGCAGAATCAACAACTTCAAAACTTGGGTTTGGTATCCAATCATATGGAAGGAATACTAAGTTATCTGCTGTTATTACAGCTGTACCAATTAAAGGAGTAGTTATTTTCAATTGATTTATTGTCGAAGAAGTAATAGAAAGATTTCCTATTTGACCACTTGAAATAGTACATGATGCTAGAGTTCCAGAAGATACAGACAGCCCACCTATTCCAGCAGCAGAAATAGTTGCAAATGAAAGACTCCCTTTTACTGTTACATTCAAAGTTGAGACATTTTCAGTAATAGCAGTAAAATTAGTTATAGTACCAAAAGTAATAGTGCACGAATTTATAGTACTAATTGAAATGAATGCAGTTCCAACCGAAGTAGCTGTAATAGTAGCATAGTTTAGAGTTCCAATAGTTATCAGTGCTGAATCTATAGTTCCAACATCTAGGTCAAAGACTCCAATATGACCATAACCAGTTACATTCATTTGTCCTATGGTTGCAGAATTAACACTTAATGTCTGGATACCAGAAACTGATGTAACATTTAAATCCACTACAGTTCCAGAACTGACATTCATAGTTCCAATATTTGCTTTAGTAGTAACACTTAACCAATTTATGTAACCAATGTTAGAAACTTGCAAATTGGTTATTTGACCAGTCGAAGTTACTGTAAGATTTCCTATAGTAGAAGAATTTATGGAAACTCTATCCATACTTGCATTTGAAGTCACATTTAGAACATCAATAGTTCCAGAAGAAACTGAAAGAGTACTAACAGACTCTGTTGCAGTAACATTGAGATTAACTATAGTACCTGAAGTGACTGACAGATTGTTGACTAAACCTGTTGAAGTTATGTTGCAATTAGTTATAGTTGCACTACTGACAGTTAGAGTATCCATATGTTGGACTCCAGTAACTGTTAGATTATTAATTGTTCCACACGAAATTGAAACTGTACCGATTATGCCAGTTCCAGTAACATTCAATTGTCCTATAGTTGCACTTGAGACAGAAATTGTATTGATTGTTTCTATTCCAGTAACATTCAAGTTTCCTATTGTCCCAGAAGAGAATGACATCTGGTTCCCAGAAGCTACCCCAGAAATATTGATATTGTTTACAGTTCCAATACTGAAATTCATTACAGAAGCAGAAGCATTACCAATATAGAAAGTCTGGACTGTTCCAATAGTGAAACTTAAGCTCCCAGCTGTAATAGTTCCAATTAGAGCAGTATCTACCGTACCCCAGGACATATGTATAGAAGTACCATATACATTAACTATAGTTGAAGGAACTGGAATGTACACTTGCTGGCCAGAACTACCAATAGTTATCTGAGTAGTCAATGCAACTATCTTGTCTGTCTTAATTGAACCACTCAATTGAGCATTTGTTGCTATGACATTTCCAATTGTTGAATTAGATATAGTTGCTGAAGAAGCAATCAAGTTAGTAGCATTGACTGTACTAGCAGTTAGACTAACAAGATTTGAAACATTAGTTAAGTTAGCTTGAGTAGCAGTTATAGTTCCAACATTCTGAATTATACTAATGTTAGCAGTTGAAGCAGTAAGATTAGATATCCCTGTAATATTCACAATGTTTGCTGAAGTAGCTGAAAGTGAAGAAACATTCTGGATATAGTTGATGTTTGCATTAGTAGCAGTTAGAGTTGAAACTCCACCTATTATTGCAATATTTGCAGATCCAATAGTTGCAGAATTGAGACTTGAAATATTAGTTATGTTAGCATTCCCGATAGTAGCATTAGTAGTATAGAAGTTGGAAACTCCAGTAATGTTTGAGATAGATGCTGAAGTAACAGACATATTGCTTACTCCAAGAACATTTGTTAAGTTAGCAGTAGAAGCAGTAAGATTTGAAACATTAGATATGTTAGTAATATTTGCCTGAGTAGCAGTTAAGTCAGAAACATTTCCTATGTGAGTAATATTTGCAGTAGTTGCTACAAGGGTAGCAACATTCTGGATAACTGATATATATGCTGTTCCGATACTTGCAGAATTCAGGGAACTAATGTTAGTTATATTAGCATTAGTTATATATCCAGTACCTATAGAAGCAATGTTTGAAACATATAGATTGCTAGCATTCAAAGTATTGATATTACTAATGTTAGTTATATAAGCATTAGTTATAGTTGCAGAGCCAAGAGTCGCCATGTTTGTAACATTAATGTATGCAGCAGTCATGTTCTGAACATTACCAATATTTTGGACATTAGCTTGAACTATAGCAGCATAGTTTATGTTTCCAATAGTGTTGATATTGTCTATTCTATTCACTTTCATCTGGTCAATGCTACCAATGTATCCTATATTCCCAATGTTTCCTACATATCCAAAGTTTGCTTGTCCAATAGTGTTGATAACTCCAATACTCCCAATACTGTTCACATTCATAGTTGAAATGTTCCCTATTGTTCCTATCTGATTGATATTTCCTATATTCTGGAAGTTAGCATTACCAATATTACCAATACTTCCAATATTGCCAACATAATTTGCACTAAAAGATCCTATGTTACCTATTGTTCCAATACTTCCAATCTGCCCTACCTGTTGAGCTTGGAAACTATAGATGTATCCTGCATTTAAGTATCCTGATTCTGCATTAACAGCTCCAGCTATGATATATGGAAAGATCCTACCTTCTGATGGCATCCTTGAAGGAGGAGAAACATTCAGAAGATATCTAACTTCAGTATCTAACCTTTCAAGTTTCTTGTACAGCTTAGTCCTAGATGGATATTCTGGACTTGATGAAAAAGTATAGATCCAGGATGACATTTCATTCTCTGGGACATCAAGTTGGATTTCAGTCAACATTCCTGTTATTAGAGTACTTCCGTAGCTCAGAGTGTAAGCATTCCCAAGTGTAAGAAGACTTAGAGTAGCTGGGACTTCAACTCTTGAATAGAACTGTTCTGGTTTAGGTGTTAGGAGACTTCTACCTTTAGCTACCAAATCATTATAACTCTTTGCAGAAGCTGGCTCAGATCCCAACTCTTCTGGAGCAAGTTCTCTAATTCCATATTTGTTCTGAGAATCGGAATCAATGAGTAAAGTAGAAGCATATTCCGTAAAGTATCCCTGATCGAACCAGAAAGTAAATTGTTCAGGTGTATGACCAAGAGCTGTTGTCCATACAGTTGAGCTTGCAATCTGGAAATGAACATAACTTAGAGTAGTGCTAGACATCTCTTCTTGTTTGATCTTATTTTTAGTCACAAAAGCTTCTTTGTCTAAACTAATGCTGTTCCATGTTAGAACTGTATTTGCAGTTATGTTAACTTCTGTGGCAAGATATCTTTTATCTTCATCTGGTGTTTCTAACGGATCTGGACCAAAAAGTATTCTAACTTTCAAATTTACAGAAGTTGCACCATAGGAACTTTCTGGATTAAGAGAACTTCCAATAGCTATGAAGAAACCAGTTAAAGAAGAAGCTGTAAGAGTACTAGATATAGGAATCCTAATGAAAGCTCCCAAATTACAAATATCTCTATCAATTCGAGCTTCTGTCCCTGATATTATTCTTGGCTGAATACTAGAAGCTCTAAGAGAAAGATTACCAACAAGTTTGTTACTTGTATCGCCAACAAGTGAATACCAATCGGTCCATTCAGATTCCCAAAACCATGTCTTTTTCTTATTCCATCTGTAACTTCCTGCAACAGTCTCAGTAAATAGGTCAAAGTTCTCATTGACAGGGTGATAGTTAGTATCTACCAAGATTTGATTGTATACTTTACTTAAGTCTTCATTTCTCTCTTTCTCAGTCAATTGAGTTGAAATACTAACAGTAGATATTGTTCCTACGAAGAAAACTGGACTACCATCTGTCTTGAAGTAGTAGTGTATAGTTGCTGGTCTACATATCTCATCAACAATATCAGAAATATACTGATTTGCCATCTCATTTGGTGCAAGTGTCACTCCAGAAAGATTGTAGAAGGTTGGTGTTAGACCAATTGCTGTCATGTAATTCTGCAACTTGAGAGTAGCAGGTTGGATAGTTCCAGTTTCAGACGAAAGTCTATACTTTCCAACATATTCTTTTCCCCATACAGTATACTCGTATGTCTTTTCAAATCCTTCTTCCCTAGCTTCTATCCTATTGACTATACCATTAGAAACTAGAGTAGTGATATTTCCTCCAGAGACATAATCTACTGTAACTACTTGATTCAAAGTGACTGGAAGACTAGAACTAGATTTAAGAACAGCTTCGTTACCCCAAACATCAACTCTGCTAGTCCAGTTTCCACTGTCAACTGGATATCCTGCTATTCTCAAGTATCCTTTGGGTATGTCAGGCATATCTCATCCCAGTTAGAGTTGATTGTTTGACTATTACTTTCTCTACTGCTTGAGTTATAAGATTTATGTCATTAGTTCCTCTAACAACCATGTTTGGAAACTGGATGTTTACAAAGAAAACCTGACCTCTTGTTGTCCTAAGAGATACTGGAAGTCCAAGTCCTTCCAAACTAGTTGTCTGTATCCTAGGTCTAACAATTGGTTGTCCAACTAGAACAGGAGAAACTGAAAGTGTATGTCTTGGAAATGTGAACCTTGTCTGGGTTAGAACTGGAGTAACTTGTACAGATGTTCCTCTGAATCTTGGTTGGGAAACTATAGGAAGCACTTGAACATTCTTAGATGAAAGTTGGTACTCTTGGACTTGAGGATTTACAGTTAAGGTTCTGGGAGTTAGAACTATTTCTCCAACTCTAGGAATTAATTCTAAGATTCTACGAGGAACTTCAAATCTTCCAACATTAGGAACTAGGTTAAGCCTTGTAGTTTGTTCTTTGATTTGAAGAGGAACTACCTGAACTGGGATCCTAAAAGTTGCAAACTTAGGAGAGATTCCAACTGAGATATCTTGGATTCTAGGTATTTGAATTGGAATAAGTCTTTGCCTGATTGTCTGAATAGTCTCTGTCTCTCTTGGAGTCTGAACTGGGACTAGCCTTTGGACAACTGACTGTGTGACATTTTGAACTCTAGGTATCTCTACTCGTAATAGTCTTTGTTCAATGTTTTGTACTAGAGGTAATGGTTCTGGTATCCTAGCAACAGATACTACTTGCTGGATTCTCTGGAAAACATCTGGAATTCTTTGTATTGAAACTGGAATAAATCTTTGTCTAATTAACTGCTCATAACTTCTAACTTCTGGAATTCTTGCACTTACTACCCTTTGAACTATGTCTTGAGTAACAGGTCTAACTTCTGGAATTCTAGCTTGTTGAAATCTTTGCTGGATATTCTGAACCTGAAATGGTACTTGAGGAACTCTAACTGTTATTAATTGTTGCCTAATAACTTGAGTACTATCTGGATAGGTTGGGATCCTTATAGGGACTAACCTTTGAGTAACAATCTGTTCTTGGTTCCTAACTTCTGGAATTTGGACTTCTAGCAATCTTTGTCTAATTGTCTGAACCTGTTCTGTATCAAATCTTGGGATCTCTACAGGAACTAACCTTTGAATAACTAATTGTAATACATTCGGAACCGCTTGGATCCTAGCCTGGACTATTCTCTGTTCAACATTCTGTATCTGTTTAGGGACTGGAGGAATCCTTACTTCCTGAAGTCTTTGGACAATATTCTGTTCTATTGGTCTAATCTGTGGAATAGTTACTGGAATGAGTCGTTGGGAAATAGTTTGTTCTATATTAGGAACACTTGGCACTTCAATAGGAACAAGTCTCTGTTTAATGCTCTGGATCTGATCTCGAACAGAAGGTATCTCTGCTCTAATTACTTTCTGTTCTATTCTCTGCTCTAAACGTTGGACTTCAAAATGTGCTCTAGCTCCAAGATATTGTATCTGGATTTGGACAGATGCTGGAAGGTTAAGTTCTGGTCTCTGAACTTTGTATTTCAATTGAATAGTCTGTTCTGGTATCTCTCCAACAGGAATCTGGACTCTTGGAACTTCAACTTCAGGAATCTTTGGTACTTGAAATTCTAGAGTACCAACTACTTTAGGAGCTTCAATCCTTGGAAGTGGCAAAGTTTGCACGTTCACTTGAGCTGTTATCTGTGGAACTTCAAGTCTTGGTACCTCAACTCTAGGTCTAACAGTAACTTCTTGAGCCTGGACTGGAACAGTAATTCTCTCAACTCTTGCTTCAGGTATTTCAGGAGTTTGAACCATGATAGGTATCTCTATTGCCTTAGTAGGAACTTCTTCCAGAGACATTCTAAACCTTTGTAGAGCTTGAGTAGTTAGAAGTAAAGAATCATACAAACTATGTCCAGTCAAGTGGTAGACCTGTTGCTGAATAGTTCCATTCATTTCTTCCATTTCTCTTCTAGCAGCTGCTTCAGCTTGAGCCATCTGTTGGTTCATTATAGCCATAGTTGCAAGAGCAGCAACAACTCCAGCTGCTATTCCAATGAGTGGTATCCATGAGTTCTTAAGGAAATTAACCATTGCAGCATGGAAACCAGTAGCTGCTCCAGCATTCATCTGTGCTCCAGCTACTGCTGTGTTTGCTCCAGCATATCCTAAAGCAGCAGGTATACTTCCAACCTGGTATCCTGCCATCTGAGCTATAACTGCAGCTAACCTCATTCCAAAAGTAGCAGCATTGATGAAGAGTGGAACTAGAGTAGCATAAGTCATCAGTTCAGCAGCTTTCTGCTGCATTGCTGCAGCTACAACTTGCTTCTCTTCAAGTTCAACCTGTTTCTGAGCCATAACATAGTTGAAAGCTGCTTTCCTAGCCTGTTCTGAGTTTGGTCCATACTGGACTAGTGCTCTCTGCATTGCTTCCTGGGAATCTTTAACTCTTTCATGTGCTGAAACTACTTGTAACATCTGGGACTGGAGTGATGCTGCAGCAGCTTCC
>Ga0272448_1005369_pt1 | contig 14217 bp, 9 predicted proteins | sample YNPCB0191_FD_202220 | JGI IMG/M metagenome (GOLD analysis project Ga0272448, IMG submission 202220) | Hot spring sediment microbial communities from Yellowstone National Park, WY, United States - YNP-CB-019-1 | ecosystem: Environmental > Aquatic > Thermal springs > Hot (42-90C) > Sediment...
GCGCACAAGCGCCGCGCCCGAAAGCACGCCGCTGTCTTCAGGGAGGTCCTCCAAGAACAGCGTGCGCATGTCCACCGGCTCGCTGAAGGTGAGAACCATTCCGCCGCATGGGCCGCCGCCGGGCCTAGTCGCCGCGCCGGAGGGCAGGGGCAGCTCGGAAAGGCGCACGAGTATGGGCGGCAGCGTCTGCTCGGCGTCGAAGCGGATGGACGCGGTGGAGGCGTTTCCGCCCGGGACGTGCTGCGCCCTATCCCTCACACAGACGGCCACACGGTAGGTGGCGATTCGCTCGGTGGGCGGATCGCCCTCCAGCACACCGCCGACCAACGGCTTGGCAAGGCGTACCAACGCCACTGAACCCACAGTCCCATCCGAATCTCGCAGCTCCGCCACATATGGTGCCGCCTCGGCGATGTCCGGCACGGCGGCGGCGTCGCTGAGCACGCTTACGCCGCCGTCCGCCAGCGTCTCGTTTGCCACCACGCGCAGCACCGCGTTCAGCGGCACGGCAGCGGCGCCCGGCAGTGGGCGCCAATAGGGGGTGGTGGGGATGGCGCCGTCGGGCATCGGGTTGGCGAGGTACTCCACCCGGAAGGCGGGCGGAACGGTGTCTGGCGGCGTCAACCCCACCACCATTGGATTGGAGCTATCGCCCTTGGCGTCGGCGGCTGGCGGTATGCTCAGCAGCACCGCGGGGGCGCTGGGCACGATCGCGCCAACTGCGTCGCGCACAAACGGCGGAATGGAGGCGGTGAACGGAGCCGAATGCGCCAGCACCACACTTCTGCACCCCGGCTCCCACGTGGCAGACCACGAGCCGGCGGACGGCGTGGCCACTGGAAGAACGAGGGTGCTCGGATCCATCTGGGCGCTGAAAGTGAGGCGCACGGGCGAATCGCGGGGCACAAGGCGATCGGTTGGAGAGGCGATCGCGCGCCACGGGCCGGGCGGGCCGCTTAGGCAGCCGTCAGCCGTAAGCCCCCCCAGCCCCGGCTCGCGGTACTCAACGCTCACCAACCGGGGTCGCTGGCCGGTGTAGAAGCTCCACGTCAGCGGAACCCCGGGTCCGGCCACCACGCCTTGTCCGCCCAGGTCCGTGGCGCTCACAAGCGTGAACGCGTGGGCCACGGGCTGCTCCGTGGGCGACTCGGCGTAAGGCTTGTGCTGAAGCGTCACCGTGGTGCCATCCGGGCTGAAGCACCTGCTGCCCGCCAGCCATCGGTCGTACGTAGAGCTGTGCGTTGTGCCCGTGAGGGACCAGTCGCCGTCCGCGGCAAAGGCGAGGCTCCACTGGTTGATCGGCTTGCTGAATCGCAGCACCACCGGCTGATCGAGCGACGCGAGCGACCCAGGCGCCGGCGAGACGCCAATCAGCATAGGCGGCCGGGTGTCCGCCACGCTGAACGACCACAGCGCGCCGCTGCCCGGGGCCATCTGGTTCCCCGCGGCGTCCCATACGGCTAGGAGCTGGGCCAGCACCGTGTCTCCGGGCCGAAGCCTATTTCCGTCCGCTCCAGCTGCGAAGACTAGGTTCAGCGACCTCCCGTCCGGGCTGAAGCCTTGGGTGGCCGCCCAAGCACCACCTCCAAGCGGCTGCGCGCTCGCGGGGTCCAGTGCAGGACCTGCCTCACCGGAGAGGTAGGACAGCCGAACCACGGGTCGCCCGGGCCCAGCGGTTGCCACAGGCTCGGAAAAGCGCAGCTGCAGCGCGGTGGCTGATGGCTGCACTACGGCGCCGTTTGCGGGAGTGACGCCGGTGAGGCTTGGGGGTTGGTGGTCGATCGTCGAGAAACACACTGCATTGTTGGGAACCATGCCCGCCACCAACGGCTGCCCATCGAGGTCGCACGCCGACAGCACCTTCAGCTCGTACGTGCCGCCGTCCTCAAGCAGCGGCGGGTGCACCACAATGGCGGTGGTTCCCTGCCCATCCAGCGCCGCGCTCACTCCCGCTAGCGCCGTCCCGCCCGGGCGGCTGAGGGCAACGGCCAGCGATTGGCTCCGAATCGGCTTGCTGAAGACGATGGAGAGTGTGGCGTTGTATGGCACGTTGGCGCTGCCCTCCGATGGCGTCATGGCGAGCACGAACGGCGGGCTTCCGGCGGACACCGCAAACCGGAACGCCTGGTCAGCCGCCAAGCCGTTGCCGGAGGCGTCCACCACTCCGCCGGCCAGCAGCGTGAACGTGTGCTGGACGCCCTGCCGCAGCGGCGACGAGTGCGTGATGGTGAGCGTGGTGCCATCCGACGACTGCTGCACGCTCCACGTGCCGCCCGGGTCTGGGTCCACGCGGAACCAGGTGGCTGCCTCCGGCACTGCAACCGGCTCGTTGAAGACGAGGGTGATCGGCGCGCTGCAGTCGATTGCGGTGGCGCCGTCGGCAGGAGCGTGCCACTGGAGCTGTGGCGGCCACACGTCGGCTCCCCATGGCACCAAGGTGACGCTCCATGGGTTACGAGCCGATGTGGGCGCGGTGGGAGACGCGGCCAAGGCTCGGCCGTAAACGTCGAGGGCGGCCACGCGAAGGGAGATGCTTAGGGGGGCGGCGCCAACGGGCGGGAACGCCGCGGGCGTTACGGTTGCCACGCGTCCATCGGTGGAGAGGGCGACGGAGAGTGCCAGAGAGGGCGTGGATGTAACGGTGAGGGTCTGCGCCACCACCGGCTTGCTGAACGCCACCGAGATGGAGTGGCCCGGCATCAGCACGCCGCCGTCTTCCGGGCTATGCGATACGATGGTGGGCGGCGTCATGTCGCCGATGGTGAAGGCAGACGGGTTCGGGAGGGGGCCGCTGGTGAGGAGGGGACGCTGATAGCTGTCCTCGCACAGGCGTGGAAGGGCGGCGGGGTCCGTTTGGACCGTGAGCAAGTAGGTGCGGCCATCCTCAAACGGCACCTGGTGGGTGAGCGTGAGCGTGCGCTTATCTGCGGAGAGGGCCCACTGGAACGCGATGGGCTGGCCGTCGCGGCCGGTGGAAGGCTGGATGCTAAGCACCGGCGGATAGCGATCCAGCACAATGCTGTCGGCCAGTACGGGGCCGCTGAACGTGAGTACGATGGGCGCGTTTGGCGCCACGTTGCCTGCCCCATGGGCAGGAGCAACGCCGGTGACGGTGAATGCTACGCACCCCGGGGCCGCGGACCCGGCCGCAACCATGGCCAGAAGCACAAGGCAACGCGGCAGAGGGGGCGAGGCGAGTCTGACGGAACCCACTGGCAACCTCCCAGGCGGTGCACTGCTTGGAAACGATGGCACTCGCTTACGTGGTTCCACAGCAGGCGAGCGAGTCCTGTAATGCCAAGCAGCAGGCGCACGTCTGGCCTCAGATGTGCTTCGCGTCGATTGCGTTGCCGTGGATCAGAGGGACCTGCGTGGGGGTGGGTTGGGGGCGGTTTGGCGCATGGTAGCCGTCCGCGCCCTCAAGCAGCTCCGACGCTGGTATGGTGTCCTCGTCGAAGAGGAGGTAGGGCAGCACGGCGAGGCTATCGTCTACGCTCATGGGCACGAAGCGGCCCGAGCCCCTAACCAGCACCGCTCCGTCCTCGCCGCGGATCTCGCCGGAGGCCTGCCAAAGACGGCCTCGCCCGCCCGTGAGCCTGGCGCGAACGAAGATGCGCCTGCCGACGGGCACCGGCTTCACAAAGCGGATCTGGAGCTCGGCGCCCACGCAGAGCCTGCGCACAACGAGCGTGGGCGTCCACCCCATCGCCTCGTCTAGCAGCGCCGAGAGCACGCCGCCGTGCACCACGCCGTTGTACCCGCAGCGCGTGGCATCCGCGGTGAACTCGGTAACAACCTCATCTCCCTCCACGCGAAAGCGCACGGCGAGGCCTGCGGGATTCGCCCGCCCGCAGACGTAGCATCCATCTGAGTTGGGAAGGTACCTCACGATATCGCCTTCGTGGGGTGCGGCAAGGCTCCTGCCGACCTCCGCGCGGTTCGCCTCAGGCGTGCCGCAGGTGGCGGCCAAAAACGTGGAAGCAAGTAAGCCAGTAATAGATGAAGCCACTGACAGTCTATAACGTTCTTTCACTTGCTTCCTTCTGGAGCGCGGAAGGGTGCGTCGTGGCGCTGCGCGCGCCCTGGCCGGCTCACTAACAGCAGGGAGGAGATGGGCACAGCCGTCCAGAAAGCATTGCTACGGCGGCACTGCGCCAACCCGTTTGGTGGCGAGAGGCTGGGGATTACGGCGTGTTGCGAATCCTGAAGGTCCGCGGGTTCAGATCGCGCAGCGAATCTCTACCGCGCTGGCAAGACGTGCCCATCGCTCTGCGCCTTAGTTGGGGAACTGCGTTCAGGCCTCCGGCGCCCAGCGGCGGGCCACGCAAGCCATCGTAGTAACCGGAGGAATGTAGAACGGTGCCACAGATCGCCAGACAGGCAGCGTGGGAGCTGCTGAACGAGTACACGAAGTCGGATAGCCTCATCAAGCACGCCCTGGCCGTGGAGGCATCTATGCGCTGGTACGCCCGCCATTTCCGCGAGGACGAGGAGCTCTGGGGCTTCGTGGGCCTCATCCACGATTTCGACTACGAGCGCTGGCCCAACGCCCCGGACCATCCGGACCAGGGCGCAGCCATCCTCAGGGAGCGCGGCTACCCTGAGGAGATCATCCGCGCGGTCCGCTCGCACGCGGAGTATACCGGCCTCTCCCGAGACAGCCTGCTGGAGAAGACGCTCTTCTCGGTGGACGAGCTTACTGGCTTCATCACCGCCGTGGCGCTCGTCCGGCCAACCAAGAGCATCATGGACGTGGAGCCGCGCTCCGTCCGCAAGAAGATGAAGGATAAGGCGTTCGCCGCCGCCGTGAGCCGAGACGATATTCGCAGGGGCGCCGACGAACTCGGCATCGACCTAGATGAACACATCGGCAACGTCATCGCGGCGATGCAAAGCGTGGCCCCTGCGCTGGGGTTGGCCGGTGGCTGATAGACGCCGCAGCTTGCTGGCCACTCTGGAGGTGGACCGTCGTTTCGGGCGAGGGCAGAGGCTGGCGCGCAAGGGCGATCCCTCCGGCGCCGAGCGCGAGTTCAGGGCCGCCCTCCAGCTTTCGCCCGCCCACCCTCACATCCGCATTCACCTCGCCATGGCCCTTGCGGACCAGGGGCGTTACAAGGAGGCGTTGGCAGAAACCTCCGCCCTGGCGCGAGAGAGGCCCACAGACGCCGTCGTCCACCTGTTCCACGGTCGGACGCTGTACGACGCGGGCCGCTACGCCGAGGCGGAGGCGGCGTTTTCGCGGGCGGCGGAGCTATCGCCGGATAACCACCTGGCGCCGGCATACCGCCTCTTGGCTCGCGCGGCGCAAGGGCATGTGGGTGAGGCGCTCGCCGGGCTCAAGCAGCCGGGCCTAACGGGGAGCTCCGCATTCCAAGCCCGCCTCCTCCTTCTCATCGAGGAGAGGTCGCTGTTGCCCAAGCGCCCCGACGGGCCGGCGCCCGCCACCTCGCTCTCCGGTGCACCGAACCGCCGCGCCGCCAAGCGCCACGCAGACAGAGCCGCTGGCCTGCTGGAGCGCGGCAACGCCAACGATGCCGTGGAGAAGATGCTGAAAGCGCTTGCCGCGGACCCGAATCTGCCCGATGGGCGGGAATACCTGGCGGTAGCTGCCCTGTACGCCAGGCGGTTCGGCCTGGTGGCAGAGGTCCTGCGAGGCCGCAACAAGACTGATCCGCTGGTGGCGATGCTTCTTGGCTGCGCGTCCATCGGTTTGGGAAGGCTGGATGAGGGCCTCCGCCTGCTTGAGGCAGCGGATCGCCGATCGCCAGAGGCGCGCTACTACAGGGCGGTTGCGCTGCTGGCCAAGGGAAGGCGTCCGCAAGCCGTCCGGGAGATGGAGGCGGCGGTGGAGCTGGACTGGGAGCTGGCTCGCAGGCACGTAGCCGAGGCACTGGCGGCAGTGTGTGGCTAGAGCGGGCGTGTTGTGCGGGGCGGCGTCACACCTTGAACCGCACGTGAATCACGTCGCCGTCTTGCACCACGTATTCCTTGCCCTCCAACCGAAGCTTGCCGGCCTCCTTGGCGCCGTGCTCGCCGCCGTAGCGCACGTAGTCCTCGTACGAGATCACCTCTGCGCGGATGAAGCCACGTTGCAGGTCGGAATGAACCCTTCCGGCGGCCTCTGGGGCCTTTGCGCCCTTGCGGATCTCCCAGGCGCGCACCTCCATGGGGCCGGCGGTGAAGAAAACGATGAGGTTCAGCATCCGGAACCCGGCTTCGATGAGCTGGTCCAGGCCTGTTTTCTCCCGCCCCAACGAGGCGAGGTACTCCCGCGCCTCCTCGTCGCTGAGCGCGGCCAGTTCGGCCTCCACCTGGGCGGGGATCGGGATGACGTCCAGGCCATGCTCGCGCGCCTTGGCTTGCAGCGCAAGGTAATGCGGCTCGGAGTCGAGATGGGCCACCTGATCCTCCCCCAGATTGGCGATCACAACCTTCTCCTTCAGCGAGATGAGGCCCAGGTCTTTGAACTGATCCCTCTCGTCTGAAGACAGGTCTGGAGTGACTCCCTGCTCCAAGCTGGCCTTTATCCTCAGCAGCAGGTCAAGCTTCTCCTTGGCGCCGGGAACGCGGCCCCTGGCCTCCTTCTCCAAGCTGTGCTCCCTGGTGGAAACCACCGATAGGTCGGACAGCATCAGCTCCAGGAGGATCGTGTCGAGGTCGCTGGCTGGGTCCACCCGACCTTCGGGGTGCATAACGTCTGGGTCTTCAAAGCAGCGGATGACGATGGCGATGGCCTGGCAGGCCCGCACGTCGGCGAGGAAGCGGTTGCCCAGGCCGGCGCCAAGGTGGGCGTCCTTCGCCAGCCCGGCGATGTCCGTGAAGCGCACGGTGGCAGGCACGATGCGGCCCGGCTTGGCAATCTCCGCCAAGCGCTGCAAGCGGTCGTCCGGCACTTCCACAACGCCCACGTTCGGCTCAATGGTGCCGAATGGATGCCGGGACGCCTCCGCCTGAGCCGACTTCATGAGGGCGTTGAACACGGTGGACTTGCCGGAGTTGGGCGGGCCTACAATGCCGATCTCGAGAGCCATGAGGGTACAACCATCAATGCTCGGGGAGCTGCAGAAGGCAGCTGCCTGCGCGCGTCACAGTCGCGGCCGACCTTAAGGTTACCACCTGAGCAGCAGCCAGTCAACCTGCACCGGCTTCCTTTTCAGTCCGTGTCCCCCACGCGAACTGCCGTGGCTTCCTACCCCGCCTTGATATAGCCCACGGCCGGTGAGATGCGGTGGCCCGGCGCCGTTGCGGTGGCGGCAACGCGCCCCTCGCCGCCGGGCTGGGGGCTATCGCGCCGCAACGTGAAGGTGGTGTGCGCCGTCTGCCCTGCTGCCGCCGACACCTTTGTGGCGCTGTCGCCAACCAAGCGCCACCCCGCCGGCGCGGATAGGGTTACCTGCACGGTGGCGGGCTGGCGGGAGTAGTTGTGCAGATCCACCGCCACCAGCTGGCTCTCGCCCCTGGCCACAAACGCGTTCCGCTCGGCAAGCACCTGATCAACATCTGGCTTCGGGCGATCCTGCACGAAAGCCAGGGATATCCATACGGGGTCGGCGGTGGCGGGAGCGGGCCGCGGGCGTCGTTTGGGCCAGGGGGCCGGGTCATGGGCCTGCTTGGCGATGGCGGCGGGCAATCCGGACACGTACACGGGAACCGGAGACAGGTCAACGGCAACCTGGCCACGGCGCGATGGCTGCTGGGATGCCACACCCATGACGTCCGTCAGCGTAAGGGCGCGAGAGGCTGGGAGGCTCACGCCCTTGGGGGCGTTGCTCCAGGCCACCATCACGTAGCGACCCCGGTTGCGGAATAGGTACCCGCGGGCGTCTGGATCGCCCAAATCCAGCTGGCCGACGAATCGGGCCTCGCCCAGCGTTTCCGTCATGGCCGCCAGGGCGGCGTAGGCGGGCTTGGGAGTGAGGTCGCTGCGCACAATGCCCCAAAGCGAGGATGCGTACTCGAGGAACTCCGCCATGTAGAAGAAAAAGAAGCGGTCGACGCCGTGGCTGAGCGCGTTGGCGTATGCCTTCACAAGGTAGACGGCCTGGTCTCGCTCCGACTGGGTGAAGGTGCCGTCCGGCGCTCGGCGGGCGGGCACCCCCATCTCCGTGAGCCATATGGGTTTGTGGCAGTGGAACTGCTCCAGCAGCGCCTTGTTGGCGGCGATTCGCTCCAAAACGCCGTCAACGGGGCCGTAGTAGTGCATGTTGAACAGGTCGAAGTAATCGCAAGCGCCGTTCTCGAACACGCGCTCCATCCAAGGGCCGGCCTGCATCGCCAACGAGCCAAGCAGCACTTCGCAGTTTGGGTTTCCCTCCTTGCATCCAAGGTAGGCGGCTTTGAGGACTGCTGCATACTCCTCAGGCCTGCCCGCGAAGAAGAAAATGTCTGGCTCGTTCCATATCTCCCAGAACTTGGTGCTATCTTTGAACTCGGCGGCGGCCTTGCGGAAGTAGCGGTAGGCGTCGTCTGGGTTGGTGGGCGGGTAGGAGTGGCGGTCCCTGGTGTTGGGCGGGGCGCTGGTGGCCCACAAGGGGCTATCGTGGAAGATCTGGTACACGGTTATGCCCACGCCGCGCTGGGCGTCTGCAGCCTTGCGGTACCACCCCCAATCGAACCTGCCGCGCTCCGGCTCGGTAGCCCCCCAGGACAACCGATCTCGGAGGCACGAGAGGCCGGCGGCGCGGGCGACCTTGGCTGCGGTCTGCAGCCGTTCCGGGGTGGTGTAGAACCAGCTGAAGCCGGCGTCCAGGGCGAGCGGCGAATCTGGGTAGTAGCGCCTATGCCGCGGGTCCGCCACCACGGCCAGCGACACGGAACCCTTCAACGCGTCTCGGCCATTCTGAAGCGGAAGGCTCCAACGAAGCTCGTAGTAGCCGCGGTGCACCACGGGGAGGGTTAGCCGGGCAGAGCTGGATGGCGCTGTTGTGGGGTCCCAAGGCACCTTTCCATCGCACACCACGCGCCCGCCGAAATCCCGGACCTGGTAGCTCAGGGCGGTGGGTGCGAGGGCCGTGGGTTGGCTTAGGGCAACCTGAAGCTCCACGGGCTTGCCCACGAAGAACAGGTTTCCCGGCTGCTGAGAAGCTACGGAGACTGCTGGCACGCGCTCAAGAGCGACGCCGTCGAACCAGGCGGTGCCGCTTGCGTAGCTTGGGGAGGACGGGTCGTGAAAGGTGGAGCGGAGGCGACACACCAAGCGGGCGGAGCGAGCGTTGGGAGGAGAGGTGAGGAGGGCGCGGTACGGAAGCCAGTCGTACGTGCCGATGGCGGACTCGGTTGCCGCGGAGGACACCACATTGCCGGAGGCATCAAGCCACTCAACCAGCACCTGCGCCTCAGCCTCGCGGAGGCCATCGGTGCGAATCCAGGCGGAGAGGCGATAGGCGCGCTGAGACTCCACTGCCGCCGGTAGCGCGGATGCCCAGGCGGCCTCACGCGCGTGCAAAGCGGAGATGCGGAGGGAGCTTGAGGAGACGTGGCGGGTGACTGGGTCGGCTGCCAGCTCTGCGGCGCCACCCGAAACGCGGGGACTCCACTCGGTCTGGCTCACCATAACGCTGGTGAGGGTGAGCAGGGCGATGTACATAGCAGCCTCCAGGTTGGCCAAGGCGGCGGAATGCCGTGCTGGTTTCCGCCGGTTGGTGGTTTCGATACCAGAATACGGCACGGGCTGGCGCGATTCCCCCGCTGAGGCGTACGAGCGTCGGCGCGAACGGGCTGCGGGCGCGGAGGCAGCTCCCGTCAGCGGCGTGCTGTAGGGGTGTGGGTATGGGGATCCACGCCCTGCCGCCAGGAAAGCGGCGCGCGATCATGCGCAGAAGCCCATCCCGGTGTGGCTGCTATGCGGCCGCCGAGCCGTTGACGCATCTATTGCTGCATGGTATACTGTGGCGCGGCGGGATGGCATCGGCCATCCCCATATCTTTGTCCCTCCCAAGGGAGATGCTTGGTGGTGCGCCGCGTATCGGATCGGGGCGCCGAGCAGTTGGAGGTGCGAGATGCCGACCGCGGTGGTAGTTGGCGCCCAGTGGGGCGACGAGGCTAAGGGAAAGGTTGTTGACCTCCTTTCCCAAAGCGCCGACGTGGTGATTCGCTACGGGGGAGGCCCCAACGCCGGCCACCGCGTGGTCTTCAATGGCCAGGTCTTCGCTCAACACATCATCCCCAGCGGCATCTTCAATCCCAATACCCTCTGCATCGTCGCAGACGGCGTCGTTCTTGATCCGGCGGACCTCGCCGCCGAAATGGACGGCCTCACATGCCGCGGAGTCTCCCTCGATAACCTCCGCATCAGCCCAAACGCCCACCTCATCCTCCCATACCACAAGCTCATCGATCGCCTCGAGGAAGAGCGCCGCGGCCCCGGCAAGATCGGCACCACCGGCAGAGGAGTAGGCCCCGCTTACGCGGATAAGGCCGCCAGGTGCGGACTGAGGGTGGGGGACTTGCTCAATCCAGACCAGTTCCGCCGCCGCATTGTCGAGCTCCTCAGCATCAAGAACCTCATCCTAACTCGAGTGTACGGCGCCCAACCCCTGGACCCCGAACAGGTGGCGCTGGAGTGCCTGGCCCACGCGCCGCTCATCGCACCCCACGTCGCCGATACCACCGCGATGACCCGGCGCGCCATAGCCGATGGTAAGCGGATCGTCTGCGAGGGCGCCCAAGGCACCATGCTTGATATCGACTACGGCACCTACCCGTACGTCACGTCGTCGCACCCAGTGTCCGCCGGAGCGTGCCTCGGCACCGGCATTGGGCCCCGCAAGCTGGACATCGTGGTGGGGGTCGCCAAGGCCTATACCACCAGGGTCGGCGAAGGCGCCTTCCCCTCCGAGCTCAAAAATGAGATTGGCGACCGCATCCGCGAGCGCGGCAGGGAGTACGGCACCACCACCGGCAGGCCCCGGCGCTGCGGATGGCTGGACGCGGTCGCCCTCCGGTACGCCGTACAGGTGAACAGCCTCGATTCCCTCGCCCTCATGTGCCTAGACGTCCTCAGCGGCCTCCCCGAGGTCTCAATCTGCACCGCACACCGCACACCCAACGGCGTGACCACGGACCTCCCGGCCGACCGCAGCCTCCTCGGCGCCGCTCAGCCCGTCCTCGAAACCCTCCCCGGCTGGCAAGAAGACATCTCCGGCGCCTCCAAGCTGAGCGACCTGCCGGATAACGCCCGCGTATACGTGGCCCGCGTCGCCGAGCTTGTGGGCGTCCCCGTGGAGATCGTCTCTGTGGGCCCGGACCGCAAGCAGACCATATTGGACGACGCAGGTGCAATAGCGCAGTTCATGCACGCCAGGTAACCGCAACAAAGCGCCAGCCTCCAGCTGCCTGTCCAAAGGCAACCGTTCCCACGTCTCACACTTTCCAGGCAACATTGCCCTGAATCTCTGCGCCCAGGCGATTGCCACCGTGCACCATGCTTGATATAATGCATGCGTGAGATTGTTAACGAGGCATTATCGGGCCCGCAACACGTGACGCCGCCCGTTGGCCCACAGGGCCTGGTGACTGCGTTGGTCGTGGAGGGTGCGCGGCCCGGATGCCTGGCGGCTCTGGCAGAAGAAGTGCGCAATGCCGCCGTATAGGTGCGGCGCAGGTGTGCGCCGAACGGAACGGAGGTCGGGTCTCTATGCTCAGCGTACCCAAACGCTTCCCCAAGATCGCGATTCTTGGGGCCGCATGCCTCCTTCTGGTGGTCGTGATGGCAACCCCCATCATGGCCGCGCCCGTAAAGGGAGACGTCAACGGTGACGGCGTGGTTGACTTGGGCGACGTTATCCTTGCCCTCAGGATCGCGCTGAACGTCACTACCCCAACGGCAGACCAGATCGCGGCGGCGGATGTAGCCCCAGTCATCGGATGGGGGCAACCAGTTGGCGATGGCAAGGTTACGATCGCCGACGCGGCCCGCATCCTGCGCGTTGTGGTTGGGTTCATCCCACCAACCGGTCTAGCTTCCCAGCCAACTGGTGCCACGTTCATGGGTGTTGACACGTGTAAGCTGTGTCACTCAGACGTCCACACCGACTGGCTCACCACACGGCACTCCCAGGCGTTCAAAACGCTTCAGGATGCCAAGAACGACACGAACCCCCAGTGCGTAGGTTGCCATACAGTTGGATACGGCCAGCCTGGGGGCTTTGTGGACGCCCAGACCACCCCTAACCTAGAGAACGTGCAATGCGAGGATTGCCACGGACCAGGTAGCCTGCACGTTGCTGGCGGCGGCGACAAGACCAAGATCCTCGCCTTCCCCGATTCGGTTGCTGGCCAGGTGTGCGGCAAGTGCCACACCGACACCCACCATCCCACCTACGAAGAGTGGCGAGACAGCCCACACGGCCAGATCGTGGACCACGTGGCCCAATACTTCGCCGCTGGCCAGAACGCAGCCACCTGTGGCCCCTGCCACTCTGGTGAGGCAAGGCTGGCCACCGCCGTCCTGAACGTCCCCATACCAGACGCCAAGTCGCTGCGCTGGGGCGTTACCTGCGTGGTTTGCCACAATCCCCACAAGGCCACCGGCAACAACCCGCCGTTTGAGACCGCCGGCCAGAACGACGTCCAGCTTAGGTACTCAACCGAGAGCCAGGACCTCAACAACCCCAACGTCTGCGGCCAATGCCACCACGCCCGCTCCGACGACGTATGGACCAAGGTCTCTAGGCCGCCTCACCACAGCCAGCAGTTCAACTTCCTGCTCGGCGCTGGCGGTATCCTGAACCCCGACCAGCAGATCAAGAGCGCCCACGCCTCCGTGCCCGGCCAGTGCAGCCATTGCCATATGAGCACCAAGGAGTTCGAGTCCGAGGAGTCTCCCGCCTCCACCGGCCATACCTTCGAGGTGAACGTGGCTGGGTGCGCTCCGTGCCACACGGCGGACGATGCCAACGCCAAGCTTCAGGCCACTCAGGGCGAAATCACCAACTCCCTGGCAGCGCTAAAGGCCAGGCTTGACAAGTGGGGCAACTGGGAGTTCATCTCCAACGGCGGCCCCAAGGACGCGAAGAACCAGCAACCCATGATTCCAGACGCCATTAAGCAGGCGCGCTGGAACTACTACATGGTGCTCAACGACGGCAGCGAAGGCGTTCACAACGCCAACTACGCCAGGGCGCTCATTCAGGCGGCCAACGCCGATCTGGACGCCGCAGGCGTGCCCAAGTAGCCGTAGCAACCAACGCTGAATGCGCGAACGGGGCGGAAGGCCTTTGGCGAGCCTTTCCGCCCCGTCTGCGTCTACCAACTCTTGCCCCGAGCCCTAGGCGCTCATACCGCCTCGGCGACGGCCTGTGCACGCAGCTTTCGCTTTACCCGGAACACCGCGCAATCTACCGACTTCGTTGTGCAGCCCAGTTTCTTGGCGATCTCTGTGTAGCTGTAGCCTTGGCTATACAACTTGGCAACCTTGGATTCGAACGATGATAGCATATGCCCATCGCCGCCAAACAGGCGCACCAACCCCTCTCTCTCGATGACCGACTCCAATACCCCAGGGCTCGAGTTGTCTGCAATGGTTTCGCCCAGCGTGCACTCCTCAAGAATCGGCGTCTCGAGCGAGACGCAATCGGTCAGCAGGCGGTGCTTGGGCCGCATCGCCGCCTTGAGCGCCGTGATGATCTGCCGCCTAACACATAGCTTGGCGAAGGCATCAAACGAGCGCCCGCTCTTGGGCTTGAAATCGCGGATCGCCTTCCACAGGCCGATCATGCCCTCTTGAAGCACGTCGTCCCGGTCGGCTCCGCGGATGAAAAAGCCTTGGGCGATGTTGGAAACCATGGCCTTGTACGATCGCAACATCGCCTCAACTTCGTCCGGCTGCGGGGGCCAAGTCACTCTCCTTAATCGTTTGGCTAACATGGCAACTGTACGGCCGCGTGGGCATCGTGATGCGCGTCCGAACCGCAGTCGCACCAAATGGGTGCTCTCTTCTTGTAGTCGTGCCCCCTCAGAACGACTCCAAAACACCCCCACGTTACGTGCCCCCGTGGCTCTCTCCGCCTATTAGACGACGTAAACACCCGTTTGGATGAACCCTCCCGGGATGTGCCTCTGTTCACCGGCCATGCACGGCGCTCCGCCCTTCTCACCCTTGTATGGTTGGGGAGACGGCCAGGCCAAGCTTGCACTTGCCGTCACCTCTTGCCTGCAGATTGCCTTCACCCCGGCTCCCTTGCATGATCGAAGGGGTCGTTAGGCAAACCTTGTGGT
>Ga0272448_1005370_pt1 | contig 14216 bp, 11 predicted proteins | sample YNPCB0191_FD_202220 | JGI IMG/M metagenome (GOLD analysis project Ga0272448, IMG submission 202220) | Hot spring sediment microbial communities from Yellowstone National Park, WY, United States - YNP-CB-019-1 | ecosystem: Environmental > Aquatic > Thermal springs > Hot (42-90C) > Sediment...
AACTGGCGCAATCCATTATGGAGTTTATAAGGTGCGAGAACCTTTCACCAAAACCGATCCAGTGGTCTTACACCGTTCAAAAATTGGAAACTAAACTCGGAACGGTCTTGTGAAATGCTGTACTAAGCAAGTGGTAACTACCTCGACAATGTTATATTTCGGCATAGTTGTCATTGCGAGGGCGTTCTCTGCCCGAAGCAATCCCCTGGTAGTTGGGAGACTGCTTACCTTAAAACTCTCAAGGAGATTGCTTCGGCGGCTATCGCCGCCTCGCAATGACAAGGGACAGGTAATCTAACATTGTCGAGCTACTCAGCCATGTCATGGCGAGCCTTTTTTGGCGAAGCAACATCCCATTTATCATTATCAGGCTAAATGGACCGCCTGGGGATTGCTTCGTCGCAAAGAGCGCTCCTCGCCATGACATGCACAACGGTTTTGATACAGGACTGAGTAGTTACGGCAAGTGTATATCAGCGCGTCAAAACATGGTCTTTGAAGGCGTGGTTGGTATTACCTCTTATCTGACCTGCTGGCTGTCAAAACATGCCGGATGCGTGGCAGGGCCCAGTCAATCGTCTCGCGTTCGATGATCAACGGTGGAGCGAAGCGCAACACTCGTTCGTGTGTATCTTTAACCAGTATACCCTCCTGGCGCAATTTTTCGCAAAAGCTGCGCGCCGGGCCGGCCTCTGCTTTCAATTCTACGCCAATTAACAAGCCCTTGCCGCGCACTTCCCTGACGTACGGGCTGGGAATTTCTGCCAGATGTTCCAGAAAATAGGCGCCGAGTTCAGCCGCGCGCTGTGGCAGGTTCTCCTCGACGATGACGCGCAAAGCCGCTCGGGCTACGGCAGCCGCCAGGGGATTGCCGCCAAAGGTCGAGCCGTGCTCGCCGGGAGTGAACAAATCGAGAAGAAACGCGTCGGCCAGGATTGCCGATACCGGGTAAAAACCGCCTCCCAGTGCCTTGCCAACGATGGTAATGTCAGGACGCACCTCTTCGTGTTGACAGGCAAAGAGTTTCCCGGTACGTCCCAAACCGGTCTGAATCTCGTCTGCAATCAACAGGACATGATGCTTGCGGCAGATCTCTGCGGCTGCTTTCAGATACCCTTCCGGCGGAACGATCACGCCGCCTTCCCCCTGGATCGGTTCCACCAGGAAAGCGACCGTGTTGGGTGTAATGGCGCTTTCCAGCGCCCCGGCGTCGCCGTAGGGAACAGTCACAAAGCCAGGGGTGAAGGGCCCGAACTCCTGGCGGTAGAGCGGTTCGCTGGAAAATGAAATGGCTGTAATCGTCCGCCCATGGAAATTGCCGGCGCAGACGATGATTTCTGCCTGGTAGCGCGGTACACCCTTGACGCAATATCCCCATTTGCGCGCCAGTTTCAGCGCGGTCTCGACGGCTTCCACGCCGCTGTTCATCGGCAGGGAGCGCTCGTAGCCTGTCAAGGCGGAAAGTTCCTGGCAGAGCAGGGGCAACTGGTCGTTATAAAACGCCCGCGACGTCAGCGTGAGACGCGCGGCCTGTTCCTGCAACGCGGCCAGGATTTTCGGGTGGACATGTCCTTGATTGAGCGCGGAGTAAGCGCTCAGGCAATCAAGGTACTTCCGCCCTTCTACATCGTACACCCAGACTCCCTCCCCGCGCGTCAGGACAACTTCCAGTGGGGAATAGTTCCGGGCGCCGTATTCTCTTTCCAACGCAATGTAATCTTCTGCCTTCATAGGCAAACCGTTTCAGCATCAGTGTGGTGGAGTGACACGAAAAACCGTCTCTGCGTAAAGCCTGTGAGGTGGGAGAATGATAACTGCCGCAGAGACGGTCCAGGGCTTTTTAGAGGAACATAACCATCACAGTATGCCAAATAAACGTACCAGAATCGCCTTCTGAGCGTGCAAGCGGTTGTGGGCCTGGGGGAAGATAACCGAATGTGGGCCGTCGGCTACCTCGTCGGTCAACTCCTGATTGCGGTGGGCCGGCAGACAGTGCATGACAATCACCTCGTGATCGGCTTGCGCCACCAGATCGGCGTTGACCTGATAGGGTGGGAAAACAGCCTGGCGCCTGGCGGCCTCCTCTTCCTGTCCCATGCTGACCCAGGTATCGGTGTAAATTACCTGAGCCCCCCGCACTGCCTGGCGCGGATCGCGGAGGAAACGCAACGTGCTCCCGCTTTCGGCGGCGAAGGTGCGCGCGGCGGCTATCGCTTGTGACGGCAAATCGTAACCGGGCGGGCTGGCAATGGTAAAGTTCCAGCCCAGTTTGGCGCAAATGTGCATGAGCGAGACGGCCACATTGTTGCCATCGCCGATGAACGTCACATTCAAGCCGGGCGCGCGCCCAAAGCGTTCCTGGATGGTCAGGGCATCTGCGAGGGCCTGACAGGGGTGGTTGTAATCGCTCAAACCGTTGATGACCGGCACCGAGGCCCAACGCGCCAGTTCCAGAATGTGCTCATGGGCGAAAACGCGCGCCATGATGGCGTGAACGTAGCCGGAGAGTACGCGCGCCACGTCCGCGATCGCCTCGCGCTGGCCCAGGCCAACTTCTTGCGGCGAAAGGTAGAGAGCATCTCCGCCCAGGTGGCGCATGGCCATATCGAAAGAAACGCGCGTTCGTAGACTTGGTTTCTGGAAAATCATTCCCAGCACCTTGCCTTTGAGCAAGGGTGGATTCCCACCGGCAAAATACTCTCGTTTGAGAGTCATTGCCAGATCGAGTAATTCCTGAATTTCCGCCGCTGAGTAATCGGCAATGGCAAGGAAGTGGCGCAGCTTCATAGGCTCCTCTTTTGTATGACAAATCAAGTATCTATCCAAACCGGCTTCCCGTCAAGTGAGGAACGGGCTGACTGTCCTGTGAAAGACATCACTTTCCCTGAATGACTTTCTGCCAGTAGCGTTGCAACCCCAGGAGGTTCATCAAGGCCGGATTGGCCTGGTCGTACTCGTCGAGTACGGCGGGGTCGATTCCCAGAGCGAGCCCCTGTTGTCGCAGCCAGGAGGTGTAGCGGGCGGTCAGGGTTTCCAGCGGCGGGTTCGCGTCCATGTTTGCGCGTAGCCAGACTTCCGTCTCATCCAGCAAACGCAGCAGCAAAGCCCAATGCGCCAGGGCGTCGGGGTAAAGGCCGAAGTGTGAAACAGCCACCTGACGCGCGCCGCATTCCTGCAAACGTTGAACGCTCGTTCGCCATTTCGTCAGGTGCGTTTCCGGCGGGACGAAGGGCAGTCGCAGGTAAAGTGGCCCGGGCCGCCGCACCCCGCCCAGGTCGCCGGCAAAGCACACGTCTTCGAACAGGTAAGCCACATGGTGTTCGGCATGGCCGGGCGTGTGCAAAGCCGTAACGTGCAGCTCGCCGATGGCGATTGACTGTCCATCCTGCACGGTGACCAGGCTTTCTGCGGGCAGCGGCTGGAAATCTCCCCACAGGGATTCCAGATGCTCCCCGTAGAGACGGCGGGCGCTGTTCAATAATTTTTCCGGATTGACCAGATGCGGCGCGCCCAACGGGTGAACGTAAATCTGCGCTCCCTGCTGCGCCAGAATGCCCGCCGCCCCGGCGTGGTCAAGGTGAATATGGGTCAACAGGACGTGGGTCACGGCGCGCCAGTCCAGGCCGGCGGCCTCCAAAGCCGCTTGCAGGCCGGTCAGGGTGGAAGCCGGGCCGCAATCCACCAACACGATTCCTTGCGTATAAGGGATGGCATACGCGGCGATAGCGCGCGCTTGACCGTGAAACTTCAAATCCAGACAAACGATAGCCATGCAAAAATCTCCTGGCGATGATGGTTTGGCGAACAATCCTGTGGCACATTTTACCATTTCCCCGTTGAGGCGGCAGGTTCACGTCGCGCGGGCGGCGTCGGTGGCTGGCGCTCACAGGCGCTGAGCCAGGGGCATCGTTTGCCGGCAACCCGCGAACGAAAAAGCCAGGCGGTGGTGGATTCCGCCTGGCTCCGTGTGACGGTCTGGGCCGGTTTGCAGTTTATTCCTGACGCAAGGGCGGCATTGGGATAGGAATATTGAAGACTGTCGCGGCCACACCCATGCCAGCCTCGCACGTATTGGGCGGCACTGTGCCCACGTAGCCTTTGCGCGCCGAAGGATACTCCGCGGCCCAGAACATGAAGCCCAACATTCCGGGCGTTGTACCGGCGCCATCGGGCATGACGGTCTGGACGTAATCGGCGTAGGCGGCTTGCTCCGACGAAGCGAAGTTATTGCAATTGGCAATGTTGCCTTTCAGGTAGAGGCCGCCAGTCAATTTTGCCGGGGCCAGCGGTGGCACCGGTGGGTCATAATTGGGCTTGCCGCTGATATGCTCTTGCCAGTCCGCCGGCGTGCCAGAGGAGGTGCCAGCGACCATGGCATTGGCGTAATCGAGCACCGGGTTGGTTGTGGTTAACCAGTTCGCGGTGGCGTAACGGGTGATGGCGGTGAGCCAGCGATCGCCCGCCCCGAGGTCTATCGTCAGGCGAGCCGCGTGGTTATTGCCGCTTGGATCGTAAGGCAACTGTGAACGGTAGGCGTCAATGAAAGCCTGCAGGCCGGCCAGGTTGGGGTCGGTAGTACGTTCATAGTCGATCTCGATTCCCACCCCCAGGGCTTGCGCGACGGCTGCGGCGTTGAGCCCAAGTTGTGTTGGATTGGCAGCCAGAGCCGCATCCCAATCGTCGGTATAAGTAATACCACCGATAGATAGCATGACGCGGATGCCCCGGCTCTTGAAGTAGTTCACAATTTCCGCCGTCATGCCTGCCGGAATCATGCCGTACAGGCCGGTGTCGGTGCGATTGAGCATTTTCAACGGGTTGACGAAGCTCAGGACTACCAGATTGACGGAGGGTCGGCCGTCGCCGCGATCGATCAACCAGTGATTGGCCTGATCGAACTCGGCAATATCGCGCACAATGCTCCAATCGCAATAATGGTTGCCACAGTGCCATACGCCGAAAATCTGGATGGGAGTTCTGGCGGGTGGCGTGGAAGTCGGCGTCGCGGTTGGCTTCGGTGTCGGTTTAGCCGCTGCCGCTGGCATGGAGCCGCTAAATACCAACGCCATTGCTAGCAAGAAGGTCAGCAAAGAAAAGTACCATCGTTTAGCCATTTTCTTCTCTCCTGAACATGGGTGATGTAATTTTTTCTCACTATCATCATAGCACGCCAGACCAGCGGCGGCGCGCTCATTTTCTTTGCAAGTTCTACACATAAAATCGCATGGCTCAGGAAAGGCAACTACCTCGACAATGTTCGATTACCTCCCCCCTGTCATTGCAAGGCGGCGATAGGGCCACGCCGAGGCTCGCCGAGACGCCGCCGAAGCAATCCCCGCGCGAGTCTCATGAATGTTCTTATGGCTTCTGTGGAACTTGAGATTGCTTCGCCGCCTATGGCGGCTCGCAATGACATGGTGGGCAGGTAGTTACAGCGAATCAACAAGCGCGGCGCGGCGATTCGTTTACTCGTGGTCAGGCATTCGTTGACAGTTTGCCTCGGCGGCTATCATGCTGCGAGTTCTTGTTGCAGACTGGTCCTTGCAAAAAAGTCATTCAAGGGAATCCCGGCGAGAAAATCCTCTATAATGTTTCTGGGAGGTATTGGTATGTACACGCTTGCGGCGGATGAAAAGGCAACCGCGGTCATTATCTATACCGCGAACGGTCTTGTGCGCGGCGAAGTCATCACCAAGCAGATGGTGCGGGTGGGCATCTGGTTGCGCACGGACGCGGCGCCCGAGTACATTCACCTGCTCCGCGCGCAGGTGGTGACTCTTTGCGGAGTGCCAAAGGTCATTTCCTTACCGGAGCTGTATCTCTACAGTGGGCTTATCTACGGTTTTCATCTCGCACCGCCTGCGGAAGAGCCCCTGGATTATGATCCGAATGAAGCCCATCGTCTGATGTTGCCGGTGAATGTGATTCTGGGGACTTTCCTGTTGAAGTGCAAGGTGCGCATTTCTACGCAGACGGACTTTGGTACCTCCCTGACCACGATCAGCCGCCTGACATGGCTTTCGCTTTACGAGGCTGAAATCACCAATCCTTTTTTGCCTCCAATGGGGGTTATCAAAACGTCCATGTTGCTGGTGCGTCCACAGCAGGTAGTTTTCGGGCTGGAATAACGCCTGTTCTGTTATAATTATTCGCCTATGGCGGAACGACTCCAGAAGATTCTGGCACGCGCCGGGTACGGATCGCGGCGGCAGTGCGAGGAATTGATCGCTGCCGGCCGGGTGCGCGTCAACGGTCGGGTGGCTGTTTTGGGCGACAAAGCCGAGGCGGCTGCGGACGCGATCACGGTGGATGGCGTTGCGGTGCCCGCGCCGGAGCAATTTCGCTACATCTTGCTTTACAAACCGCGCGGCGTGTTGTCGGCCGTCTCCGCGCCTGATCGCCGTCCAACAGTGCGCGATCTGGTTCCCCTTCCGGGCCGGCTGTACCCGGTCGGGCGGCTGGATGTGGATTCGGAGGGCCTGTTGCTCCTGACCAATGATGGAGAACTGGCGAATCGTCTGACGCACCCTCGCTACCAGCACGAGAAGGAGTATCGCGTTCTGGTAGCGCGCCAGCCCGATGAAAAACAACTGGAGGCCTGGCGTCACGGCGTCGTGCTGGAGGATGGCTATCGCACCCAGCCGGCGCAGGTCAGGCTGGAGAGCAAATTTGGCAAAGGCGCCTGGCTACGCGTCATTTTGCGCGAAGGACATAAGCGCCAGATACGCGAGATGGGGCGGCAGACCGGTTTGCCGGTGGTACGTATCGTGCGTGTACGCATGGCCGATTTGTCTTTGGGTAACCTGAAACCAGGCCAATGGCGGGAATTAGCGCCGCCGGAAGTGGAAAGGTTGAAGAAGTTAACCCGGCAACGTCGGAGGGAGGACGTGTAGCCCGGTCAGTGCTGTCCTGGGGTTTTCCGATCAGGCAGGTATCTATCAGCGCCGTGTTCCGCTGGCAAAGTAATCCAACAGGACTTTAACGCCGGCTTTCGGCCTGCAGGTGGGCCGAAGAGTCGTCGTATTTTGCGGAAGGTACCTGAGGTCTCTTCGCCGGCGTGACGCTGGAAAATTTCCTGGCAGCTTATCGTTTTGTGCCACTGTGTATGGGCGCGTTTGCCTTGTGGAGCGCAGGAAAGATTTTGAAAGTGGAGCGTGCCTGATGTCTTTCTGGTTGACCACAGTTATCATTCTTATCACGTACTCTGGCATTGCTGTAGGCGGCCTTCCGTATCTGCGCGTTAACCGCACTACCATTGCGCTGATTGGTGTGGGCGCGCTGTTGGGGCTGGGCTTGCTGGGGTTCGATCAACTGGCTTCTTTGCTCGAACTCAATACGCTTATGCTGCTGTTTGGCATGATGATCGTCAACGCTAATCTGCAGCTGGCAGGCTTCTTTCGCCTGGCGGGAGCGTTTATTCTGCGCTGGACAAAATCGCCGCGTAGTCTGCTCGCGCTTGAAATTGTGGTGGCAGGGATTCTCAACGCGCTTTTCCTGAACGATACCATTTGCCTGATGCTCACGCCGCTGATACTCGACATCACCCTCGCCGCAAAGCGTAATCCCATCCCTTATCTCATTGCTCTGGCTGCCGCCTCCAACATCGGTTCCGTTGCTACCCTGACGGGCAACCCGCAAAACATGATCATTGGCATCGCCTCGAGGATTTCTTATCTCGATTTTGCGAGAGCGCTCACGCCGGTTGCCCTGCTGGGGCTGGGCGTTATCTGGTTGATTCTGGTTGGCTTCTATCGGGATGAGTTTTCGCCCGTTCGCTTTGAGCAGGTGGAGATTCCCCCTTTGCGACTGTTTCGTCCTTTGCTTACCAAGAGTCTGATTGTCACGGCAGGTCTGCTGCTTGCCTTTGTGCTGGGTGTGCCGATTGCCGAGGCCGCCTTCATCGCTGGCTGTATTTTGCTTTTCACGCGGCGCGTCAAGCCCCAGAAAGTAATGAATCAAGTGGACTGGAATCTACTTGTGTTTTTTGCCTGCCTCTTTATCCTGACGGGGGTCATCGAACTCAACCATCTTACGGATGGAATCTTCAAGGCTCTCTTGCCGTACCTGCGCGATGACGCGCTGGCGCTTTCCCTGATTTCGGTGACGTTATCGAATCTGGTTTCGAACGTTCCGGCTGTGTTACTGCTGCGGCCTGCGGTGGCGTCGCTTTCCAACCCGGCCGCGGGTTGGCTGACGTTGGCGGCCTCGTCCACGCTGGCAGGAAACCTGACCCTGCTTGGCTCTGTGGCTAACCTCATCGTGGCCGAAACAGCCGCCCGTCGCGGAATCAAATTGACGTTTGGGGAATATACCAGAGCGGGCGCCCTCATTACGCTGATTTCGCTGGCGCTGAGCGTGGTATGGATTCAAATGTTTATCTGGCGCTAGCGTAACGATTCCGGGCTATCGATCCGCTACCTGCGCCGAGGATTGCCGTTTGCCTGACGCATGCTCGCTGGCGGATGACAAAACGGAATACCGCGCAGACTGTGACGCCGGCTTTCAGTCTGTGGCTGTAATCAGGACAGGCGGGGGAGGGGAAGCCCCCGCCTGTCGCAGGATGAGCAGGATTTCCAGCCCATTCGAAGAGGCAACACGTTTACGGTGCGAAGACGCCGGAGAAAATCATCCAGGCCAGAACTGTCTTGGCGGCCAGGCTGAGGATGATGTAAAAGCGCTCGCCGAAGAGGTAATCCTTCCACGGGCCGACCTTCTTGTATTGCAAGAACATGTTCAGGGCGAAGATGTTGAAGAAGACGAAGATGGTCGGGATGATGGCGTACACGAACGCCGGGGGTTTGACGTCGCCACCGATGTTGATCGCGCCCAGGAAGTACCACAGGATGGCAATCCAGGGGATGATGCCCGCAATGCAGCCGAAGATGAAGGCCGTCCAGTCGGTCTTGGGGGTGGTCTGGTTGTGCTTCTCCATCAGCAGGCCGAACAGGTTCATTGAAGCGTTCAGGCCGAAGATGAGAATCACCGCCGCCAGGTCATTGATGCCGACCAGCAAACCGATGAGAACGATCATCAGCGAGGAGGAGAGGGCATATTCGTAGAAGCGGGCGGGGTTCATGCCCTTCTTGAGGTTCGCCACATACCACTTGTAGCCAAACGTGGAAAGGCTAAAGTGGGCGATGGCAGAGAGCAGCAGGAAGAGCGCCACGCCTACCCCGAAGTTGACCTCGTAGGCCAGGCGCGGGTCGGTGACCAGCGAGCGGGTGGCGAGGTCGAATTTGAGGTAGTTGGTGAAGATGGGGTAGGTCTTGTCGAGATTGAAGGTGATGATGAGCATGATCACGCTCTGGATCAGGTGCAGGAAGCCCATCACCAGGTTGAAGGTGCGCAGGCCGCGAAAGGTCTTTTCGGAGGCCTCGGCAGGGGAAGGAGATTTTTGGGCAGACATAGGCTTTTCCTTTCTTGGTGAACGAGATTGTGGCGGAATAAATTTACCAGTGGGGCGGAATAAATTCCGCTTTACAAGTGGGGCGGGATGAATTCCGCCTTACAAGTGGGGCGGGATGAATTCCGCCTTACGGGAGGGATTGGACGAACGCCTCCACCGCTTCGAGAAACGCGGCGGGTTGTTCTTCGTGCGGGACGTGACCGGCTTGCGGGATGACGACCAGTTGGGCATCCGGCAGTTCCCCGGCCAGGCGGACGGATTGCTCGGTCGGTACAATTTTATCCACTTCGCCGGTAATGACAAGGACGGGCAGGGTGAACTCGTCCAGGCGCTCAGCAAGGTCAGATTCCTGGCTGGCAATCGTCAGTTCCCAGAGCGCCCGGTCCCAGTTCTCGGCCTGGAGCGGCTTTTTGTACAGGGCGAGGGTCTCCTCGGAGATGCGCGTCGGGTCGTACCAGGCCAGTCGGATGAGTTCCGGGCCGCGGGTCTGGATTTGACGCGCAATGAGCGGGCCGAGGTGACGCATTTGGGGCGTACGCAGCAGCCAGCGGGTCCCGCGCGGCGCGCCGCCTCCGCCATAGACGGCCGGGTCTACGAGAATCAGCGCTTGCACCCGGTCGGGATGCTGCAAGGTGAAGTTCATCGCCACCGTGCCGCCGGCCGAGTTGCCGACCAGGATCGCCCGTTTGACCCCGAAATGGTCGAGCAGAGCGAGCAGCAGGTCCACCTGCGCCTGCGGACTGTAGGGACTTTCGCCCTCCCATTGCAGCGGGCGCTCGGTGAGGCCGAAGGCCGGGCGGTCGTAGGCGATGACCGTGCCCAGGTCGCCGAGTGACCCCATGACGGCGTTCCACGAGTACAGACTGGCGCCGAAGCCGTGCAGCAGGACAAAAACCGGCTCGCCCTGGCCGCTCATCTTGTAATGCACGCGCAGGCCGTTGATTTCGACGAAGCGGCTATCAGCGTCGGCCAGTTCTTCGATGGGCTTTGTTCCCTCCAGCGGCGGGACCGGGACGAGGAAGGGGCCGACGAAGATGAGCAGGAGGAGGATGCCGAGGACAAGGGCGGTGAGGCGGAAAACGCGGTGTTTCATGGGAGTCGGGTAGTCTGATAGTCGGATAGTCGAGAGCGGTCTGCCGTTTGCGGCTGGATGACGAGGGTGGTATAGGTGCGGCCGCGGCCGAGGAGACGGAAGAAGAGGAAGGCCAGGCCGTATTTGCGGCGCATGAGCGCCTGGACGTGCGCCAGGGCTTGCGGCGAGGCGTCGGCTTCGGCTTGGGCTTCGACCCACTCGCCGAGGGGCGCGCCGCTGGCGGTGCAGGGGGCGATGCGAATGCGTCCCTCGCGGCGGATGCGTTTGGCCTTGCCCGAATCGGCCTGCGTCCAGACGTAGAGCGTCTCGCCCTCCTGGGCAAACCAGACCGGCGTGCGCACCGCTGTGCCATTCTTGCGGTAGGATTCGATAGCAAGGTATTTCTTTCCGGTAAATGCGTCGAGCGTCATAGGTCACCTCACAATCAGACGGCCAGGAAAGGCCGTGCTACAACGGCCTGCGTCCATATTCGTTTCTCATTCGTTGACGGTCTGCTCCTCCCGACAGCCTGGAAAGGCCGCGCTCCAGCCGTCCGCGGTCTGCGGTCCGCCGTCTATGGCAGCAATTTCAAAATCTTCCCCGCCAGTTCGATGACCGGCGCGCCGATTGCGCCGACGTTTTTCGCCGCCTGGATCAGCCCCTCGATGCTCACGCTGTACCATTTCTTGCGCGGCTGCGGCTTTTGGAGTTCTTCCTGCAGGCGTTTCAGGTCATCGCGGGCCTCCTGTGCCTGTTCTGCAGGGAGATGTTTCAGCATCTCCTCGACCGCCTGCGTCAATTGGTCGAGCAGCGGGGCCAGTTCCGGGTTGGCGGGGGTGTTGAAACTGTGTTCGATGTGCTGCTGAATAGTGTTTTCGTTCCCTATCACAACGTTGCCGCCCTTTACATCTCCGTGAATTTCGACATGAATTGACTTTTCCATTTGCGATACCTCCTTTCGACGCGCTTCCGGTTCGACGAAACCATTGAGCAATTCGCTCACATTCAGCCGTAACAATCTCCCATTCCAGACAGGTTGAATCTCTCCAACTCTCTCTTTTTCATACGTGAGTAAATCGCGATAATTCAGCCGCAGGCCGGGGTACTGCGGCGGACAGATGAATTCGTGGATTTCCAGCGCGCCCTGCGCCCGGCCCTCGGTGAAGGTGCGGTGGATGGCCTCGAAGTGGCCGCGGATCAGGGCCAGCATCTCGCGGCGGGTGTGCTCCGACCCAATGACGCGGATTTCCACCTTGCGGTCGGCGACGTTGGCCCGCACCAGCGCCCGGTTGCCCTGCCAGGCCAGGATCACGCCCCAGCGCCAGACCAGGTCGTCGGCGATGTGTTCGTGCGTCCGCACGATGAAACGGGTGATGATGCTCTCCGGCAGTTGGGAATAGCCGTACTCGAAAGTCATGGCGCTTTGCCAGTCTTCATCGGATGCTTGCGGCGGTTCATCCTGGCGCATGGCGTTCGGCAGGTACCAGTCTCCGCCGGCGGGGTAGGCAAGTTCAAAGCGCTGCAACAGATCGAGGATCAGGCGGCGGTGCGGCGCCGCGTAGTCGGGCAGGATGCGCCGCGCCATCTCGGCGGTCAGCCGCCCGGCAGCCGCGCCGCGCACTTCGTGGTCGGTGATCAGGCGATAGACGGCCTCCGTCACCCAGTTGGGGTTGAGGATGCCTTCGCGGCTGAGCGGTTCGCCGTGCTCATCGCGGAAATCCAGCACCACCCCCAGGTCGTCGAGCAGTTCGAGCAGGGTGGCCTGGTCAGCGGGGTCGTCAATGTCCTGCGCAGCGCACAGTTCGGCATAGCGCTCGTAGGGGATGATGTCGCTGCGGGCTTTCTCCTGCTCCAGCAACTCCTTGACCCGCAGGTGGGAGGCGGCGAAGAGCACGCGCACGTGCGGCAGGGATTCGACCGCCTGCTCCAGCGCCGCCCGCAACCTGTCTATCCCGCTGTTCTCTGCGGCGGAGGTCTGGACAAAGGCGAGGATGCTGGGAAATTCACGCTGCAGGCGGTTCTGCGGCAGGTCGAGCAGGTGACCCTGGGCGTCGGCGTGGTTGCCGACGACGACCACCGGCGAATCGCCGCCGAAGGCGCGGATGGTGCGCAGCCAGTACTCGACGCGGTTCTGCTCGTAGGTGTGGCGCACGTTCAGCACCAGCACATAGACGCAGCGCGCCGAGAAGAAGAGCGGATGGGTGGCGTGCATGAAGTCCTGCCCGCCGAAGTCCCAGAGATGGGCGGTGCGGGCGCCGAGGGGAATGGCGTGGGTCTCAACGGTCAGGGTGGTGGGGCGGTTCTCGATGTAGGAGTTGTCCTTCAGACGATAGACGAGGGAGGTTTTGCCGGCGCCAGGCGGCCCGACGAAGAGCACGCGTGCCTCGTTCAACGGGCGTCCCTCCTGCCAGATGGCGCGGTAGAAGGCGAAAATTTGCTGGGCATCGCCGCCGAACCTTTCATCTCCCAGCAATCGGCGTGGCAGGGTCAAGGTCAGCGGGTTGCCTTGCAGGTACAGAGTTTGCAAGCTGGTGAGCCGGCCGATTTCGGGCGGCAGGGCGGTGAGGCGGTTGCTTGACAGGTCCAGGGTTTGCAGGCTGGTGAGTCCGCCGATTTCGGGAGGCAGAGCGGTGAGCCGGAGCTCCCCTAAACCCAGTTCTTTCCAATCCTTTTTCTGCCATAGTTCGGGAGGTATTTCAGGCAATGGGTTGAGTGAAATATTCAGGCTCAGCAGGTTGGGTAAGCGCCACAACTCGGGCGGCAGGGTGGTGAGCTGGTTGTGCAGCAGGTTCAGGCTTTGCAGGCTGGTGAGGCCGCCGATTTCGGGCGGCAGGGCGGTGAGTGGGTCGCCCGACAGGTCCAGGCTTTGCAGGCTGGTCAGTCTGCCGATTTCGGGCGGCAGGGCAGTGAGGTGGTTAAACGACAGGCTCAGGCTTTGCAAGCTGGTGAGTCCGCCGATTTCGGGCGGCAGGGCGGTGAGTGGGTCGCCCGACAGGTCCAGGCTTTGCAGGCTGGTCAGTCTGCCGATTTCGGGCGGCAGGGCAGTGAGGTGGTTAAACGACAGGCTCAGGCTTTGCAAGCTGGTGAGTCCGCCGATTTCGGGTGGCAGGGCGGTGAGCTGGTTGTGCGACAGGTCCAGGCTTTGCAGGCTGGTGAGTCCGCCGATTTCGGGTGGCAGGGCGGTGAGCTGGTTGTGCGACAGGTCCAGGCTTTGCAGGCTGGTGAGTCCGCCGATTTCGGGCGGCAGGGCGGTGAGCTGGTTGCCCGACAGGTCCAGGCTTTGCAGGCTGGAGAGTGCGCCGATTTCGGGCGGCAAGGCGGTGAGACGGTTGTTCCGCAGGTACAGGCTTTGCAATCTAGCCAGTTGGCCAATTTCGGGCGGCAGGGCGGTGAGCTGGTTGCCCGACAGGTCCAGGCTTTGTAGGCTGGTGAGTGCGCCGATTTCGGGCGACAGGGCGGTGAGTTGGTTGTGCGACAGTTTCAGGCTTTGCAGGCTGGAGAGTGCGCCGATTTCGGGCGGCAGGGCGGTGAGATGGTTGCCCGACAGGTCCAGGCTTTGTAGGCTGGTGAGTGCGCCGATTTCGGGCGGCAGGGCGGTGAGTTGGAGTCCCCCTAAGTACAGCATTTCATAAATACGCTCCGAATAAGATGGTGTAAACTTGGATAGTGAGGAATGGCATATGAGAGGACCAAAACCACACTACCCGATACAGCTCGCTGAAAGTGAAATCAGCACAT
>Ga0272448_1005371_pt1 | contig 14214 bp, 6 predicted proteins | sample YNPCB0191_FD_202220 | JGI IMG/M metagenome (GOLD analysis project Ga0272448, IMG submission 202220) | Hot spring sediment microbial communities from Yellowstone National Park, WY, United States - YNP-CB-019-1 | ecosystem: Environmental > Aquatic > Thermal springs > Hot (42-90C) > Sediment...
ACCTTAGACGATAGAAAGGGGAGCGTAACCGTTCGGGAGGGGAAAGGGACGAAGAGGCGGGAGGTCCCGCTGAACGCAAAAGCGCGCAAGGCTATCATTGAGTATTTGCGAGTGAGGCCAGATGTGTATAGCGATGAGCTCTTTCTCGGACAACGCAATGAAGGGGTACAGAGCAAGACGATCCAGCGGGCTGTTCAGCGATTTGCGAAGAAAGCTGGGCTAAAGAACGCCACTCCGCATACTCTGCGACACAGTTTTGCAAAGGCATTGATAGATGCAGGTGTATCGCTGGAGAAGGTTGCGACGTTGCTGGGGCATAGCAACCTGAACACGACCAGGATTTACATGGCGCCGGGGGAGGAAGATTTGGAGGACGCGGTTGGCAGGATAGAGGGTCAGAGTTAGCGGTTAGCGTGTTCGAATTTCGCTATTTTTTCTTGGGAGATATTATATACGCATTTATGTATGCATTAGTACCTTGAATCCGATAGGTTGACACCCCTTTGTGGTTGGCTGGCGAGGGATCTCCTTGTACGAGCCAGTGATGAATAAAATTATCTGAGTCCAGCCGTGTGTTGTCTATATCCATGCCTATCCTAAAATCTGATGGAAGAATTTCCTTAGAAATTCTCGTTCTACATGTAAATTTCCACTTTCACTACTCTCTCTTCCAACACTTGCAAACTCCCGGTGTCTATCAATCTTACCATCTCTCCAAAGGAAAATCCGAAAAATCGCTTACTTCTCAATACCTGCTCGAAATATATCCACCTTTGTCTCCAAACACCTTCTCAGCGTCAAATCATTCGTCCCCAATTCATACCAGCTCAATGGCTTCTGATAAAAATCCAATCCCCTGCCGATCTTTACCACCCAGCCATTGTCGATTCGAATTTCGCGATCGTGCAAATTGGGATTGAAATCGAATTCAAGAATAACATCCACTTCCAAAAGACTTTGCTTCAAATCACTTAATTTCTGTTCGATTTCTTGTTTCTGGGTTTCATCATCATACCCCGTGATCAGGTCAATGCGCTTAATATTCGATAACTTAACGACCGTCTCGCACAAACGCACAAAATTCTGGATCTGGTGCGGCATCCGGATATAGGGATCTTCTACCTCAATTGCCTTCGCACCTTGCAAATAGGGTCCAATAATGGTCTCGTAGCTGTATCCGGTGTCGCCGTAGAAAATCGTAAAATGCTTTTCTTTCAGGTCTACATTAGGCTCTGTAACCAAAGTTGAATTCATGGCTTGGGGGGATTCCAAGCTCTCTTGCGCTAATGTTGTGGCAGGAGCCTGCTTCTTTCTGACAGGAGTTGACGGTTCGGGGGTTTGCCAGGCATCCAGTGATCGCCTCGTTGGATGCTGCGTAGCCAGCGCATTGCGCGACTCTGGGCAATACACCACGACTTCTTTTCCATCGCCCGTTATATAAGACAAGTTGATGCGGGCAAACTCATCATCCGGCTTGCGCTTGTTCATCTGCTCCTTTACTCGCCGGCGGGCTTCGACAGCATAGGCGACATACTCCTCGAATTCGGCATCGCTGGGGGGACCATCGGGATGCAGTATTTTTAAAAATGCACCAACGGTTTTCTTGATGCCCTTTTCATCGCGCCCTTCCACATTTGGACCCAGGCGAATGCGTTTGGTAACTTCTTCATACCGATTGGTATGGGCGAACACATGGTGAAAGGCTTCAGCCAGGTAGTCGGTGATGAAGCCATAATTATTGGTCAGGTACTCGCTGCTAGTTTTGGGCATCTCCCAACCAGGCAGATAGCAGGCAAAACGATCCATGATCGCCAGGTCAAATTCTTTAGGTAATGGAATGAATAGGTCATGTTGAGATGAGTTAACTAATTGATCAACCGAGTAGTCCATATTGCCGTTGAACACCAGGCTGGCGTCGGCGATCACTTCCACACCGCGTGAAAAGCGTCCATTCGCCATGAAATCCTTCATGATTTGCATGGTATCTACATCTTTGATGTTGATCCCAGCCACCTCATCGAAAGCCACAGTGTCCCAGAAACCCACCAGCCCAATCCGCTTGCGTGCGTTGTTGTAGAACAATACAGCCTTTGTAGCTTGGCCGCCGCTGACCAGGGTGGAATAGGGCGAGAACTCGCTGAAGAAATAGGACTTGCCTGTGCCACGCGGTCCTAATTCGATGAAATTGAAATTTGGCTCAACTAAAGGAGCTAGCCGAGCCATGAAATGGAACTTCACCCGTTGGGATAGCTTGCCAGGCTCCAATCCCACTGAGCGCAAGATAATGTCCAGCCATTCATCGCGACTAAATCGCTTACGACCTTCGACGTACCCCTCAAAATCAAAACGGCTCAACTGAATGGGTCGTAAATCCTCGATATAAAAGGTGTAGTCATCGTCCTCGATTTCGTTATAACCGATCGTTACTTCAGCCCAAATGCCGCCTTCCAATAGGCGTTCGTTATCCCTAAAGAATTTCTCTGAGATTGCCACTCTTTGGGAATTGAAGTTCTCCAGCGCCGCCCAATGGCGCTTCTCCTTCTCCACGTAATTAACATGAACCTTGTCAATGAAGCGATGCCTGCCCCGCATGGCAACTTTGGATTGGGCAGCATTGGCTTCATCCGGGCGCACATAGTTATCCTGTAGGGTAGCAAGCACCGCTTCTAAGCCGGCTTGTATCTCCGCTTCCTCCTCGCTGGCGCAGTAGCGCGCCAACAGGAACTCCAGCACAAAGGTAGGCACATTGGTCCCTTTCTTGATGCGGTGCAATAAATCCTTGCGCACCACTTTGCCTGGAAATACATCAACGAGCTTTTGGTCTAATTCATCCATAATTACACCGTATAATCCGTTTCTAATTCCAGGGCGGGACCCAGCGCAGCGAGTGTGGTTGGGTCTAACGCTTTGACAGAGAACTTCCCCTCATACTCCAGATCCATCTTCAAAGTGACCTGCAGGGTTTCGCCTTGTTTCAGTTGAATAACACGCGTGGCTGGGTTGACCGAACCGCCGGGCTTGGCTTCTCCCACCACTTTGCCTTTTGGGCTGTGGGCTTCCAGGATAAATTCGAGGTTTTGTTCGCCCGGGAACATGCTGCTCTGTCCGGTAAGCGACACCTCAATCACCGGCAGCCGGGTGGTGATTTTCTTGGTTCCCCGTTTGTAATTCAACGACACCGATAACGGGATTTCTGCCTTCTTTTCCGGCTCTCGGATGCGCACCGAGATGACCGGCACCAGCGCTTCCTGGAGCGAAGCACCGCCGTGAAAATACGATAATCCTGCCCGATAAGCGACCAATCCCTTCGGAATAGCAACCTGAGCGAAATCGCCATGTATTCCCAACGACTCGCAAGACATCACCAGATTGTTGGCGTCGCCGGCGCCATCTCCCAACAGCAGGCGGTCATGCATGTTCACCCAGCTTCCGGGTGGTTTTTCGCAGATATCTCCTGGCTCGATGGCTGTATTCAGGAAAAATCCGTGATCGGTTAGGATAACCGCCTCCTGAAATCCCATTCCTCTCAGCTTATGGATTGCGCTGCGAACCCGCTGGAACGAACGGGTGATCAATCCAGGCGCGGTTTCGGGGTTGTTTTCGAAGTCGTTATCCATCTCGTTGCTGCGCAAGACCAATAATTCAATCGTGGCATCCAGCTTCTGTTTTTCGCGCACAAACTTTGCTAAATCAATCTCGGCGAAACGCTGACCATAACGCTTGCGCAATACTTCCATGCGCTGCGCAACGCTGGTCAAGGATTTTCCATCCAACTCAACGACTACTTTAGCCTCTTTTTGGCGCATACGCAGGCTTTGCCCGGCGCCGGGCAGGATGGATGCCATTCCCACCTGAGTGATGGTGGGAAGCTGGGCGCAGGCAACCTGCACTTCCACCTGCCCCTCCTCGTTCAACTGTTTGGCAAGCTCTACCCCCAGTTCGTAGCGCATGGCATCCAATAAGAATACCGCTAACCGTCGTCCGCTTTCCACCAGCCTGGGAGCCAGTAATTTATCGAACACATCCGCGTTGGATAGTTTGCCCAGCATGGGCCAGCCCGATTTTTCTAGGTGGCGGATGAATATTCCCTGCAGTTTATCTGCCAGCTTGCGATAAGTCAAGCGCGCTTGACGGATCACGCCTTCGGCTTCTCCTTCAAAGCCCAGCGAGTCGCCGACTGCCTGTTCGAATTCTCGCTGCAAGCGATCCACTTCGCGCAGGCTGCTGGTATAGAAATCTACCAGCGTGTCTAAACTGCGGCTATGCTCAATAAGCTGCCGATCGGCATCCTCACATGCCTGGACCAGACTGGCTGCGGCTTGCAACAGCGCCCACTGCGCCTGGTTTTCGCCGCGCCCCACCCACACCGATTGGGCATGACGCTGAAGCACCTGGCGCAGCTTATCCACATTGTCGCGCTGCAGGGCGTCCACCGCCTGGGCGTAAAATGAGCGCTCTTCAAAGGGGAAGGTATCTCGCACACCGAGATCCTCAATAGAGCGGCAAGCCTCCGGTAAATTCAACTCCTGCTCGATGCCCTCAGCCCGTTCGATGTACAGCGCCTGAGTGCGGCGATCATTCCGCAGCCACTCGCATAAATCTTCTACCAGCAGGCGCGCCTCGGCTGGCGCGTGAGGCACATTTTCTAATAGGGCTGGCAAATCCACCGGAAGATCGAAGACAAATTCGCTAAACAACAGATAACGCCACAACTCGTCTGCCAGGGCGCTCCAACTGTTGGAACGGCTCAGAAACTTCAAGCCCAAGGCGCTCTGACACAAGGCGCGTACTTCTGCTGCCCAAGCCTCCTGACCCGCTGCGCCGCCGTTAAGCGCTTCGAGCTGGGCTGGGGAAGGCGTGAGCAAGGCGAAGAGCAGATCGCGCGCCGATTCAGCCCCCAGACGCGCCTGCAAATTGGGCCAGCCAGCCCCGCCGCCCACCGCATCAATCACCTCAAAACTAGGATTCGGGTCAGCATTGAAGATGCGCCGAATCTCGGTGGCGTGATCGGCGCGGGCTTTCAGGCACAGGCTGAGGTATTCGTCGCCATCCCCCGCCGGGAAAACCGCTCCACAAACGGCGTATAGGGCAAACGGGTCGCGCTGTTTTTCTTCATCTGTCAAGGGCGCTTTTGCCGGCACATAAATCAAAACGCCTTCCATCTTGGGGTTGGGCTGTCCGAATTCCTGCAAAGCCGCCAAAGCCGCCAGGCGGCTGGTGATGCTGCTCTGTGAGGCGTCAATGACCTGGCGCTTATCTGAAGCCAGCTCCAGGCAGAGTTGATGATAGCGCCCCTCGGGATCGTACACAACCAGGACGCCGTATTGTTTCAGGCGGGGGAGGAGGATCTGGGTTTGGATAAATTCTTTTATTTTCATCGAAATCTATTGACAGTAGATATATTCTCTTGTATGGTTAAATCAGTCAATGTTCTGAAGGCGGAAGGCGAACGCCTTTCGTTGCGATCCTTGCGATGATCGCATTTGTGCAGGCGCAGATTTCAATCTGTGCCGGTGCCGTCTGCGCCGTCTTCATCGCCGCCAACTTATTCCTCTTCATCGAAGAAGCTTTCCATCTCGGGTTCTGCGATTTCCTTACGCCTGGTTTTCTTCTTCCCGCTGGTCTTCGGTTCAACATAAAGGTGTTCCAAATCATGGGCAATCGCCAGCGATTTATCGCTCTTGCACTTCTCGCGCACGCGCTCGGGCCAGATGCTGTACGCCAGGTGTGCCCAGTCGTAATCCCCTCTTTCCAGCTTCTCCCAGGTCTCTTTGAGCTTCTTCTGCCAGGGCTTGTGCTGGAAAAGCCGCCACAGCGGCGCGGCGGTGATCTGCACGCCGTCGTTGAGGTTCGGCTTCCAGAAAGCTGCCACGCGCAGCAGCTCGGCGCGAAAGTCTTTCAATTCGCACTCGAAATCCGTCAGGCGCTCCAGTTCTTTTTCATCGGCAGCACTGCGGCTGCGCTTATGGCGCAGGCGGGCAGCCTCTTCCGAAACCTGTTTGAGCTTGGGCTCCACGAAGTCGTTGACGCAGGTGTAAAGGATTTGGTCGTTCAGGCGGTGATAGTACAGCCACAGGGTATAGGAGAAGGACGGCGTGGAGAGCGCCCAGTAAATCGGCGCCTGGCGGCGGTTCATGGAATAACGCCTAAGATGGTCAGCCCAAAAGCCATTGTCGCTAAAATTGGTAAAATAATTCCTCAGGCTATTAATCTCTAAGGCACTGATTATTTCCATCTCCATTATTTCTGATTCGTTCTTGAATATAATTGATAGAGTTTCCCGGACTCGTCTAACAATATCGTCCAGTGAATCAGGGTCATCTACAAGAACGCCACTCCAGGCTACTTTCAGTGGGTAATCCTGATCAGTTATGTTGGCAGGATATTTATTACCCGATTTATCAATTACATCATCTCTTTCAACGACTGGTAGCATTTCCGTGGTTCTTCGTAAACGTAACCAATGCTCACTCGCAATATTTTCAGGGGATGCTGGTAATCCATTAGGTGATACCAATGATGCCGGAGGGCAAACTGGTATTGGATGAAAAGCATCGGGCAGATTAGGCAACAGCGATTTATCCAAAGCAAACCTGATATCCCATCTGCCAAACGCCAACCCCAGCAAGTAAGAGACGAGTTCTTCATACTGTGTCTTGGGGGTATCTTCAATATATGAAACTGTTGCTAATTCTTCATCTTCATCATCTTGAGAAGAATCTGCCGGTTCGACACCATTACAATATTGCATCTCAAGTGACTCTCGAATATCCCTGGCTAACTCATCTAATTGAATTTCTGATACCCCCATTGCCTCAGCAATTTCAAGCTCTAACTCCCAACCCAATAATGAGTATCGACTCCAATCAATACTTGATCTACATTGATTAAAGAGTAAACCCGGTAGCGCGAACTCCTGATAGGGCTCGTATTGCTGTACAATCAATCTTCGAGAATGGTACTCTCGTTCTATAAATTGTGATAATCGCTCAGTTAAATCCCGACTCAATTCAGGGACAGGGATATTCTGGACAATACTTGCTTGAAACTTCGGTTGACCGAAATTTTCTCCACTAAATCTTGCTATTGCGCTTGCAACAAGGGAAGCGCAATAACCTAAGAGGTAATATTCCTTTCCTTCCTTAGGATAGACTTGAGCTCTACCTGCCGTAGGTATAACTCCTGCTGGCACGATATAAGGAACCAATCTCGTAGAACGTAACATATAACTAAAACCGGGTAAAAAATAATATTCCGGACTTCTTAACACTGATTTAGGTTGCCCTGTGGTATCAAAGAAATTCTTCAATTCATATCCGTTTTTCTTGTAATTTAGAATTAATACAATGGGGGAAAACCATGGTAATGCAGATTCGGTTTTTGAAAAGAAGGCCCATTTTTTCTCTTGGTTGAATTGGGTTATACATGTATCCTTAAACTCTAAGGGGGTTGTTAAACTTAACGGAGCGGGTCCAATCAGGTTATTTGGAACCTCCCAAGCAAGGCGCAGGAATCTCCAATCCTCGCCGGTCTGCAACCCAACACGAATCGTCCCATAATTTCCTTCTAGTGAAGGATATCTTGCTACTTTCCTTATTACATCCGTACTAATCCAATAACAATATGGAGAACCTTTGAGGCGAGAGAATTCATCAGGATTTATTATAAATACCAGATTGGAAAACTTATCGGCGTTTAAAGCCTCTATAGCACGCTGTAGTTTCAAGTCCTTATCCTTGAACATGAGACATCTAACAAAAATACTTTTACCCCCAATTTGCCTCTCTCGCGATATCGTATAGGCTGCTGTTTCGACCATCGCATCCAGCACACCGTGTCCAAAATCAGCCATTAATTCAACAAAACCTTGTTTTTGGAACAATTCTCTTCTAAGCTTTGATTGTGTTGTCAAGAAGAAGCAGGTTCGATTTGTTATCGTTCCAACTCTCCCCTTATTTGTTGCTATGCCTAATGCTCGCTCCAAGAAGTTCGCAAGAATATCTCCTTTGGTTTTCGTGTAATTATCTTCAATATACTTTTTAGAACCCTTTGAAGGATCCCCAAACGGCGGATTCATCAATACAACATCATATTGTTTGCGGAAAAGATCAATAAATGCGAACCCTTGAACTGCATCTTCACCGAACAAGCGCCTCCGATAGACAGCGCCGTTCGCCGCCTGTTCAGCATATTCGTGCAATGCAGCCAGCACCAATCCTTCCGCCCGGTCGAAGAAATCCTGGTCTTCGCCAGCCATCGCCTGCACGTACTGCTCTTTCGGGGGTTCGTTTAGCCCATAGTCCAGCACGCGGAAAAGCGGGCTTTTCTCCTGCGCTTCCTGGCGCGCCGCGGCAATCGCCTTGCGCAGCGTCTCTTCGATCTTCAATAAACTGCCGGCTTCTCCCGCCAGTTCCATCTCCTGCCACACCGTGCGCACCAGCTTCGCCAACGCCTGCGCCATCTGCTTCGTGACGCGGATTTTCTGACCGGCAGGCGCCTGCCAGGTCTGGCGCATCAGCGCTTCCAGTTTATCTTCGCTCAGCGTCGCCAGGAACTCTTCCAGCATCTGGCGGTCGCCGGGCATCGGTTCGGCGCAGACAATATTGGATTTGCGGATTTGCGGGCGCTCGTGCGGCTTCAGCCCCTGCGCCTGCCAACTCTTCTGGGCGCGCAGCCACAGGCTCAGCCCGGCGATCTGCACCGCGCGCGGGTCAATATCAATGCCGTGGATGTTGCGCTCGAGGATCAGGCGCGGCACATCCCGCAGGAAGGCGGCTTTGTCCGGGTAGGTCTCGTGCAGGGGACGCAGGTCCCCCATCCGCCAGAGCGCCTCTGCGCCCAGTTGTTCTTCCAATTCCCAGGCTTCGGCGTAGATGCGCTCAAACAGGTCGAAGGCGTACAGCCCAAAGTGCATCGAGCCGCACGCCGGGTCGAGCATCTTGATCTCGCGCGGGTCTTTCAGCGGGCGGTGGGGGATATACACCGGCTGGCGCAGCAAACGCCGATTAAAATCGGCGTCTGAGTCCGACGAAACCCGCTGAAGCGGGTTAGCTGCGTCCTCGTCAACCTGCTTTAGCGGGTTTGGAAGCAGGTAGGCGTCGGATTCATCCGATGCCGGGGAGGGCGCGGATTCCCCATCTGCCAGAAAGATTTCATTTGGGCGGCGTACCAGGTAGCGGCAGGTATCTTTAAGTGCCGTCTCGCCTTTGGTCATCTCGTACCAGATGCGCCCCAGGGTGTTATCGGTCAGGAATTCGACCACATAGCGCGGGGTGAAGAACTGGTTGCGCACCGCCAGTTCGCGGCTGTTGCGCGGCGATCGGCTTCTACGCATTTCTTGGCGTTCTTCGACACTGTTGAAGTACTGGTAGATCCAGCCGATGGTCTCGTCCTCCGCCCATAACGGCTCGATCTCGGGTTTGTTGATCAGCTCCAGCAGCCTGAGCAACGCGCCTTCGCGCGGGAAGAGCCGCCCCTGCGGGCTGAAACGATCAAACAAGACTGGCAGATCGAGAGCAAACTCATCAAAGATGCTGAACAGGTAACTGCGATAAGCATCCCCGGTCTCGCCCAGGGCGCTGCCCGCCAGGCGGGCATAGAGTTGAAAGCCCCTGGATTGGTAGCCGCGCCCGACCGATTCAATCAGCAAGCCCCTGCCTTCCGCCATGCGCAGGGCGCACAGGCGGTTGAGCACGGTGAACGCCTGCTCGCGCACGATGCGTTCCAAGACCTCCCGCACCCGGCTCCCGGCGGGCGAGGGGCTCTGGCTGGAAACAAAGGCTGCCAGGTAGTAATCTAGGTTCTCGCGCAGGATGCGCGCCGTTTCCCGGCGGGCGTCGTCCAGGGCGGTGAGCTTTTCTATGGCAGTAATCTCGCCGCTGAGAGGGTCTAAGCCGTATTCGTGCTGCATCTGGCGGGTGAACTCTTCGGTGAGCAGGGCGCGGGCTTCGCCGACAAAACGCGCCAGGCGGTTGCGGGTGGACTGGTCGAAAGCCATAGGTCAATCCTCCAGCTCGAGGGTGATCTCGATATCGGCATGCAGCGCCAGTTCGCTCTTCAACGCCTGGAGCTGGCGGATCAGCTCGTCCAATTGTTCGGCGCTGGTCAGGCGCAGCGGGATGCGCATCGTCCGCTTGATTTTTTCGCCGTCTTTCAATTCTTTCAATCGCTCCAACTGGCGCTGACGACCCAACTCCATGATTTCCCGCTTGAGTTCGCCCAACTGGTGTTGAATGGTGTATTCCTGGCTGAGCAGCTTTTTCATGCCGCTTAAATCTTCGCTCACTGCCAACGCCAGCCCTTCCAATTGCGCCAACGACTGCGATTGCTCCTCGTGGGTCAGTTCTGCCCATTCATACAGGCGCGATAGTTCCTCTTGAGCTGCTCGGATGGTCTCTTTTAGTTCTGCCATCATTGCTTGGACCGCGTTGCGCACCAGAGCCTTGATTTGAGTCAGCGCAGAATTCAAATCAGCCGTGTGGGTGTAGAAATTCTCCTGCCCCAGGCGCTCATCAATGGATTGTAAAGTCTCTTCCACGTCGGACTTAAGCCGACCCGGGGCGCCGCTATCGGGCAAAGTCCGGATCTCGCGCCAGTGCTCGCGCAGCTCCTGGATGGTTTTCTCCAGCCCGTTTTTCAGCGCCTGGTTGGCTTCAGCAGCCCATTTCAGGTTGTCATACAAAGTTGAATCCGGGCTGCCCAGGCGCTGCGGAACGTCGGAGGCGTCCGTCTCTAGGATTTCCGCCAGGTCGCGGTTCAACTCGTGCACCGCTTCAACGCCTGGCAGTCCCAGGATCTTGAGCTTTTCCTCCAGCGGTCCGTACTGTTGCTGGAATTGCGGGAAGCTCTTGGCAGCCGCTCGGCTGATCTCCTGTTCCAGCGGGATCACGTTTTCACCGATCAACTCGGTCAACCGTGTGGCAGCGCGGGCTAATTCACTTGGGTCGAGCTGTTCTTCCCGCAAGGAGATGCCAACGTTCTTGAAGGCATTGTTGGTACGCAGACCTTCAATCGCCTGCTGCCCGTTTACTGTGATCTCGGGCCCGGAGATTTTCAGCTTGATCTCACCGTTGACCAGCAAGGCAGCCACCAGGTAGCGCAGGGTATCCGGAGACCAGCCGAAGGGCGCGTCGCTGAAATGCTCGCTCAGGCGTTTGCCATCCACAGAGCCAAAGCGCTCGATGTAATCTCGGATGCTGACCAGGGCTTTATGGTTGGAATTGATATGCGGCATGCCGCCAATGATCTGCACCAAGCCCAGGGGGTCAATTTCTGAAGAGATCGCCCTCAGATTGCCGGCGCGCAGGAATTTCTCAGCCAGGTTGGTGTCGGCGCGTACGGGCGCTTCGTTGTAGCGGTCAAACACCTCTCTTGCCACCGAAACCAAGAGCTTCTTGGCGGCTTCCAGCGGAGAAGGGTCCAGGCTTTCGACCGCGGTAATGTTTCCGCGGAAGATGAAAGAGCCCTGCGCCAGGCTGGCGCTCAGGAGGCGGATCAGCTCAGGTTTAAGGGTATGGTTCTCGCGGTCGGTAAGCCCCGTGCAATAATCTTTCACTTCCTGGTCGGGGTCGCTGCGGTATTTCTTGACAATCTCCTGATTACGGTAAATTTCGGCGATTAATTCGTCAATTTCGCTGGCTGTACGACCTAAGAGATAAATCGTGTGCTGAGAGGCGCGCTGGCGCGATTCATCCACCAGGCGCGCCCGGGCTGTCTCGTAATCGCCTGGGGAGACGAACTCGACCACCATCTGGATCGTCTCTTTCTCGCCTGCCAGGCTGATCAGCATGCTGCCGGAAGCCGCTTTCAAACCCGCAGTAACCGCCAATGTACCGTTGAGACGGGTGGATGGGAGCGGATTAAAGGTTTCGCGCAGCGCTTCATTGTAGATGCGGCGGGTTTCTATCGAACGCAGAGGGAGACCAACACGTTCCTGCTCGATGTCGTTGATCTTCTCACTGAAAAAGCACAGATTGCCATCTTTTTCGCCAAGAGGGACAAAACCATCGGCGATCAACTCTTTTACCGCTGCTTCTACTTGCTCTTGGCGTGAGGGGGCATCCACCGTTGGGTGAATCAGGCTGGCAATGTTGTGGGCTGTCACCGGAATATTGCCCAGAATTTGCAGAACCGCCACTGTTTTGGCAACTTCTTGATGGATCAGCGAATCGGGGAAGCGAATCAACGCCTTGCCTACCGCCTTATGAATGGAAGGCGCCGCCCGGCGAATATCCTTTTCGAGCGCGTCATACAGCGTTACAGTGGTCGCCAGCCAGCCAATGGGCTGATCCGCCATCGGATTCTTGCCTTCCGGACCCTCGATGAGGATATCCTGGATAACTTTAATCGCCGAACGCAGCCCAATTCCGCCGGTGGATTTCGCCAGGGCGCCCAGTAAATGCAACAAGATATCAAAGTGCGCCGGCAAGAAGGGGTACAAATTGACAAATGTGGTTTTATCGAAGTCGGCGTCATAATATTTGGCATCTTGCAGTCGAGTATTAAAGCGTAGCTCTTGTCCGTGCTGATCGAACAAGCTGCCGAGGGTTACTTCTCCTTGCGGAGATTTCCCGAGCAGACGCCGGTAGCAGATTTCTTTGATGTCTCTGGATTCGAGGTCGATCTGGATAGGGAAACGGTCTTTGAGCTTATACAGCTCGGGCGAATTGAGCGAGGCGCGTGGATCGTCTTCGGTCAAAGTCTGTTGGGCGGTGCCGATGATCCATACTTTTCCGTTGCCGAGGGATTTCAGGTTTTTTGCCAGACCGTCCAGGTTCAGGATCAGGTTGGGTCGGGCGGCGACATATTGGCCGACTTCATCAATGATGAAAACAATATACTCTTTGCCGGTCGTCTCCCGGACAATGTCAATCATCTCTTGCACGCGCTCGTTCTCAAAGCGGATAAAGTCCACCACTTCGGTATTGAAGGCGGAAGGAGACTTGAACAACGCCGGATACATCTCGTGGGCGATCTCCGGGATCAGGCTGTCAATGACCAGCGGATCGTTTTGCACCTCGCGCCAATCGACGCCGAGTTCAGCATGAATGCGGGCAGTAAATTCATCGTATCTACCGTCTTTTTTGAGCTTGCGCTCGAAGGCAGCCACCTTTAAGTTGCGAGAATACCCTGCCCATTGCAGCACCTTGTAATAAAGGACCGTAGAGACCTCTTCCATCGTGGCGCCAGCGAGCATCTCGCTTGCCAGGTCCAGCAGCACCACGGCAGCCGGGAAGCGGCTGGCGACGGTTGCCAACAAAGCGCGTGTTTGAGGCTTATTCATCCGATCCTGTAGATATTTCAGGAAGCGAGTGCCCTCAATCTGCACGCTTTGATCCAGCGCCAAGCCCAAATATTTAGTGAAGGAAGATTTCCCGGATCCATAGAAACCGGAGACCCAAACACCTACTTCATTCTCGCCGCCGCTTTCCATCGCAAACTGCATCTTGGCAAGCAAGCGCTCGAACTGTTCCTCGATGCTTTCCGTGACGATGTATTCTGTGATCTCGGCTTTTAAACGCGCTTCTTGCGAGACGTTATAGGTAATGACCTTTTCAATCGTGCGGTAAATATCTCTAGCGGGATCAAATAAATTTCTGATCTGCATAACTAAAATCCTCCCCTGCTCAGCCGCCGACATGAACCGAGCGGTAATTGCCATCTTCAGGGTAAAAGCCTAAAAACTTCAGGCGGGTCTTACCAGTGCGTTCTCCTGGATAAAAGAAAATCGTTGGGACGTAGAACTTTCCATATAGCTGGCTCTCAATAGCGCCAATACGTGTATAAGGATGCAATGCTTCCAGGTCCGTGACCAATAAAATCGCATTTTTCCTATCTTTGAGCTGTTCCAATCGTTCTTCCAAACGGTTCTTCAACGAACCATTCGTAATTGCATTAGCGAGAGACTGGTTGGTTTTTTCCCATGCCAGGGGAGCCTTGCTATCGGCTGCCAACCAGATTTTCATTAAAGGGGCGTCATTCAGAATATCGGCGATCGCCTGGGCAATGGAGAAGACATGCACATCCCAGCCTTCCATGCGCAATCTGGCTATCCAGGCTGGAAGGCTGCGCTTGACATCCAGGATTTCTTTTGGATGGAAGATAAGATAATAGATGGGTTCAAAGCTGGCATGGCTTAGCTCCCGTCCGGCTCGTATTCTTTCCATCAACTCATCAAAATTATCCTTGAGCGAAGGCATTGATCAATTCCTCCAT
>Ga0272448_1005372_pt1 | contig 14210 bp, 14 predicted proteins | sample YNPCB0191_FD_202220 | JGI IMG/M metagenome (GOLD analysis project Ga0272448, IMG submission 202220) | Hot spring sediment microbial communities from Yellowstone National Park, WY, United States - YNP-CB-019-1 | ecosystem: Environmental > Aquatic > Thermal springs > Hot (42-90C) > Sediment...
GTGAGGTGCTGAGCCATGCGCGGCGGTTGCGGCTGGTGGCCCGCGCGGGCACGGGCGTGGACAACATTGACGTGGCCGAGGCCCAGCGGCGTGGCATCGCGGTCGTGTGCGTGCCGGGCGGGAATGCCATCGCGGTCGCCGAGCACACGCTGGGGCTGATGTTAGCCCTGGCGCGACAGATTCCCCGCGCGGATGCCAGCGTCCGCGCAGGCCGCTGGGAACGGCACGAGTTTGAGGGCATAGAGTTGTACGGCAAGACGTTGGGCATCGTCGGGTTGGGGCGGATTGGCACGGAAGTGGCGAGGCGCGCGATGGCGTTCGGCATGACGGTCGTCGCCACGGATCCGCTGGTTGCGCCGGAACGGGCGGCGGAGATGGGGGTGCCTCTGCTGGCGCTGGATGCCCTGCTGGCCGTGTCGGACTTCGTCTCCATCCACGCGCCAGCGACTCCCTCCACGCGCGGGCTGCTGGGCAGGCGCGAGTTCTCCCTGGTCAAGGCGGGCTGTCGCATCGTCAACTGCGCACGTGGCGGGATCGTGGACGAGGACGCGCTGGCCGATGCGCTGGCCGAGGGGAGGGTGGCGGGCGCGGCGCTGGACGTCTTCCAGCAGGAACCGCCGACGAACGCGCGCCTGCTGCAAGACCCGCGCGTGATCCTGACGCCGCACATCGGCGGCTCAACCGTGGAGGCCAAGAGGAGGATCGGCGTGGAACTGGCGCGGGAAGTGCTGCGGGTGCTGGATGGGCTGCCGCCCCTGCATCCGGTCGCCGTGCCTGTTGAGGCGGGGAGCGCGTCGGTCGGTCGCCCGTGAAGGGGGATGGTTTGGGCTGGGGGAAAGCCGGGCCCTGGCGGTGGTGCCGCCGGGGCCCGCGCATTTTCCGGCGGCTGGCCATCGGCGCCGTGGCGGTTTGGGCGCGGGTTGGGGGGCATGTCCGAGTTCGCGCCTACGTGAATTTGACAAGGTTGGGGGAAGTGTGTATAATGGAAAATGAAACCGAGTTTTGAATATTGAAACTCACTGCTCCCGATGCGGGGAGCGATTGGGGAAGCCGGTGCGAGAGGAACACGAAACCGCACAAGAGAAGACGCGGACAGTCGCCAAGGCGCTGGATGTGCTCCTGTGCTTCAGCCACAGCGAGCCGGAACTGTCGCTGACCGACATTTCGGAGAGGCTGGGCATCCACAAGAGTACCATGCATCGGCTTCTCGGCACGCTGGAAGCCAAGCGCTTCGTCCAGCGCGACCCCGAAACCGGCCGCTACCGTTTGGGCACGCGGCTTCTGGAACTGGCCTTCCTCGTTATGGAGCACAACGACCTCCAGCAGCGCGCCCGACCTCACCTGTATCGCCTCTTGGAGGAGTGCCAGGAGACGGTTGACCTGTCGGTTCTGGACGGGAACAGCGTGGTTTACCTGGAGGTGATAGAGAGCCCGCATCGGGTCAAACTGGCGGCCAGGCCCGGGCAGCGGCTTCCCGTTCATTCCACCGCTTCGGGGAAGGCGCTTCTGGCTTTTGTTCCCCCTTACGAGTTGGAGAGGCTGCTCCCCGCCGAGTTGACCCGCTACACCGAGAGCACGTTGGCGACTCGTGAGGCTTTGATCAGAGACCTGGAAGCCGCACGCCAGCAGGGGTTTGCGGTCTCGTTCCAGGAACACGAGGCGGGCATCAACGCGGTGGCTGCGCCGGTGTTGGACATGCGGGGGTATCCCATCGCCGCGGTGGCAGTCGCCGGCCCCGCGTTTCGCCTGACGCCGGAGCGCATAAAGGAGATCGCGCCTTCGGTCAAGGCGACGGCCGAGGCGATCGCGCGCGACGTAGGCGCAGTTGCGCTGTGAGTGGTATAGGACGCTGCCCATGCGCCGCAGGATTTTACATAACTTCAGGAGGATGTGAACTATGAAGAAAGGTCCTTTCGTTGTAGCCGCCGAAGTGGAGGGGGAATATCGGACGCCTCCCCGTTTATCCAAGTTGCTCCTCAGCCCTAAGTCCGTAGGCACCAAGGCCGTTTCCATGGGGCTGAACGTTACCGAGGTCGGCAGCATGATCCCCGATCATGTGCACGAGGACTCGGAAGAGGTGATGTTCATCATCAGCGGGCGCGCCAAACTGGTGATAGAGGGCGAGGGCGAGTGGGAAGTGGGGCCCGAGACCGCCATCTATTCGCCTATCGGCAAGAAGCATCGGCTGGAGAACATCGGCAACGAGCCACTGAAACTGGTGTGGGTCTATTCGCCACCGCTCCCGCAGCACTGCAAGTAACCCAAACTCGGAATATTCTTAGGAGGAACGAAATGTTTGAAGCAAGTCGGAAGTTCATGAAGAAGATTGGCCTGCCGGAAGGCGACCTGTGGGATCTGCCCACATCGGACGCGCGGTTTCCCGACGGCGCCGCGTTCCGCATTGAGGTGCCCACGGTGAACTCCTCGGCGGCGGTTGCGGCCCTGCTAGAGACGGCCGACAAGATGGGCATCACCATCAACCGCGTAACCGAGACCTACGGCATGTTCCGCCACACGGCGCAGGAGATCAAGGAGTACGTGAAACTGTGCCACGATTACGGGGCGGAACTTCTCATGTCCACCGGCCCGCGCGCGACCTATGACACCGGCGCGACGGTGCTCTCGCCGCAGGGTGTGCGCATCAGTTACCGCCTGCGCGGTATGGAGCAACTGCTGCGCGGCATTGAGGACATCAAGCGCGGCATTGAATTGGGCGTTCGCGGCTTCCTCGTGTACGACGAGGGTATGCTGTGGGTGGTCAACGAGATGCGCAAGCAGGGCGAATTGCCCAAGGAGATCATCTTCAAGACCTCGGCGCACCTGGGCCACTGCAACCCGGCCTCGTTCAAACTGCTGGAGAGCCTGGGCGCCGATAGCATCAACCCCGTGCGCGACCTGCAACTGCCCATGATCGCCGCCCTGCGCGCTGCGGTGAAGGTTCCCATTGACGTTCACACCGACAACCCGCCCGGATCCGGTGGCTTCATCCGCGTGTACGAAGCGCCCGAAATCGCCCGCATTGCGGCCCCTGTGCACCTGAAGACGGGCAACTCCGTGGTCAGCGCGCACGGCGAGATGACCTCCGCGGCCGAAGGCAAGCGCATGGCCGAGCAGGCCGCCATCGTGGTGGAGATGCTCGGTCGGTACTATCCGCACCTGAAGCAGACCAAGCGCAACGCCGAAGACTTGCGGATTCCGGTTGTCTAGTTGCGAATAGCGCCTGGCGCTGCGGCCTGGCGGGCTTCCCCGTCGGGGCTGCAGCGTCGGCGCCCGCACGAGCGCAAAGGAGGCACTCATGCCGAAATGGAAACTGCCGCCGAGTGGCGGCCACATGGACAAGCCCCACGGCATCTACTACCAGACGATGACCAAGGCGGAGGTTGAGGAGCGCCTGAAGACCAACGACATCATCATCATCCCCGTGGGCAGCACCGAGCAGCATGGCGATGCCCAGCCCTTCGGTGAGGACACGTTCCTGGCCGCGCGCATGGCCGAAGTGGTGGCCGAGGCCACCGGCTGCACCGTGGCCGAGCCGGTCTGGTACGGTTCGCACCCCTTCAATCATCTGGGGATGCCGGGGACGGTGGTGGTGCCCGAGGACACGTTCATCGCCTACCTGCGAGCCATCATCGCCGGGTTCTGGAACACCGGCTTCCGCAAGCAGATTCTGCTCAACGGGCACGGGCAGGAGGAAGTCATCCCGCTGGCGCTGCACCAGTTCGCCAAGAAGTACCAGGTGCCGTGCATGTTGATCTCGCTGCACTGGCCCACGGTGATCCACGACTATCTGAAGGACAAGGAGCACGGGGGGCCGTTTGACACGCCATTCCGCCACGCCGACGAAGCCGAATGCTCGTACTCCATGGCCCTGTTCCCCGAAATGGTGAAGTTGGAGAAGGCGGTGGACACCGAGCATAAGGGGTTCATGCCGCCCGGACACGTGGACAAAGGTGGCGAGGTGTACCACGCGCCCATCAAGGGGCATGAGCAGATCGGGTTCGGTGGGATAGAGGTCATCATGACGCCGGAAGGCGTGGTGGGCAAGCCGTCGCTGGCTGACCCGTCCAAGGCCGAGGCCGGACTCAACGCGCTGTTTGACTACATGGTGCGCCTCATCAACGACATCCTGACGCGGTTCCCGGCCGGTCAGTTGCCGCCCGCCGACAAGATGTCCATGCGCACGCCAGAAGAGATTGAGGCGGTCCTGAAGGGGCCTTTCCGCGGCGGCAAGCACCTTTACACCATCGCCTACCCGCCATGATGAGGCCCAAAATCGCTTACGAGCCGCGGCGCTGACGTTCTCATCGCACCGGATCCGCCGCGGGAGCAGCCCTTCTCCGTCGCCCATCATCGCCAGGGCTGCAGGGTTGCGCGACGACGCGCCATGAAGCCGCATCGCAGCCGCGTCGCAGATACCAACGCACTCGCGCCGACGTCGCATCGCAGACCTGCCCGCGTCGCCGCGCAACCCCCGATTCGCTCCGGGCCAGGCGTGTGCGGCTCGGACATGTGTCTCCAGCAGACCGATAAAGATGGCCATCTGATCTACTCCAGGAGGCTGTGTTAGCCATTATGAAATCGGGAGAGACGGGCCTGCCGGTGCAGATCGGAGGCTGATGGCTGCCGTTCTGAGTCAGTCGCTGCCCATATTGACGTGGATGGTCGCGGGCTTCCTGTTTCGGCAGGCCCGCATCCTGCGTCCCGACGACGGGCACACGATGGCCCGCGTCATCATCAACGCCACGCTGCCATCGCTGCTGTTCCTGTCGCTGGCGCGGGCCGAATTGGCCGCGGGCAGCATTCTCATCCTGAGTTTCTGCGGCGCGGCCATCCCGCTGGTCTTGCAGGCGCTGGCTCGCCTTGCGGCCAGGGCGATGCGCCTGGAGAAGCCGGTGGCCGGCGTGCTCGTCATCAGCCCCATGGTGAGCAACATCGGCTTCTTCCTGGTGCCGTTCTTCCTGACGTTCTACGGGACGGAGGGAATCAGTCGGCTGGCCGCCTTTGACCTGGGCAATTCGCTGGTGGGCAACAGTTACGCCTACTACACGGCGACGCGGCACGGGCCCCATGCGTCATCGGCGTGGCAGGCGGCGCTCAAGCGCGTGCTTGCGCTGCCCACGTTCTGGGCGAACATCCTGGGCATCACGGTGAACCTGGCGGGGCTGTCGCTGCCGGCGTGGTTGGTGCAGATTTTGGAGCCGGTGTCCAAGGCGAACGGCCCGCTTGCCATGCTCACGCTAGGGGCGTTCATTGAACTGCGGTTTTCCAGGTGGAAGCCCATGCTCGTCGCGGTGGCGCTGCGCATCGCGGGGGGCTGGCTGGCGGGGCAGGCGCTGGTGGCGGCCTTCGGGCTGCAGGGGCTGGAGCGGGCCGCCGTAGCCATGGGCGCGGCGATGCCCATCGGCATCGTGGTGCTGGTGTACGCCTCCATGGAGGGGCTGGACACGGATTTTGCGGCGGGCGCCATCTCGCTGTCCATACTGGTGGCTCTGGCCATCACGCCGTTCTTGTTGGCGGCGTACTGATCGCACAATAGGCGACTATGTTGACATAAGGAGGACGGAAGTGAAGATTCTGCGGGTGGACATGACCAATCTGACGACGAAGTGGGAACCCGTTCCCGAATCCTACGAGCAGTTTGGCGGGCGCGGCCTCATTGCGAAAATCCTCGTGGAGGAAGTGCCGCCGCTTTGCGAACCGCTGGGGCCGCACAACAAACTGATCTTCGCGCCGGGGCTTCTGGGCGGCACGAGCCTATCCAGCGCTGGGCGGCTGTCGGTGGGGGGCAAAAGCCCGCTGACGGGAGGCGTCAAGGAAGCCAACGCAGGCGGGACGGCGGGAGTCGTGCTGGGGCGGCTGGACATCAAGGCTATCGTGGTGGAGGGCCAGCCGTCGGATGGCCGACTGTACCAGTTGTACGTCTCGCCCGACAAGGTGGAATTGCTCCCTGCCGACGAGTGGCGGGGTCTCGGCACGTATGCCACCACCACGGCCGCGCGCGAGCGCTGGGGCGCGAACTGCACCATCGTGAGCATTGGCCCCGCCGGCGAGAGCCAACTGGCCGCGGCCAGCATCGCATGCACCGGCGAGGGCGATCAGGTGAGCCGCCAGGCGGCGAGGGGTGGCCTGGGCGCGCTCATGGGCAGCAAGGGCCTGAAGGCGCTCGTGCTGGCCCCGGGCTCGGTTGGGCCTGCGGCGTTGGCCGACCCCGAACGGTTTCGCGCAGCCGCCCGCCGATTCGGCCAGGAACTGTACAACAGCCCCAAGACCGGCCACAAGGGTTCGTCGCACCTGTACGGGACGGCTTCTATCGTGGGCGCGGTCAACGAGATGGGGGCCTTCCCCACGCGCAACTTCCGCGAGGGGCGGTTTGAGGAGGCCGAGAACCTGCGCGGCGAGCACCTGCGCGAGGTAACGCTGGCCCGCGGCGGGCAAGTGGGCACGCGCTGCATGCCCGGCTGCGTGATCGCCTGCTGCAACGTGTTCGTGGACGAGGGCGGCAAGCCCATCGTCGCGACACTGCAGTACGAGACCATCGGGCTGCTCGGCTCCAACCTGGGCCTGGGTACGCTGGACGAGGTGGCGGAACTCAACTATATCTGCAACGACCTAGGGCTGGACACGATAGAGACAGGCGCGGCGCTGGGCATTGCCGCCGAGGCCGGGCTGGCGCGCTTCGGCGACAAGGATAGTTTCGTGGCGCTGCTGCAGGAGGTGGCCAAGGGCAGCGTCGTCGGGAAGATGATCGGGCAGGGCGCGGTTGTTACGGGGCGCGTCCTGGGGGTCAAGCGGATTCCCGCGGTGAAGGGGCAGGCCATGCCCGCCTACGACCCGCGCGCGCTCAAGGGCAACGGCGTTACCTATGCCACGTCGCCCATGGGCGCCGACCATACGGCGGGCAACGCTTTCGGCTCGCGCGCGACCGTGAACCCGCTCGGGATTGAGGGCCAGCGGGCGGAGTCGCGCAAGTTGCAGTTGGGCGCGGCGATGCTGGACTACACCGGCCTGTGCCTGTTCGCGCGGCCGCCTGTCTTCGCCGACCCGCAACTGATGGTGGACCTCATCAACGGCCGATTCGGGTGGGGCTGGACGGTACAAGACCTGGAGCGCATGAACCGCACGGTGCTGAAACTGGAACTGGAATTCAACCGCCGGGCGGGGTTCACGTCGGCGGACGATCGGCTGCCGGAATACATGCTGGAGGAGCCGCTCCCGCCGCACAACACCGTTTTTGACGTGCCCGACTCGGAAGTGGACGGCACGCTGGCCGATCTGTAGGGTGGCGTTGCGGGCCGGGCCTGGCGCCTGGCCCGCGTTCTTTCCTTCGGGAGGCGCAGATGCAGAGTCCGTATCCGCATCTCTTCCGTCCGGGGCGCATCGGGCGCATGGAGATTCGCAACCGCATCGTGATGTCGCCCATGGGGACCAACTACGCTTCGGACACGGGCGGCGTTACCGAGCGGATGATCCGCCACTATGCCGAGCGCGCGCGCGGCGGCACCGGCCTCATCATCGTGGAGAACACCACCGTGCAGTATCCGCAGGGGCGGGGCGCGGTGGCGCATAACCGCATAGACCGCGACGAGTTCATCCCGGGGCTGAACCGCCTGGCCGAGGCGATTCAGCGGTACGGCGCGAAGGCCGCCATTCAGATCAACCACGTGGGCGCGCTGACGGCTTCGCACCTGTGCGGGGGCGAGCCTGTAGGGCCGTCGGATGTGCCGGTGGCTCCGGGACGTCCCACGCCACGGCCGCTGTCGGTGGACGAGATTCAGGAGATCGTGCGATGCTTCGCGGCGGCTGCTGTGCGGGCGGTGCGCGCCGGCTTTGACGGCGTGGAGATTCACGGGGCGCATGGCTATCTCATCAGCCAGTTCCTGTCGTCGTACACGAATCATCGCACCGATGGGTACGGCGGGGGACTTGAGGGCCGCGCGCGGTTCGCACTGGAGGTCATCGCTGCCGTGCGCCAGGCCGTCGGGCGGGGTTTCCCGCTGTGGATGCGCATCAACGGCGACGACTTCGTGGAAGGGGGCAACACCCAGGAGGAGTACAAGGCGCTGGCGAAAATGCTGGCGCAGGCCGGTCTGGACGCGCTGCACATTTCGGCGGCGTTCCCCGCGGCGCATCACAAGCAAATAGAGCCGATGCGGTTCCCCCAGGGCTGGAAACTGTACCTGGCCGAGGGCATTCGCGGGGTGGTGAACGTGCCGGTGCTGGCCGCCAGCGTCATCCGCGAGCCGGCGTTCGCCGATGAGGCCATCGCCGCGGGCAAGATGGACTTCGCGGTGCTGGGGCGCGGCCTGCTGGCCGACCCCGAGTGGGCAAACAAGGCCCGCGAGGGCCAGGCGCACCGCATCCGCCGCTGCATCTCGTGCAACGTGTGCTCCAAGTCGCGCAGCGTGGACGGCATCCCCATCCGCTGCACGGTGAACCCGTTCCTGGGACGCGAGGAGGTGTTTGACGATTTCGCGCCCGCGCCGACCCCCAAGCGGGTACTGGTCGTGGGCGGCGGGCCTGCGGGCATGGAAGCGGCATGGGCGGCGGCGCGCCGGGGCCATCGCGTTGTCCTCTGCGAGCGCGGCGCGGAACTGGGCGGGCAGATGATGTTGAGCAGCCGCCCGCCTGGGAAGGAGAAGATTCTCTGGCTCCACGACACGCTGACGCGGCAATTGCGTGAGGCGGGCGTGGAGGTGCGCCTGGGCGTGGACGTTACGCCCGAATACGTGGCGGCCCAGAAGCCCGATGCGATCATCGTGGCGACGGGCGGCAAGCCGCTCCGCCCGCCCATCCAGCGGCTGGACGACGCGCGCGTGGTTACGGCGTGGGATGTGCTCAGCGGCAAGGCTGACGTGCAAGGCAAGACGGTGGCCATGATCGGCGCGGGGCTGGTGGCCTGCGAGACGGCGCTGTACCTGGCCGCCCGGGGCAACCGCGTTACGATGGTGGAGATGCTGGACCGAATCGCGCCCGACGTGGAGCCGACGACGCGCATTGACCTGCTGGAGGAACTGGAGCGCGCCGGAGTCATCGGCTACGCGGCGTGTCGGGCGAAGGAAGTGGCCGAAGAGGGGCTGGCCTGCGAGTTTGCCGACGGCAGGCCCGCGCTCTTCGCCGCCGACGTGATCGTGTTGGCGGCGGGCGCCCAGGCCGAACGCTCGCTGGCCGACGCGCTCGCTTCGCTGGACGTGCCCGTGTACGTGGTGGGCGACGCCGCGCAGCCGCGCCGACTGGTGAACGCCATCTACGAGGGCCTGCTGGCGGGATGGCAAGTCTGAACGGCAGTGGGGGAGGTTTGCGTGAGATGAAAGCGGCTTTGCTCTACGGCCCGCGCGACATCCGCCTGGCCGAGGTGGCCAAACCGGAGCCCGGCCCCGGAGAGGTCGTCGTCCGGGTGCGGGCCACCGGCATCTGCGGGTCTGATTTGCACATGTACACCGGCGATCGCCCTGCGGATTATCCGCAGATTCTGGGCCACGAGTTTGCGGGCGATGTGGTAGCGGTGGGGGAAGGCGTGCAGGGCCTGGCGCCCGGCGACCGCGTAACGGCGGAGCCGAATTTCTCCTGCGGCGCGTGCATCTATTGCCGCGAAGGGCTGCCCAACCTGTGCGTGAACCGCGTGGGCATGGCGATCAACTGGCCGGGCACGCTGGCCGAGTACGCGAGGGTGCCCGCCCGATTCGTGTGGCGCATCCCCGAAGGGATGTCGTATCGCCAGGGCGCGCTGGTGGAGCCGCTCATGGTGGCGGTGCACGCGGTGCGGCGGGGGCGCGTGAGGGTGGGCGACACGGTGGCCGTCCTGGGCTGCGGGGCCATCGGGCTACTGACCGTGGCCGCGGCGAAGGTGGCGGGGGCGCGCGTGTTCGCGGTGGACATCGTGCCCGAGAAACTGGCCCTGGCGCGCCAGATGGGGGCCGAGGCGACCTTCAACGGGCGCGACGCCGACGCGCTGGAGCGGATTCGCGCGCTCACACCGGCGGGCCAGGGGCCGCTCGTGGTGTTTGAGACGGCGGGGGTAGCCGCCACGGTGCAGCAGGCGGTGGAACTGGTGCGGGGCGGCGGCCGGATCGTGCTGGTGGGCCTCTCCACGCGCCCGGCGCGGGTGGTGCCGATGACCGTCGCCCGCAGGGAGTTGGAGATTCTGGGCTCGTTCATCTACCACGCGGGCGAGTTTGACATCGGCATTCGGCTCATCGCCAGCGGCGCCGTTGACGCCGAGGCGCTGGTGGGGATGACGGTGGGCCTGGATCAGGCCGACGCAGCGTTCCGCGCTGCGGAGTCGGGCGCGGTGGCGAAGGCGATGGTGGAGCCGTAGGCTCGCGGTCGTGCTGGGCGGCGGTGATGGCGGGGTGGATGGTTCGCGGCATGGGAGCCGTGTCGGCCGCACGCACGGCGTAGCCGTCCATCGCGAGTTTGCAAGGGGCGTGATGTTCATCTCCGCATAATAAATATCCCCGGCGAGCACTCGTCCCAGCGTCTCCGGTAGGGGCACCCGCTCAGGCGGGAGCGGGCGGAAGGCGGTCAGCACCCGCGATCGGGCCTCTTCTATACTCAACACCGGACACGCTTCAACCCTCTTCGTCTCCACAAGGTCTCTCCACGCATCAGGATACAAAAGCACACATCCTCTCCGTAGCGCACTCGCCAGCGCCACACGATGCGCCAGCGACTGCCCTCCAGGAGCAGCGGCGCGGACTCCCCTTATGTTCTGGTCCCGATCTCAGATGGCTCCCTCCACAAACTCCACGTGGCAGTCGGCCGGCAGGAAGATCCCAGCAGCGACTTCCATCGCCTTCAAAATTGCGGCGGGGACGATACAACTGTTGCGGCAGACGTGTCGCGTCGCCACGGCATAGACACGCGTCTCGTTCAGCGAGCACGACATATCGTGCGCCACGTCCACCGCGCCTAATTCCTCGGCCAGCGCCTGCACGCGCTCGCAAGTGGTGATGATGTCAAATGCCACGTGAGTGGGGTCCACCTTCTGCGCGGTGATGCTCGTTTCTTTGCCGCATTCCCCTGCTCTTACCCAACAAGTGGCCATAAGGTAAGTCCTCCACGAAAGTTAGTCTGCGAGGTGCTACCGCATTGGCTGGTAGGCCTACTGTAGCATTCCCCGAATGATGACATCCACGGCCTCATCCTCGTCCAGCCCCCGGGCCATAAGCGTTTCCAGCCCCTTCTTGTCCACCGTCCCGATGGCCGCTTCGTGCGTAACGTAGGCGCGCGAATCCGTTACTCGGACCACCGGCGTGGCGTGGGCCACCGCCTCGTCGCGCACAATCTCAATACAATCCACGTGCCCACGGGTCAGAGGCGCGTTGCCCTCCGTGATCCCCATGACCTCGCTGGTCGCACGGTCTCGGACGGCAATGCGGGCCTTGGCAAGCCCCCGCGCGCCTTCACCATTTAGTCGGATCGTCTCTTTGACGGAGATGACGTCGTCGTCGCGCCCGTAGGCTTTGGTAACCAACTCGGCCACGCCCCCCGCGGCCACGTCCACCTGGTAGTCCCAATCCAATTTCCCCACGCGGCCCGTGGTCAGTGCGAACTCTGAGATATAGTGTCCGCCCTGCTCCACCGTTATCCGGGCCTTGGGAATCACTTGGACGCCGCCCTCATCGCCGTGATAGTGGGTCTCGCTGTACTTCATGTGGGCGTTTCTGCCTACATGGACAAGCCCTTGCATTACATGGCGTACATTGATCGCATTGGGAAACGTGCAGTGCGCGATAAACTCCGCATGCGCTCCCTCGCCGATTTCAAACTCGGCCTGGATCTCCTGAAGTCCCTCGGCCGGAATCACCCCAAAGCACAGATGGGCCGGAACGCCGAGTTGTACGCCCGGCTCCACAATCACTCTGACTCGCACGCCGTGTTCCAATGCCTCGGGCAGGATCTGCACGCCTGGCACCTGATTGGCCCCCAGAACCTGATTCCCACTGATCACCAGGCTTGCCACCTTGGGCGATTTCAGAAAATGCGGGTTGCCTCCCGATCGCTCATAGGCTTTCAGGATCGCTTCAAAGTCGCTCGTAGCCATCGTCCACTTCCTCAACAGGCTCGGCCACCGCGCACGGTCGGCAACGCTGAGCGTAGTGGCGGCGCACGGCCGCAGGGTCGCCCACCCGCACGATCTCCCCGGCGCACATGAGCGCGGCCACATCCGCCACCGGCAACATCTCGTCCCGGTGAGTGATCAGCAAAACCGTCGTGCCCTCGTCGGCCAGGCGGCGGATCAGCCGAATCATGTCGTCCAGCGATAGGACATCAATCCCCGAATCCGGCTCGTCCAGGATGGCCAGCCGCGGCGACATAGCGTATACCGCCGCCAGTTCAATGCGTTTGCGCTCGCCGCCAGACAGCGCATCGTTGACCATCCGCTCCAGATAGGCCGACGGGGTTAGCGCCACGGCCTCCAGCACCTCATGGAGCCGTGCCTCGGACGTATCCTTCGCGCCTAGACTCAGGTAGTCCCGGACCTTCATCCCCTCAAACCGAGCCGGGTCTTGCCAGGCCAGGGTAAGCCCGCGTCGTGCCCGGTCGGTTATGGACAGTCGCGTGATGTCTTGCCCGTCAAACACAATGCGCCCGCCCGAGGGCGTGTAGCCGGCGCAGCCCATCAGCGTGTAGGCCAGACTGGACTTACCCGACCCGTTGCGTCCCAGAAGCCCAAATACCTGCCCAGTCGTGACGGTCAAGTTGACATTACGCAGGATGCTTCGTCCTTCTCGTTCTAGACACAGGTTTTCCACCTGCAGAATGGGTTTCTCTTCCATAGGTTTGTACACCCCAACACCTGATAGGGCCGCCTGACCGAAGGGACCTGTTTTTGCCAAGCGCCTATCTTATTTGCTCAGGCTTGAGGGCCGCGCGCGGTTCGCCGATGCGCCCGCCTCTTGGGCCACCGATCACTGCTCTCAGGCCCCGCGCACCTTTGCGATGATGGCCTCCACGGCTTTTTCCAGGTCCTGATCCGTGTAAGCCAGCGGCTTGAACGGGCCGATCTTCTTGATGCCCAGGTCCTTGCCCAGGTTGATATAGGCATCCATCTTGGCCCCCGTCCGCTCTACGATCTTGCGCACGCAGGAATTGGGGCAGCCGTCAATGACCACAACCCGTTCCACACTCTGCATGGTGCGAAAGTGCTTGGGCACCCCAGCGGCGAGTGCCGACACGCAGCCCATGCCTACCTCCTTGTCGCCAAGTCGCTTCATCACCTCAAAGGCAGCCACGCTGGTCAGTTCGCCAGCGCTGGACATCGCCCCGCCGCAGTAGAAGATGCCGACGCGGGGTTTCTCGGCATCGTCGTGCTCTGTGCTCATGTTTCCTCCTCTCGGTCTGTGGGTAAGGTCGCCTGTAATGCAGCCTCTGTCAGTGCGACCAGAGTATCGGCTACAGTCTGGACTTCTTGTTCTGTGAAATCCAAACTGGTGAAGGGCCCCTTCTTGCCGATCCCTAGGTCCTGTTCCAGGTTCAAGTACACGTCGGGGCTGATGCCTGCCCCGGCCAGCAACTGCCTGGCGCATGCGTTGTGACAGCCATCTATCACGACGATCTTGCTGATTTTCTTCACTACGGCGGACTGTCGGGGCACCTGGTTCAGGATGGCTGGCAATGAGCAGATGCCCACCTGTTCACTGCCCAGGCGCCGCACGACCTCCAGCGCGGCCATCCCGGTCAGCGTGCCGGTGTTGGAGCCGCCGCTGAAGCAAGCGAAGAGTCCTACCTTGGGCAACGTGGCTTCTTTTTGTACGTTCATCCTACAATCCTTTCTGTGCAGCGGAGGGCCGCACCTGCATCATGCTCCTGCCTGCCGCGCCTGTCGCCAGGCGCCCAGGAAGACGGCGAAGGCCGGCATCCCAGCCACCGGAATGATGGTGAACGCCGTTTCCAGCAGTTCCTGCTCGCTGGCGCCGGCGTGCAGCGCGCCGGTGATGTGCATGGCGGTCGCCTCGCGGTCGTGCTGGGCCGCGGTGATTGCGGCGTGGATCAGGAACTTGTGCTTCTTGGACACCGCGCCTTCGTTCAGCGTTAGTTCGTGCAGCCGCAGAAAGGCGGCGCACAGCGCCGGGTCCTGCTCCTGCAAAAAGGCCACGGGGTCCAGAACCTTGCCGAACTCCTGGCCAAAGGCGGCCAGGCTTTCACCGATTTCGTTTGGACTTTCAGTTTTCATCTTGTGTCTCCTGTTTCAAATATTGAGCGCAAGC
>Ga0272448_1005373_pt1 | contig 14210 bp, 9 predicted proteins | sample YNPCB0191_FD_202220 | JGI IMG/M metagenome (GOLD analysis project Ga0272448, IMG submission 202220) | Hot spring sediment microbial communities from Yellowstone National Park, WY, United States - YNP-CB-019-1 | ecosystem: Environmental > Aquatic > Thermal springs > Hot (42-90C) > Sediment...
TCTAAATCCCTTTCCACTCCACCGTCGTCTTCTTTATCCCACCCAATGCTATATACTTTAAATGCAAAATCATCTCCTTTTATATATTTAATCGGTTCGCCATTCTTCCATGGGTCTTTAGGAATTGTTGAAATATAATCGGGAACAAGTTCCTGTAATTCCTCAGGGAGACGATTATTTTTTAAACGAAATCGTTCAATGGCTATAGCAGTCTGAACAAGATTTATAAACACATAATGTCGTAACTCAGCATCAAAACAGCGTTCCAATGCTGGGTAAGTTATAGGAATGGTCATGTAAAGCCAATACGGAGAAATAGATGTAATCCCCGAATTTATTTCCATCTTCTCTAAGAGACGATTCGAGTAAAACTCAAGAGCGATTTTCTCTGGTATAAAAATATTTTCCTCTCGAGCAACATTTGTAGCCGTTTTTCTCAAAGCAGTATACAAATTCACCACCACCATTCTTTCTATGTCTACCGGATATAACACATCAAAAAGAGACGCCCATGACTTTATTATCTTTCTTAATGGTTTTTTTTCAGAATATCTAAGCTCCCATCCCCAAGAACTATAATCAATTAAAACTTCCTCTCTATTAAACATAGGCAAAACAGACAGAACCATTAGCAATTCCGTGTGCAAACTCCAATTAAATAAAGACCTTTCTTCAGTTGGCACCATAAAATCTTGAATAATATTACTTAATCTTAAAAGAACCTCCTCGGGTAATTCTTGATGATTAATAATCCATTGCACATTCTCATAGACAATCTGAAACATGGCAATACGAACAAGTTGGGAAATATATACAGGCTCATCTTTCAGAGAATTATAAATAGAGGCACTACTTCGAAATGCCCGTAACATATTCTCGTAATCACCATCTATAGCACTTATAATAGCCTCCAATCCTAACTTCCACATAAAATCCCTCAATATTGCAAGATGATTCAATTCCGTAGAAAAACCTTTAGTTAAATCAATAGGATAATATCCTTTATTTAAACCACTTTCAGCAATTTCATGAAGTTTTTGTGTTAGTTCTCTATATAACTTCTCATAAAGTTCTTTATATACCCAAAAAACATTTTCAGGTATAGGCTTGTCGTACTTCATTATATCCCTATAAGACCTGTTCAATATCATACTCAGATAATTTTCTTCATCCGTTTTAAATTTTTCATCAATCTCCTTCTGATGTTCTTTCTTATAATTCATTTCTGCCATTTCAATCTTATTTCGCAGTGGAAATAAATCAAAGTATTTTATGGCGAGGTTTTCATTCTTTGAAACAGACTGGTATTTTTCATTCATTTCCTTCAAGGTAGCAGGCAGGGAATTTTCTTTAAAATATGCAATACATTTTTTATAGGTCCCTGTTTGTGAATGGGAAATAAGTATTAAGATTGCAAAGAAGACAGGGAGCAAATATCCGAAAAATAAAAATGAGACCCGCTCTTCTGTTTTTGGAAAATCTTCGTGTTTTTTCGAAAAACTTCTAATCGGCGTTTTCCAGTTATAGCCATAAGCAAATAACAAAATTTTAAGCCATGTCATAGTTAAAATTGCAGATAAAAATAAATATGTCCCTGCAAATATAGATATATCTATACTCCCCAGATATTTCCATGGCATTATGCAAACAAAAATACTTGGGAAAATAATAAGCAGGCAAATTTTTTCTTTTTTACCCAACAAACGGGCTCGAAAAGCAATAAATAAATAGACAAAAAACATAATAAAATAATAAAAATAAACTGCGTGAAAAACAACATAAGGAAAAGAAAGAGAAGATATTCTACATACGGGGATAATACTAATCAGTAAATTGCTAATAAAAGAAATGAACCAACTAATTACTTCTCCTATCTCAAAAAGATGATATAGTATCAAAAATCCTTCTTTAATTGTATAAGGAAGAAGAGGCGGATATAAAAATATAATCAGACAGAGGATAAGAAATGAAGAGATAAGAATACTTGAGGGATTAAACATAATTAACCAGACGATTACCCCACAAGTTATAGTAATCCCGGTAATAAATATCATCAGCGGTATTATGAACGAACTCATATCAGAAAAAGGCAGTTGAAAAATGGAGGGAAATAAATCTGCCAGAGAAGGGTCCGGTAAAACATGTATCTTAAACTTCCAATAAAAATAGATAAACTCAACAATCCAGATACTAATTAATGTTATAAGGAGGTTTATATTCCCTGCTAACCAATAAGCATAAATTCGCTCTTTACGAGTTATAGGAATATGAGATAACGAATATACCCCTGCTCTATAATCCCTCTTCCTCCGTCGGCTAACTTTTAAATGCCAGACAATACCCGATAGTATTAAAGCAACCAGAGGGAACAACAAAAATAGTATATCCTGTAAGTATGAATAGCAGAAGAAAGTTTTCCCCTGGATTGCTAATAATACAAACATAATAGAAATATAAAGGGAAAAAAGTAACAACCAAAAAATCAAAGTCCATACAGGAATCACCAGTCCATTATTTCTCAATTCAAACCAGACCTGAGCAATACGACTATTCGGAAAATTTTTTATAAACATATCTGGTTTTAACTTATTTAGAATATTAAGAATATTCAGAGGAAGTAAAGCACTTAAATCTTTTCGTGAACCAGCCCTTACCTCTGAAGTAATCTTTACACTTAAAAACCAGATAATACCCGTATAAAGAAGTATCAATCCAAAAAATAGAAAGTAATTGTTGGCAAAATAAGATATTTTGTTCCCATATTTTGCACCTGTAAGAGGTAATAAACCGAATAAAAAGGAAAACAAATCACCAATAAAAGTTGTATCGCCTAAAATTATTAATGTTAACCATGTAAAAATCGAAAGAAATATAATAACTACTGCCAAAAATGGTGAAAGGATAAAAAACCAGCATAAAAATTGAATAGTTAGATATACAACCCCGTGCACAATGGAAGGAAAAATTAAAGGAATATAAAAACGAATTTCAAGAGGAAAAAATTTACGAAATGTATTTATGTATTCATAACTATATAACCTGGAAAATTCATCGTCTAATAAAAGAAAAGCCCCTATAAACCGAGAGCAAAGGGTAAAGAGAACAATCAATAATAATCGTGTAAATAGAGACACCGTTACAACTAAAGAAGAAGATACCGGAAGATACAATATTCTACGAGGAAAGCCAACATGCATCTCCCCGGAATTCCCTATCTGAAGGAGTAAAAGAATTGATATGGCATATACAACCAGATAAAAACATGTGTCCACATCTTGCCAATCTACAAGATACACAGACGCAAAAATACGACAGAAAAAAGCAACATAAGCACATATTATTAAAACTAAACCTACAATACTCCCCCCTACATATAATTCTTCCCACAACAACGCTTTCCACGGTGAGTTAAGTTTCATAAAAGTTACTCCTTATCTTGTTTTTTCACATAAGCAATAAAAATTTCTTCCAGCGACGGAACAGCGATATTAATTATTTCTCCACCTTGTTGTTCTATTTGCTCTTTCCCTTCTTTTTCATTCCCTCTATACAACACCCGATACCCATGACCCATTGCGTTTATTCGTATCACACCGGGAATATTTTCAAAATTCAATTTATTGCTATTTGTTTTCAGTTCCAACAAATGGTGTCGGGATTTTATCTCTTCCAGACTGCCGTTCATAACAATCCTGCCGTGATGAAGCATGCATACATCGTCTGAAACCCGCTCGACCTCATCTAATAAATGGGAAGAAAATAAAACAGTCCTTCCTTCTTCCGCTACGGAACGAACCACGGCTGACAAAATATCCATCCTTGCTACTGGGTCCAAGCCTGATGATGGTTCATCCAATAACAGCAACTCTGGACGATGCGATAATGCTACCAGCAACCCCGTTCGTGCCAATTCTCCCCGCGATAATGCCCGTATCTTACGCTTCGGGTCTAATTCAAACTGTTCCAATAACTGGTTTGAATAGGACATATCCCAATTGGGATAAAAGGCAGCCATATATCGGATTAACTGCTGAATACTCATCCATCGGGGGAGGTCCCGTGTTTCGGACAGGTAGCCAATGCGACTTAATACCTCTTTCGAATACTTCACCGGATTTAAACCAAAAACCGAGACAGAACCTTTCTCTGCTGTATAAGCACCTAAGATATGATGTATCAGAGTCGTCTTACCCGCTCCATTCTCTCCTACCAATCCAAATACGCGTCCCTGCGACACTTCTATAGTTACATCATCCAACGCACACTTTTTCCCAAAATGCTTACACAAGTTTTCGGTTCTAACAATAACAGAATCTTTTTGTTGTTTGATTTGATTAGTCATGGTCTTTCTCCTCTTCTATATTCAGTTTTATTTGTTCTGCACGGATTTGTATAAGATCTAATAACTTTTTTAATGAAAAGTTAAGGTGTTTTGCTACAACCAATAATGAATCTATATGTTCATAAACAATGCGGTATCGTTCCTCATCCGAAAACAAAATTCGTTTAGGAGCCACATAGGTACCCGCACCAGGACGCGTATAAATCATTCCTTGACTTTCAAGTTCCCGATATGCCTTCGCTACCGTATTAGGATTTATTAATAATTGTTGTGCCAATGTGCGGACAGGAGGCAACTCATCTCCATCCTTCAAAGAACCTGTTGCAATTAGATATTTGAACTGCCGAACAATCTGAATATATATCGGCGTTCCATCTTGAGTATTAATCCGAATCATAATTAGAATCCTTATGTATTACTGTATTACTAATATAATACAATTATTTTTCCCGTTTGTCAATACCTTTTTTAAAATTTTTTTGAAAAAATTTTTAATACTTGTAAGTTATTTGTTGCCTTATATTTAAAAATTTAATTACCACTCTAAAAACTCTATTTGTCCAGAGGTTTTATATAATTTAGGACAATAAGTAAAAAAATTTTTGATTTTTTTATCTTTTATTATGAGGATTTATTAACATTCAATCTTCAAAAAATTTCGATTTAAGAACTATAATCTTCCCTTTTCATGGCTACTAAATTTCCTCACAAATACATAGCCTGAAAACGAAGAGGTGGTGTTGCATCTTCTAATGACAGTTTTCGTGGCTACTAAATTTCCTCACGAATACATAGCAGAACAAATGGAGTTATTAAGTGATAATATGTTATTCCCATCTCCAACGATTCACAAATATACAGCAGAATAAATGGAATTGTTGAAAGAGATAAAACCGATAAATATCCCTATCAATTTTCCTCATGTCTTTAAAAACGACCACCCCTGCCTGTATTTTCTATCCCCACAAATCACCTAAATTCACATTAAATACAACCAAATCTATTTCCTTTTTTGTGAAGTCTGTTTGTTTTGAAAGATATTTTCTTATAGACAGTATATGATATTTGTTTCTCTTTTTATGCAGTATTTAAGTTTAGATTGAAAGATTTAAAGTAAAACTGATTTTTCAAACCAGAATTTCTTTTCCGACTGTCCATAATAGAATAAAAACACATAAACTATAAACTAATTAATATCAAATACTTATAAAAATTATTTTCGGCTTTTGACATACTTGGCACACAAATTGCTTAATTCTAACAGTTAAAAATTTAGGATGAAAATATGAATAAACAGAATTCAAACATCATAGAACAGAATAAAACAGAAACCAGGAAAACCTTATAAACAAAGGGGAAGTTAACATGAGACGAGACAATATTAGAACTACAGAAGAAAAAATAAATGATATAGTTCATATTTTTTATGTAAGTTTAGTTAGCGTGATTGTAACATTCGTAACCTGCTTAATTGTTTGTTGGATTATTATAAGTTTCAATCCTTTGAGTTCACCGGAAACAAAAGAGGAAGTCCAAAATCTGCCTGCACTGCCAATTCCAGCACCAACGAGAGCAATAGATAAGGAAAAGATCTTTAATGAAACCATATCTGAACCTTACAGGGAGTTGGTACAAAGCAACGAGGCATCAAAGAAAAAAAGCATAAGTATATTATCGGAAAACTTTAATGGATATGAGCAGAAAATTAATGAATTCGTAAAAGATTTATCCAATTTGGCAATTCTTTATCACTGGACAAAGGGAGATTTGGAAAACTATATTAAGGAAAAATTCTATTCTAAGGTATTTAGTCCCGACGATTTAGAAACCGCAGTCAATAATGTAAATGAACAATATGTTAGCGAATTAAAGGAAAACGAAAATAAATTTTACACCAATTTCAAAAACAATTTAGTAAAAGTTTCTGATGAATATCCTGAACTAAATATTGATAAGGACAAGATAGACACTATTATTAAACGCGTTACACAAAGTGTAGAAAGTAACTTTAAGAAAGATGCCAACATATATGCTATATATGCAAGCCTGCCTACTATTGTCAGTCCTGTATTGGGTCTTTTAGTAGGATGTGTGATTGATTCTTATTATCCATTGCTTTTGGGAGCAACTGGTGCCACCACAATAGGAAGTTTCACACTGCCAGGTCTCGGAACTGTAATGGGTGCCGGTGCAGGGTTACTGGGTGGGCTTGTAATTGACCGGTATATAGATAGTAAATATGAAAAAGACATCTATATAAAGGTCAGTACATCACTCGACAAACTGAAGAATAACATAACATCAGAAATGGAAGAGGCTTTCACCAAAGTAAGACAAAAAGCAGAAGGGGCTTTGTATGATAATTACCATAAAGCATTTACTCAGATATAAAGGAGGGAAAGTTATGACTCGCGATAATATTAATATTGTAACAACACTCAATAACTTACGAAGGAGGAATAAATCTATGAGAAATAGAATTTGCTTATCCGTTCTTCTGATTACAGGGCTTTTTTTGATTTCATTTCAGGGGTATGCTCAGATTGCCACAATAACTAAGTTCGGAGAGAAATTAGCATCGGAGTTAATAGAATTTGTGATAAAGAAAGGTGGAAAAGAACTGGGAGAGGAGGTAATAACAAAAGTAGGAAAAGAGACAATTGAAGAAATTTCTGAAAAAGCGGTGAAAGAACTTGGCGAAGCCGGGGCTAAAACCTTTATCAAAGAATTAGGTACAAAAACAGTACGCTATGGAACAAGTGATGTAATTTGGATGGTTAAAAAATATGGAGTAAAACAAACTGATGATATTCTGAAACTCTTTGGGAGTTTATCGGACGATGTAGCCCGAGCCGGAATTCAATTTGCTCGTTCCCACACAGATGATTTTCCAAAATTAATGAGCCAATATGGTAAGGAATTTATTGAGGCGGAGGCAAAACACCCCGGTTTAAGTGCACCCGTAGGAAAACTTTTAGGAAAAGAAGGTGTATCCCAAATGAAAAATCTGTCTCGAGATCAAGTAATTACCTTACTTCGAAATGAAAGTAAGTTAACCAATTTATCACCTGGTGACAAATTAAAAATCCTTACGGGACTTAAAAACTCGCCTCAGGCTACACTTAAAGCAATTGAGGAAGCAACAACGAAAAACGATTTAATACCGAGGTTGGCAAAAATAGGCACTGCCGGAGCAGTTGCTGTATATGCAATATATGCAATAAAAGAATACCTTGACCCCAAACCGCTCTCGGAAACAACATCTCCCGATGGGACTAAAAAGACAGAGTACCCACCCACACTTACTTCACAATTAGGGGAAGGAATAAACAAATCGGTAGAAAAAATAGGTCAAGGACTTTTCTATGCCGTTATCATTTTTTCCCTATTAGTCGGAAGTGGAGTAGGTATGTTTTATTTCTGGCGTGGATTAAAATACAATAATTCGAAAACTCATAATCATTCTTAAATTGAAGAAATTATATTTTTAAAGTTTACACTATATTTGAGAATTCGTGGGAAAGCGTGTTCTATGCAGACGAGTATTTAATTCATTTAAATCTTAAACTGCAGTTTCACAACCATTGGATACCGAATTTTGCTATTACATCAGAAAATAATTAATTTTCTGTAAAAATGATTTGAAAAACAAGAAATTATTCTCATAAAATACAATTATTGAAAATTGAATAATAAAAAAAAAGAGAGTTTATGGGAAAAAAACCATCCATACTAATAAGTTTTGTGGGTTCTAATGATCCTTTTAGCAAAAAAGAGAACGTTTCTGCCGACGGTAATTTTTATGGTCCTATCATATCTGCGATAAAAGAAGGCGACTTTGATAATATCTTTCTTCTCGCTACACCATCACTTTCCAAAAATGCTGAAGATACCTTCAAAGAAATCAAACAACTCTACCCCAATAAAGAAGTAAAAACTATTGATACAGAAATCCAAGACCCAACAAGCCACACTGAAATTATTAAAGCACTTAAAAAATTTATCCAAAAAGAACAGGATATATTATTAAAAAAAGATTATGAAATTTTTATCTCTGTAACTTCCGGTACCCCTTCGATGCATGCTTGTTTGTTATTACTAGCTGCCAGCAACATGTTACCTGCAAAAGTAATACATCGTAAAGAGGCACGGTTTACCGGTTCAGAAAAGCAAACCATAACCCAAATTGATTTCACCAGACCGGAATTCCCTGTTGTTTCGCCTAAAATTTTCCGGGAATGGAAAGAAGAAGAAACCATACCCACATCGTTTCACGACTATGCTCTTATAGGTGAATCCGAAAATTTTATTAAAGCATGCCAAACAGCCTGGAAATATGCAAAACAAAATGTAGACATCCTAATCCTTGGTGAAACAGGAACAGGCAAAGAACTCTTCGCCGAAATGATCCATAAAGCAAGCGGAAGGAAAGGGGAATATGTTCCATTTAACTGCAAGGAGACAAGTGAAAATCTTTTTGAAAGTGCCCTTTTTGGCCATAAAAAAGGTGCTTTTACGGGTGCAACTGATAATAGAGATGGACTTTGCAAAACAGCAGAAAATGGTACCTTATTCCTCGACGAAATAGGGGATGTGCCTAATTCCATCCAAGTAAAATTGCTTCGATTCCTCGAAACTAAAAAATTTAGACCTATTGGCGTTGATAAAGAAATTGAATCAAATGTTCGTTTTGTCTTTGCAACAAATAGAGATTTAAAGAAACTAATTGAGGAGAAACAAATAAGAGAGGATTTCTACTATCGTATTGCTGGTTTCCCTGTGACAATCCCTCCTTTAAGGGAAAGAGTTACGGATATTCCTCTCCTTGTTAAATACTTTATATCTAAATTTGATAATAAAACTCCTACGGTTCAGGTCACTCCAGAAGCAATGTCAAAACTTATGAAATATAATTGGCCCGGTAATGTTCGTGAATTAAAAAATGTCATTGAAAAAGCGATTATTGAATCGGGAGATAAACGAATCATTACACCTGACTTATTAGACTTCTCTTTTTCTCTCTCGAATTCAGAAGAATATCTTCAGTACTTGCCACATCCTTATGAAGGATTTAAGTTAGAAACTATTGAAAAAGAAATCCATGATTATTACATAAAAAAAGCACTTGAAATAGCAAAAGGTAAACAATTGGAAGCGGCAAGATTATTAGGAATAACTCCACAATCTTTAAGCCAATACTTAAGGAAGAAAGAGAATTTAAATGAATCTTGAAAAATGTAAATCAAAATTTAAAAAATTATTTGAGGCAACCAAAGATAAGATTTTGTTTATGGATTTTAAATGTCTATTTATAAATAACTTAAACAATCAATTTTCAAAAAACTTTACATGGCATTCTCCTTGCTTTTATAAACTAAAAAAATAGAAAGGACATTACATGACGAAAGAAAACAATGACATAAAAGAAACAATTGAAAAAGTCGCCCTTTCTGCATTATTACACGACATCGGAAAATTCTGGCAACGAACAGGACAAGAAAAGCCTTTCTCACAACAGGAAAAGGAATATTTTAATACTTATGAACATGCTTTATGGAGTGGTTGCTTTATAGAAAAATATGTTAACGAAGCCGATATCCACCGTTGGGCTTTGCATCACCATATTAAAGAATTAGATGAGTGGCAAATGAAAGTCATCAAATTGTCTGATTGGCTTTCCTCTGGGGAACGGAATGTGTTCGAACATGTAAAAAATCAAAATACGGAAGCAGAACCCCCAACATGTAGAAACTCTACCGCCCGTCTTGAAAATATCTTTGATAATCTTGAACTCGATAATAACAAAGCAGAAAAAACAAATCAAAAAACTTATTTCAAATTATCGAAATACCCAGACTATTCCGATGATAATTTCTTCCCACAATCTCTTCATGAAGGGAACAGTAATGAATATACAACTCTATGGAATGAATTTATCACAGATTTAAAGTTTTTGGGATGGTCTGAAACAAACAAACTTAACCTGCCTTATTCTACATGGCTATCGCTATTGAAAAAATATACCAGTCGCATTCCTTCCGCAACACCGACGAAAGAACAAAAAATTTTCCCGGATATTAGTTTGTTTCAACACCTGCGAATCACTTCTGCAATCTCAGCTTGTCTCTCCCATAGTTATCTAAATAAGACTATAACAGACAACGATATAGACCAAATGATAAACAGCTGGAGTAAAAATCTTTCTCAATCTGAACCATCTGCTAATCCTGATACAAACGACCTATCTCAAATAGAAGTAGCTACATTCCTTTGCGGGGATATTTCAGGTATTCAAGAGTATATCTACTCCATCCCAACCAAAGGAGCCACAAAACAACTCAAAGCTCGTTCTTTCTTGCTACAACTGATTTGCGAGTTTATTGCTATTTATATATGTGAACAATTTGACTTGCCTCCTGCTAACATTATCTATTCCGGTGGAGGAAGATTCTTTATACTTCTACCTAAAAATGCAAAAGAAAAGGTAGAGGAACTTAACAAAAAAATTTCCGATGAATTACTTAACTACATGAAGGGAGACCTACACCTCCTCCTTGCTACAACCCCTGTAAAATTGTCTCACTTCGAAAAAGGTAAATTTACAGAAGTATGGAAATCAGTGACTCGTGAAATTGGAAAAAGAAAACAACAAAAATATTCTATCTTTCAAACAGAAGAGCGTTACAATGACATATTCGGCACAATGGATAAAAATAAATATCCTGTTTCTGAGTATTTTCTTGCTGGAAACCCTGAAGAAGATGACTCGCAGCAAATGGAAGAAATTGGTAAAAATCTTCGTAATGCCAAATGGATGGTCCGAAAAATAGAAACAAAAGTTAATGAATATAATCCTCCACCTCTACAGTTTATAAACAGTTTAGGATTTAACTATGAATTTTATAATGAATTAAAGGAAATAAATTTAGATGATGTAGTTGAAATTACATTCCTTGATAAATTCGACATTACTTCTACAATAACCCAAATATTATGTAATAAATACGACAAAATTTCCTTAGCTTTTCGCCCCTTTGCCAGTTACTGGCCATCTCTTGAAGAGAATCTGGATGTAAATAAAAAACCGTTAGAAAAAGACGATAACCGCTACCCGCCTTTGGCTCCTGCCCAATTTAAAGATTTTGCAAAAACAACCCAAGGACCAGAAAAAATTGCTATTTTCCGCGCCGATGTAGATAGTCTTGGGGAAATATTCCAAAAGGGACTTTCTGAAAACAATACACTTTCGCGTTCTGCTATGTTAAGCTCTGCTCTATCCGATTTCTTTGAAGGCTATGTAAATCATCTCGCACAACAGGAGTCCTATAAAGGAACTATCGGCATCGTTTACAGCGGGGGTGATGACCTTTTTATTGTTGGTTCCTGGGATAAAGTGATTGATTACGCTTTCCAACTTAGAGAAGATTTTTCTGACTACACTCATGAAAGACTATCTTTCTCCGGAGGTATCATTATAATAGAAGACTCTATACCTATTCGTCTCTCTGCAAAAATGGCAGAGGCTGCAGAAAATCAGGCTAAAACCTATACCCGCAATATATCCAATAACGGTTCTTTCAAAGAAAATAAAAAAGATGCTATCGTAATCTTTGACACACCTATCGGCTATGAAGAAAAAGATACTATATTAAAAATTAAGAAACAATTATTAAAATTATCGGCAGAGGAAATCAATGGTGTGATTAATAAACTTTTTGAAATTATAAATGTATATCAGAAACAAAAAGCAAAGGAAACCAAATATTTACTACAGGGACTGAAGGACGATGAAATTAAGAAACTCGTAGTACTTGACCGTTGGAAATGGTTACTTGTATATGGATTGAGAAAATACACGAAAAAGGAATCGGATGCCAATCAAATTATTACTGAAATTATTACTGAAATCCAAGATGACCTACTCAACCAAACAAATAGAGCTTATAAACTCGAAGACAAACTCGGCGCCGTTCTACGCTGGGTTGAATTTTTAACAAGAGACAAAAAAGATTAAAAATCAAACAAAGGAGATTAATTTATGAATAACAGTAGCGAAGCACAAACCCAACAAAAACCGGATACAAAATTTCTTAAAAGGATGGTCATGGAAGGAATTGATAACAATTTTATTAAAGAAGCAGAAAAATGCGGGGATTACCTCGCAAAAACAGATAATTTAACTACTTCCCAAATAAGACGGATTTTTGGTCATGTAAAAAAAATAGAAAACTTTGAAGACCCTAAAAAGTTTATTCCTCAATTGCTTATGTTAAAGCCGATGCTTGCTTATACCGCCAAGAGACATACATCGGTCAGAACTTTGCAAGAAGTTTTAAAAAATGCTATTGATGCAGTAACAGATAAAGATATAGAAAATGATAATAAAAAACAAATTGCAAGGTTCCGTTTATTCTGTGCTGGTTTTGAAGCAATATTAGCTTATCATAAAGCCAAAGGTGGAAAAGACTAACAATTTAACATACAAAAATTAAAGGAGATTTAAATATGAGTACTACAAACGATTTTCCAAAATTAGTAGCAAAGGTTGTTATTACAGGAGAATTGGAACTCCTTACCGGTCTACGCATAGGAGGTTCAGAATCCGGTATATCCATCGGCGGTGCTGATACTGTTATTATCCGTAATGCCACTGATGGCAAACCATACATCCCCGGAAGTTCCTTAAAAGGAAAAATGCGTTGCTTACTTGAGAAAGTTTATTGTCCTGGAAAACTTAATTCTGTCGCCAACTCAAAAATCTTTACCTGTGATTCGTTAAATACTTATAATGACCCTCAAAGAGGCATTATCTTTCATGTATTCGGGATTACAAACAACGAAATTGAAAAGTTAAAAAGAGATAATCAATCTTACAAAATAAGCGATGCTTTACCTACACGACTGATAGTTCGAGATGCCTCTCTAACTGAAGAATCTGCTCAAAAGTTAGAGGAGTCGTCATATGTAGATTTACCCTATACACAGGTAAAAACAGAAGTAGTTATAGACCGTATAACTTCCGCCGCAACCCCCAGAAAAATAGAACGCGTTCCCGCAGGTGTAAAATTCAACTATGCTTTTGTGCTCAATCTTTACAATCCGCCAGATTTAGAAAAGGAATGGCTAGAATCTATACTTAACACCCTCAAAGAAGGAATGGACCTACTTGAAGACGATTACCTCGGTGGGATGGGCTCTCGCGGATATGGACAGATAAAGTTTGCCACAAGAGAAATAAAAGTCGAAAACTTAAACCCAGAAATATCATTAGAAGAAAATTCGACCTTCGAAGATTGGAGAAAAAAATTTGAAAGCAAGGTCTCACAATAAGGAGACAACATCATGCCCTATTATCGAATAAAGCTAAAACCTAAAGGACCCTTTTTCATAGGTCAAAACAGTCATGCCCGAAAATCCACCGCTATTGTCCATTCTGATGTTCTTCATTCCGCTTTAATATGTGTTTCCGCAATAACAGATACATACTGGCTCTGTGAACGAGCAACAAACTTAAAACTATCGTCAATCTATCCTTATTACAAAGAAAAGGGAAATAAAAATAGCGGTAGGACTGTCTTTCTCTATCCAAAGCCTTTCGTCCCTTCCACAACGGATGATACCAATAATGAATCTATCAACGAGCCATACCAACAGAAAAATGAAGAAAAGTTGGATAAGAAAAGATGGAAAAAAACAAAATATGTATCCGAAGGGCTTTTCAAAGAATTGCTCATCAATAAAGAAATAACTCAAAGTGCCCAGATAAAACACTTAGATGGAGCTGACGAATCTAAAGCTTCCGTTCTTTGTTTAAAAGAAGAAGTCGATAAATTAAAACTACCTAATAAAATTGTCATAGAAAACTACA
>Ga0272448_1005374_pt1 | contig 14209 bp, 6 predicted proteins | sample YNPCB0191_FD_202220 | JGI IMG/M metagenome (GOLD analysis project Ga0272448, IMG submission 202220) | Hot spring sediment microbial communities from Yellowstone National Park, WY, United States - YNP-CB-019-1 | ecosystem: Environmental > Aquatic > Thermal springs > Hot (42-90C) > Sediment...
CCCTTGCCCATCGGGAACTTGACGATCCCTGCGGGCCGCGTCAGCGGTACGACCCGCTGCCTGAACGAGTCCGGCAGGACGCGGTATATCTCGACCGTGTCCCAGCCCATGGGGCCGGGATTGAGCACCTTGAACTTCGTTGCTTGAAGGCTCAGCGAACGGATCTTTCGCGGTTCGAACTCGAAGACGATCGGCGGCCGGTCCTTCGGCACCGGGCGGGTCAGAGGATGTTCCTTGTCGTCGCCGAGGATCAGCGTGATCTCCTCGATGCGTTTGTAGTGGAAGTTCACTCGTACGACGACCTTGTGGATGTCGAACGGCCTCTGCCAGTCGAGCCTGACGGGGTCGTCGCCGCGGTAGGATATGTACTGCCAGTGATCCTCGGAGGTCAGGCCGTTGTACAGTCGGCTGTCGCCCGTGAGGCCGCAGACGTCGTCGTAGACGACCGCATGGGGGAAGACCCCTTCGCGGAGCGGCATATCGCCGAAGAGGAAGCAGAGCTTCCGCGCGTCCTCCTCCTTCATCTTGCGATCCCAGTAGAGGTCCTCGTTGCCGATACCTATGAGGAGGCGATCCGAGCGATCGGTGACGACGATCCGCTCCTGCCCGACAGGGCGGAGTATGATCTCCTCGCCGACGATCTTGGAGAGTTCGCCGACAGCGTCGGGTGCAAGCCCCTGGACGAGCACCCAGCCGCCGCGGTAGGTCAGCTCCTCGAGAGCCTTCCTCGCCCCGCGAAGCTCCGCCAGCGCTCTGACCGAACCCGGGAGCACGACGACGTCCGAGCCGCCGAGGCAGAGTTCGACGTCCGACTCGCCGAGCGAGTGGTGCTGGAAGGTGAACCCGCTCCCCGCAAGGCTGCGGCCGTCGAGGGTGTCCTTGCCGAGGAAGCTGGCGAGCCGTGCGGGCGTCCTGGGCAGCGTCATGAGGTAGCGGATCAGCCCAGCGAGGAGCCGCTCGGCCATCGGGTCGATACCGAGGTTCGGCCCGATGAGCATCTGGCTGAGGACGTAATGCCCTTTACCCCAGGATGTCTCGATCACCGGGGCGAGGTCGAGGCCGTTTTTCGTCGAGGCGTCCACGATGAGCGGCCACTTGTCGCTCCGGACGAAGGGGCGGCGGAAGACGGCCTGAGCCTTGCCCCAGATCGAGAGGTCATCCCGGCCGATGCCCTCGAGCGCCGGATGCGCACCGCGGGGATACGCCGTCGAACCCTCGGCCGGACTCATGGCAACCGGGAAGGGCAGCGAGCGCTCCGGGTACGGCCGGTCTTGCTCCAATATCAGGACCCGCCCGCCCTTTTTGACGAACGCTTCGATCCGCTGCAGATCGTTCTTGATCGTCTCCCCGAATGCCCGGGGACCGACAATCAGGAGGCCGTCGGTCAACTCGCCGAGGTCCTCGATCGGCCGGACCTTCAAGCCCCACTGGGTCAAGGCGGGCGCGAGCTTCCCTCCGGGATCGTAGATGCTCACGCCCATGCCGGGCGGTTGTCGGAGATTGATCGTCCTGTCGAAGATGGATATCGGGTGCGATTCCTCGAAGACGGTCTTCCCATGGCGCGAGAGCCTGAACTCCAAGGCGGCCTCGGCGCGGTCGGCGACATCGGGAGGCGTCCTGACGGTCAGGAGCTTGTCCTCGTTGAAGCCAGGCTGGATCGTGTGATCCGATTCTCCCGAGTCGAGCGTCTTCCCGTCCGAGACGAGTCGCCAGGCAAAGTGTATCGGCGAGGCGTCCAGCGTATCGTTGAGTATCTTGAGCCGCCGCGTGAACTGGGCGCCGGCGTATTGATTCTTACCGTAGTCGCGCGAGAATACGGCGATCGGAGCGAGCGAATTCTTGATCTCCCGGCCCGGCAAGCGGTCGGCATGGACGAACATGTCAATCCCCGCGACGTCCTGCCAGCGGTAGCCGCGGACGAGCATGTTGACGAACTTGACGCTCGCCGCGTCGGCTGCGAAACGGCCCGAGAGTGCCTCGTCCCCGCCGATCCACGCCTGCCAGGTGATCGGACCGCTGTAGAAATAAGTCTCGCCGATCCAGAGCGGACGCTTGCGATCCCACGGCCGGGCGGCGCACGGGCCGGCCACGGAGGCGAAGGTGAAGGCGTTGTCAGGATAGATGGCCGAGACGCCCCTGGCGGCCTGCTCCTGCATCGCCGCCATGTTGTTCGGGTCAACGATCGGGCCGACCTCGCAGTAGTGCCAGTTGCAGATTTCGCACTCGCCCAGGAGGTCGCCTGCTCCGTCGCCCATCACGGGCCGGGTCGGGTCTATCTCGTGAGCCGTCCTCATCATCTCCCACTCGCGTTTCTTGAAGGTACGGTCGTTCCCCATGTTCGAGATCAGGTCGAGTTCGTTCTCGGCGACCCAAACGATGATGGAGGGGTGGTTCCGGTAGGCTTTGACGAACTGCTTGAAGTAGTCGGTCGCGTATTGCCAGAAGCGTTCGTCGCCCGTGGCGAGGTCGATCACCATGCCGTTGATTTGGGATTCGAAGCGGACGGTCAGCCCGTGCTCGTCCATGAAGCGGAGCGAAGACTTCTGGCAATCCTTCGGAAAGAAACAGTCCCAACCCGTATGCGGCAAGCGGAGATTGTTGCAGTGGAACTCCTCGGCCTGGGCGCGCGTTTCCTCGAGCGTTTCTTTCCCGCCGGTCAGCACGCTGCGGAAGTTGAACCGCTTTCCATTGATGAAGAACGACTTGTCTTTGAGCTGGACTTCGCGAAAGCCGAAGCGATCCTCGGAGGCGTCCACGACTTGGCCCCGGTCGGAGACGATCTCGGCGCGGATGACGTAGACCTTGCCCTTGCCCGGCCACCACGGTGCGAGCTTCTCCGCGGAACCCGTAACCTGGACGAGCGTCGTATGCCCGGCGGCGAGGCTGAACGCCGTCTCGCCGACGACGCAGACGAGCTCTCTCCTGTCCGGTTCGAAGACGGAGAAGCGCACCTTACCGGAGAAGGCGGTGGCGCTCTTGTTGTCAACCTCGACGGAGGTCGAGAGTCGCTGCTCCGCGTACTTCGACTGGACGAAGAGGTCGTGTCCGAAGACTTGGCCGTGGGTTTCGAGCCAGACGGAGCCGGGCAGGCCGTCGCGGGTGTCCTTGTTCCAGCCCGTGCGCCCCGGGACGAGCATCTGCCGATAGAAAAGGGTCCCCATGCCCCAGGGCGCCTCCGGAAGATAATCCTTCCTGTAGTAGGCCAGCCCCTTGACGCCGACCATGATCTCGGTCTCGTTGCCCGGTGCCAGCGCATCGCTAATGTCCACGGCGAACGGCACATAGCCGCCAGTATGGGTCCCGCAAAGCTTCCCGTTGACGAAGATGGAAGCCGTGTAGTTGGCCTCGCTGAAATGGATGGAAACGCGTTTGCCCTTGAGGTCCTTGGGGAGGCTGACGAACTTGCGATACCAACGGCGATGGAGCATGGAGGTTTCGGGACGGTCTTCGACGTGGGGGACGTTGACCCCCATCCACGCGAGGCTCTCGGGATCGGGGAGCGTCAGGAGTGGGCCGCGCAGCCTCTTGTCGTCGTTCTGGTCCGGCGAGGGGATCGGCTCCTGGTCGCGTGCCATCTCCCAGAGGCCGTCCAGCTTGAATACCTCCCGCTCGCCGTTGGACGCAATCTTCTCGCTCGTGAAGTCCAGCAGAGCGTTGCGCGCCGGCTCATCGAGCCAGGCAATGCGATTGATCTTCTCGCCCGGCTTGAGCGTCCCGTTCGGGTGGAAGGGAATCCGCGAGACGACGAAGCAGTCGGCCATGACGAACCAGCGAGTCTCCTCCTTGTTCTTGTCGTCCTTCTTCGTGCCATGCTCGGATGCCTTCTGCTGGGCCGCGGCTTCATCCTCGGTGTCCAGAGTCTTTTCGATCTGCGCCTCTGCAGCCGCCTGGGCCTCCGTCTTCGGGCGAGGCACCTCGATGTGGAGCGTATGTTTGCCGGCCTCGATCTGCCGCTCGCCCATCCGCACCCAGCCCAGCGTCACCCAGAACGAGATGTCCCACATATCGAGGAACGGGTCTTGACGCCCGACCTGGCCCCACTCGCCCTCGTCAATACGCCATCGGAAGGGGGAGTAGACATTGGCCGGTCCGAGGCGGACCCAGAGGGTGTACTTGGCCGTCTTGTCCGCCGTGAACTCGTAAGTCAGTTTGAGGCAGTTCTCCTTGAGCCAGTCCGGTTTGGGTATGCTTGGGTCCTGTTCGGCCAGAGTCTCGCCCGGCTTGATCTCGAAGAGATGGCCGCCGCTGAAGAGCGGGTTCGGCCAAGTCTTGTAGAATGGCTTGCCGGTGTCCTTGTCCTTGTCGCCGGGCGGGACGTTGAAGGAGGTGAAGTTTTCGGCCTCGATGAGGTTGAAGCCTGCGAGGTCGAGCTTCGGCGGGGTGTACTCGGATTTCAGAGTGACAGGCTGATCGAGCAGCGTGGCGGCAACGACGATGGGGATGCCGTTGCTCCCGGTGGAGCGGAACTCGACGCTCTCGATCACGACATCGGGCCGGGGATTCACCCACTGCCAGGCGTGGACGCAGACCTTGCGCGTGGCGAGGTTCTTCGAGAGCACCGCGATCTTGACCTTCTCAGTTTCGTTCGCTCCCCACCAGCCGAGGATTTCTTGGCCCTGGCGGATGGGGATGTCCTCGGTCTTGCCGTCGGCGTAGCGGACAAGGTAATGAGCGACGGGCTGCTCGTCGCCCCACGCAAGCGTGTGGAGGAAGACGATAGCAGCGCCCTTTCGTCCGACCGCGACTTTGGCCGATTCGGGGAAGTAGTCTCGGCCCGCGCCGCGAAGCACGATGCAGGACTTGCCGCCGTTTGCGGCAGGGTCAACGATCCGAAACGGCACTCCGCAGAGCGTGCGGTCGCCTGTAGGCATCGAGCGGAAGTCGTTGCCGCCTTGATCGGTCCAGCCCCCGGCTCGGTCGTCCGCGATCTCGTCCCGGAACCCCATGTTGCAGGCTGCAGACAGGTCAATGAAAAATGCACCCCCCTCGCCGCCCGAAAGCGCTCCGGCGGTAAGCAGGCCGAAGAGCAAGGGGAGTGGTCTCAGCAACTTGACCGTGCAGACAGTCATGCTTCCAGCTATCCTCCGCAACCGCGCGATCCGCGCAAACATATCTCCGAGGCCGCTACGATCTAAATACTCTTCCCTTCGAGCAGTTTCAGCTTCAGCTCGAGGTAGTACCGGAAATTGTCGTAGGAAATGTCCGGCGGGATCGCATGGTCAATGGTCGGGATGTAGCCACCCTGCTCGATCAGCCAGGGCACCTTCGAGAGCAGTTCCCGCCGTATGCTCGCGCGATCCCTCGCCAGTTCCCGCTTGTCAATCCCGCCGAAGAGCGTGAACGCGCGCCCGTACTGTTTGCGGAGCCTGACCGGGTCCATGTCGGCGGCGATCTCGAGCGGCCAGATGCCCGTGATCCCGGTCTCGACGAAGAGCGGCAGGAGAGCCTCGATATTCCCGTCGCTGTCGAGGATGATGAATCGAATCCCGTGCTTCGTGAGGTGCTCGATGATACGCCTGTAGCGGGGCATGAAGAACTGGCGGAAAATCCTCGGCGAGATGAGCGGCCCGCCCTTCCCGGCGAAGTCCTCGAAGAAGTTGAAGTAGTCAATGTCCAACTGCTCCACGGCCCGGTCCGTGACCCGGATGAAGAACTCGGTCAGGAACTCGAGCATGGCCTCGAGGAGCTTCGGCTGATCGTAAAAGGCGTAGGAGAGATTCTCCGTTCCCACCCAGGTTCGCATCATACTGTAGAGACCGAAGCTACCGTTCGTGAGGAGGCAGAGCGGGCAATCGCGTTTCTTCCAGGCGGCCACCTTTGCATCCCAGTCCGCAGGGTAACGCTCGGGCGCGGCAGGGTCGTAGCGTCTCTTCATCGCCTCGAAGTCTGCCTCGCCCTTGACGGGAAAGTCAATGTACTGATCCATCGAGAGGCGGGTGCCACGGACCGTTCCTTCCTTCAGAGCACGGCGCAGAATCCCGCTGCCGTCGCGATAGACGATCACACGCTCATCCTCTTCGATCACTTGCGTCTCGAAACCGGGGATCATCCAGACGTTCAGCGGTACGAACTCGCGCCGGTCCAGCTTGAAGAAGTCCTCGCCGCGGAAGAAGTCGTTCCTGATCGCATCCTGCGGCATTCCCTCGCTCAGCCAGCGATCGAAGGTCTGTCCCCACAGGCCGAGCTCGTGATTCGGTACCCGGTCGGGTGTCTCGAACCGCATTACACTGAGGAATCGCTCGCGGTAGTTCATATATGCCTCTCTGTCAGGTTCATGCGATTGTAGAGCCGGCGGGTGCTTTGTTCAAGGGCGCTCTGGCCGGAACTTGAGCGGATCGCTCGATCCTGCGACAATCCCGTTTCCAGAGGGGAGGTACCACTCTGGCATGGCTATGGAGACTCATCACTGGATCCTGCTCTTCCTCGTCGTCGCGGCGACGCACCTCGTCGGCGCCGTCACCCTCTACGGCTCCACGCTGATGGCCCTGCCGCTGCTGCTCCTCTTCATGGGCGATCTCGCGACGGCGGTCGCCATACTCGTCACGGTAGGAACCGTCCAGGCAGCCCACATATTCTGCTATGTGTACCGCGATGTGGACTGGCACGAGTTCAAGCGAATCATGATCTTCATGGGGCTGGGGATGCCGATCGGGGTGCTCTGTGTCAGATACCTGCCGCAGGCTCCGCTCATGATCGCGCTCGGGGGGCTTCTCATAGCAAGTGGGGTGTCGCGCTTCGTGCCGCTGCCGACAGGTCGCAACTTCTCGCTTCCGGCTATGGTCTGGCGACTGGTGCTCCTTGCGGCCGGAGCGATTCACGGCGCCTTCTCGTGCGGCGGAACGCTGTTGGTCGTGTACGTCCTGCACCGGTTCACTCGGAAGGAACCGTTCCGGGCCACTCTTGCTGCAGTTTGGGTTGTCTTGGGAGCGGTCCTGCTCGTTACCTATCTGGCACTGGGGAGCTTCACTCCCCGAGCCGTCGTAATTGGGCTGATCGTCCTTCCGCCGGTGCTGCTCGGCAATTGGCTCGGCCAGCGTGTGGCGGCTCGACTGCGGCAGGGCGTGTTTGTGCAGATCGTGGCCTTGGTGCTTGTGATGAGCGGCGTGATCACGGTCCTCCGGGCAGTTCAATAGCGAGCATCCCGCCTCGCCGCCCGCTCGATCTTCGACTCCGAGGGCGGGGCGGTCGCAGATGGATAGTTCGTCAATCCGCCCGACAAGGCTGTCAGGCGCCGGGGGCGACGTCCGCCGTGTCGAGGATGTGCACGTACTGATCCATCCCGCCGAGTTGGAGGGCTATCCCGCGCTTCTGGCCCTCGCCCCGTGCACCCCCGCGGTGTGCGTCGAGTCAAGAAAGCCCTGCCGAGCACAGGCACGAACCGAAACGGCTCGTGCACGTCCCCGTCAGGGCTCCCGATGGTGCGTATTCCCCGGTGCGGGGGCTACCTGATGAGCTTCCCGACGACGTTGCAGGTCTCGACCTGCATCTGATTGACCACGGTCACGACCTTGCCGGAAAGGTTCTTGAGTCCCTTGCCGCTCACTTTTCCGGTCAGCAACTGCACATCGCCGTTCTGCATATCGCCGCTAGCGTCTTGTCCCCAGTCGGTGATGGTGAAGGCCACGACGCACGACTTCCCCTTCTGCTTCGGGCTCTCGGTATAGTGCCTCTCCACACCGTTGACCAGGACGATTCCGAGGTCCTTGAACTCGAGCACGGTATTCGGCGCACCATTCTTGGGCGGATACGTTTCTCCCTTGGTTGCGCACTTCACGTTACAGGCATAGTTGAGCCCGGCCAGCGTACAAGCGGGCGTGGGTTTGTTCGGCTTCGCATCGCAGAACCCGACTAACCCCAGCACCAGAAAAACCGCGACGACATACTGAAAACCCTTGTTCCCAGTCATTCGACCAACCTCCTTTTCCACGCTCACAGATACGATCCGACACCACTCGAATCTCGCTCTCAGCTCCTTTCCGCTATCCGAACGCCGCAACGGGAACGGTGTGAAAACCCGATTCCCTTGTAGGCTTCAACTATTCTAAGTCTATCAAAACATACCTCAGCAGTCAAACGCGGGGCATTTGGAGTGTGCGCGAACACTCTTGCTGGGTGAGCCCGGCCCGCTCTGCGAGAGCGTTCGTGCACCCTTGTTAGCGACGCAACTTGAAGTGACAAGGGCGCAAGGATAGACTGTTTTCATGTGAACGGAGGAGCGATGAAGAAGATCGTCTTGGCGTATTCCGGTGGGTTGGACACTTCGGTCATTCTGAAATGGCTTATCGAGACCTACAGGTGTGAGGTCATCGCCTTCGCGGCCGACCTCGGCCAAGGCGAGGAACTCGAGCCGGTCCGGGAGAAGGCGCTCAAGACCGGTGCGTCGAAGGTCTATATAGAGGACTTGCGCGAGGAGTTCGTCAGAGATTTCGTCTTTACCGCTCTGAAGGCCAATGCGGTGTACGAGGGCGACTACTTGATGGGGACCTCGATTGCCCGACCGCTGATTGCGAAGAAACAGGTAGAGATCGCGCACAAAGAGGGGGCGGACGCTGTGTCCCACGGGGCAACCGGCAAGGGCAACGATCAAGTCCGATTCGAGATGACCTACATGGCGCTCGATCCATCGCTCAAGATCGTCGCCCCGTGGCGAGAGTGGAGCTTCACCGGACGGAAACAACTGATCGAGTACGCACGCCAGCACGGCATACCGGTCCAGGCTACGGTCGAGAAGCCGTACAGTTGCGACCGGAATCTGATGCACCTCAGCTTCGAAGGCGGCATACTCGAAGACCCATGGTTCGAGCCGCACGAGGACATGTTCGTGCTCACGGTCTCGCCAGAGAAGGCACCCGACAAGCCGACATATGTAGAAGTCGAGTTCCAGAACGGTGTCCCAGTCGCAGTCGATGGCGACCGTCTTTCGCCGGCGAATCTTCTCTCCTACCTCAATGAGCTCGGCGGGAAGAACGGCATCGGGCGGGTTGACATGGTGGAGAACCGATTCGTCGGGATGAAGTCTCGCGGTGTCTACGAGACCCCGGGGGCGACGATCCTGCACAAGGCCCACCGAGCGGTCGAATCAATCACGATGGATCGCGAGGTCATGCACCTTCGCGACTCGCTCGGCACGAAGTTCGCCGAGCTGATCTACTACGGTTTCTGGTACTCGCCTGAGATGGAGGTGCTGCGGGCGATGATCGAAGAGAGCCAGAAGTGCGTGACCGGTACGGCCCGGCTCAAGCTGTACAAGGGCAACTGCATGGTCGTCGGGCGGAAGTCGCCAGTCTCGCTCTACAACCAGGAGCTGGCGACGTTCGAGGGCGGCGAGCTTTATCGGCAGAAGGACGCCGAGGGGTTCATCCGTCTCAACGCTCTCCGGATGAAGATGCGTGCGCTTCTCCGTCGGCATCCATGAAGCAGCCCTCGGCCGCGGCAGTACTGCCTGTACATTGTTTCGGTGCTTCCGGAGGAGCCCATAGAAGAAAGGAATTGCGATGCGACCAATCGGGTATCTCGTAGTTTTGTCGGCGTTGGGTTGGACGATGGGGGCGGACGGGGCCGAGGTGCTTCCGGATCCGAAGACCGGCGGGGCCGGCGGTGGGCCGATCACCCTCCTGTTCCTCGGGGCTGAACCGCAACTTGACAAGACCTACGAGCAGGATCTGACCCAAGAGGGCTTCGTCTGTGCAGCCGCCAGCTTCTTCCAGCCATACAAGCAAGACTTCTTCAGGAAGTTCAACGTCATCGTGCTCGACTCGCTACCCCCGGCCGCCGCGGAGTGGGAGACTTTCGGCCAGAAGATGCTCTACTACTGGAAGAACATCGAGCGTGTCGAGCAATGTTTGCGTGAAGGGGCTGGCGTCCTCGTCTACGCGTATAGCGCGGGCGGGAACGGCTACGGCGGCTGGAACCAAGAGATGAAGCGCTGGGGCGTCCAGATCATGCGCTCCTCCGTCCGGGACCGCGAGCGAGCGTTCGGCAAATGGGTCGCCTACGGCGACAACTTCTACTGCTGGACGGAGAACATCATGCCGCATCCCATCACCGCGGGTCTGAAGCGCATCTACTATCCGAGTGCGAACCTCCGCTGGGACGAGTTCTATACCGCTCCGCCCTTGATCCTCGAGAAGGAATGGACGCCGATTGTGAGGGCAATGGCCGGCTCGCATGCCGAGCGGGCGGCCGGTGACAGGTGGTCAATCGATCCGGACGGGCCGGCCGATCTGGTCCTGGCGGCCGTGCGGACACTCGACAAGGGCCGCTTTGGCGTGATCTCCTGCGATCCGGGCTACATCCACTGGTTCCCCTATTCTTCAAAAAGCAACGCCGGCGAGCTCTCCTACGCCGACGCGGCCGGCATAGCGGGTCGAATCCTCCGCAAAGGGGATGGCAACGTACCGAGCGATACCGGTGCCCTGGTCTCCCGCATGTACAGGTGGCTTGCCGACGAGTCGGCTGCGAAGGGGTTCGGGGGATTCAAACCCGCCGACCTGACGGAGCTCCAGGAGCCGCTCGTACTCTCCGAGGAAGAGAAGAAGTTCACGCCGGTCATTGACTGGGACAATCCGCCGGCGCCGCCTTCGTGGCGACATCGCGCCGCCTGTATTCAATGGAAGTATTTCCCCGAAGTTACCGATCCGCTTGTCACGGGCGAAGTCAAGTTTTTCAAAGCTCTCGTCGGCGTCCACAGCTCGTCGAGCGACGGCAAAGGTACGGTGAAAGAGTATGCCGAGGCCGCGCGCAAAGCCGGCTACAGCCTCGTTTGCTTCGCAGAAGCCTTCGAGGCACTGAGCAAAGACGCATGGAAAAAGCTGGCCGCCGAGTGCGAGGCGAATACGACCGAGGACCTCGCCTGCCTGCCCGGCTATGACATCATGGATCGGGACGGCAACCACCTGATCGTCATCGGCGCACCGGAGTATCCGCACGTATCGTGGCTCACGCCCGACGGCAAACGCATCGAACAGGTGCAGATGCTCAACCTCGGTTACTACAATCACAAGGTGGTCGCGCACAAGCCGTGCAGCAGCACGGTGCTGCCCTTCGAGCGGCTGAAGCACTTCCAGGGGCTGTCCGTCTATACCTACCGCGGCGGCAAGCTCGTAGACGACAGCATGAAGGCCTACGCGTGGGAGACGATGAACAGTTCCTCGCCTCAGCCGATCGTGGTACACGAGGTCTTCAGCCCGGCGGAGGTCGAGGAGGCGGCAAGGACCGGGTTCCAGCAGATCATGCCGGCCGACACGGTTCGGAATGCCGTAAGCTATTTCCGTGTTGGCATCGTGACCTTCTTCGAGGCGCCCGCACGGTACATGATCAGCGAGGGACCGATCATCCATCGCTGGGTCGTCGCCGGGTGCAAGGATACGGGACCGGCCGAGGAGAACCGACAACAGTTCCGCGTGTTGGTCGGAGGGAAGAGCGATGTACCCCTCAAGTCCGTAACGCTCTACGACGGTTTCGCTCCCGTGCGGTGCTGGCGGCCGACGCGGAATGACTTCGAGGCGGCCGCAGACTTCCGCCACTCGCATCAGTACGGCCTGTACCTCGTGGTCGAGGACAGCAAGGGGCGCCGGGCAATCAGCTCGCCCCTTCGAACCGTGCCCGAACGGTTCCACTTCCGCTGCTCGGATCGTCAGAACTGGCTCGGCCATACCGGTTTCCACTATACCGGTACCTGGTTGCCCGAAGGACTCAATATCTTCATGCCCGTCAGGGGCACGGACGAGGCCAGCGCCATCCTCACTGGCACCCGCGGGACTTGCATGGCAGTCAAGTTGAACTTCCCCTTCGCCAGCAACGACGTAATCCTCACTGAAGCACTCATGGAAGACGTCTATACCTACGCGCTCTGGGAAGATATCGGCTTCGACGCCAAGCCGAGCAGGGCCAGCAAACCCTCGACAGTCTACAGCGGCCGGCTGCGGCACTGGAACTTCACTCCCGTCACCCCGCTCACGGCAGACAAGGCGTGCGTCACCCTGATCGAGATCGAGCTGAAGCTCAAGCGAGACGTCGAACCCGTGGAGGGCAAGACGCTTTGGCCGGCTTTCGGCGGACTTCGTGAAAAGAAGTTCTGCCGCCTCGGACCGGACGGCAAGCTCGTCTCAGGCGAAGTGAAGGAGGACATGGACGTACCCCCCGGCACGCTCGTCGGCGGGTACATCGCTCTCAGCCCAGGTCTCCGAGTGGAGAAAGGCACATTCGGCCTCGTGGCCCCGAAACGAACCGCCCCGACGATCCCGGCGGGGACGACCTTCAACGCGCGCTTCCTCCTCGCCGCTCCGTTCAGATCGTACGCGGTTCAGCGGAAGAACTGGTTCGATGAAAACCCCGAAGCCTGGCTCAGGGCCATGGGCTTCGCCGGGCCGACACCGTACCAGATCACCCTGAACCGGGGGAAACTCGACAAGATCGCCTTCTTCGCCGAGGTAACGCCGGATCGGGCCGGGGTCGCCGGCGAAGTCGCCGTCCCAGCTCAGATACCTTACTGGGTGCCGATCAGGATTCCGGGAATGAACCCCAACTGGGCCGCCGGCATCTGGCAAGAAGGGCAAATCATACGGTACACCGGAGTGTTCGAGAACACAGCCTGGCCGCGACTCGACGTCTCGCGGAAGGGCAGGTTCTACGCCGGCAACCTATTGACAGCAGATAAGCCGGAGATAGTCCTGACACCCATCATCTGGACGAAGGATCGGATCAAAGTGGAAGTCCACAACCCGACGCCAACCGCACTGAAGGCAACGATTTCCTCGCCAAAGGAGATAGCAGGACTCAAACGGCTGAAGGAGAAAGTCAGCGTCCCGCCGGGCAGTACCGTCTATGTCGAGGAACCGGCACCGAAGAAAACGAAATAGGCCAGCCCCCGTCGAGCGGGTATGGCCACAAGGAGGACCGTATGACAACGCTTGACACGCTCGCGGTCGGGATTCACGTTATCTCGATCCTGATGGAAGTCGCCGTTGCTGTCCTGGGCATACTGCTGGCCCTATCACGCAAGAAGCTCTACGGATGGGGCATCGCTCTCACCTTCGCGATCTACACCTACTACGACATAGCGAGACTTGCCAGCCTGGATACCAAGGCCGTACCGCGTGGCCTTTATCTGGTCTTCTTCATCGCGAGCCTCTCGATCCTCTGGGTCGTCCGGCGGCTTTATAGCGAGAAGTAGCGCACGGGCGACTACAGAGCACATAGGCGGGACGAAGGGGTACACCGTACCCCCTCTGGACCTGTCCATCCCTGGGGCTGGGGGGAGGGTGCACGAACCCTCTCGCATGGGGCCGGCATGATTATTGCCCGGCCTCGCAGCTCCTGGCACCGTCCCAAAGAGACGACCGTCAGTAGCCGGGACGGGATGGCCTCGACTCGGAGCGGGGGCGTAATATCCAGCCTCAGTGCCGCGGGGACAGGCGAGAGAGCCGTGATGAAACGCCGGGGCTGTAGCAGGGTCGTGAATCCGAGCGTGAGCCTTGCAGGGACCGGGCACGATTACTCCAGATCCAGCATCAGTGCCGAAGGCACGGCAGGCAACAGTCGCGGAAGTTTTGCCTCACGACGATCGGCCAGTCAGTCCCGCACGGACGGCGGGCAATAGCCCAGATCCAGCATCACTGCCCGAAGGCACGGCGGCCAATAGTCGCGGAAGTTTTGGCTCACGACGACCGGCGCGTCAGTCCCGCACGGACGGCGGGCAATAGCCCAGATCCAGCATCACTGCCGAAGGCACGGCGGGCAACAGTCGCGGAAGTTTTGCCTCACGACGACCGGCCAGTCAGTCCCGCACGGACGGCGAGCAATAGCCCAGATCCAGCATCAGTGCCGAAGGCACGGCAGGCAACAGTCGCGGAAGTTTTGCCTCACGACGATCGGCGAGTCAGTCCCGCAGGGACGGCGGGCAATAGCCCAGATCCAGCATCACTGCCGAACGCACGGCGGCCAATAGCCCAGGAATCGATTCCTGGGGTTCTGGAGGACGAACGAAGATCAGATTGATGAAGTCCCGTAGGAACGGCGGAGGTTGCACGGGATGGCCATCTAAGATTTCCTTCCTCGTTTCTTCCAGGAGCCGAGGGGCCAGTGGCGAGCCTTCTTGAGGACACTGGATCGCCACTGAGCGAGGTTGCGGACACATACCTGGCTAAACAGTCTGTCAAGCCGCCACCTGCCCTTCCCCCCAGGGCAGGTGGTGTTCTTCTCTTCCTCC
>Ga0272448_1005380_pt1 | contig 14206 bp, 11 predicted proteins | sample YNPCB0191_FD_202220 | JGI IMG/M metagenome (GOLD analysis project Ga0272448, IMG submission 202220) | Hot spring sediment microbial communities from Yellowstone National Park, WY, United States - YNP-CB-019-1 | ecosystem: Environmental > Aquatic > Thermal springs > Hot (42-90C) > Sediment...
GCAGCCAGAACAGCCCCGAAGGCCAGCGCTGTGCCGGCGATGACGACTCCGCCGCCGCGCGGCGTCGGCCGCGTGTGGGAGCTGCGCTCGTTGGGCAGGTCGAGAATGCCCCGCCGTTCGGCCCAGCAGCGGAATGCATACACCCCCGCCCAGGAAAGAACCACGGCCGGAATGCTCAGAGCTATAGCGAGAGACAAGGGGACTCGACACCTTCGGGCCGCAGGCACCGTATCATGAAAGCATCCGTCGCTCCCGCGGCAGGCACTCCCGCGACCGCCGCGCACCGCGGGGGTTGCGCGCTCGCACGAAGTCATGCTAGCATGCCTGCGAAAGGGAAAGAAAGTGCGCAGCTTCTACCGCTATTACTATTACGGCGCCCATGACGGCAGCCCCTGAGGCGAGCGCACTTCCTTTCTGACAAGAGAAATCGGAGAGACAAAGCGGCCCGCCGGGGCAAGACGGCGGGCCGTTCGCATTTAAGGAGAGTCCATGATCATCGTTTGCGAGACCAAGGCGAGCGAAGCGCAGATCGCGGCGATCCAGCAGAAGATCCGCGAGGCCGGGCTCGCGGTGCACCGCTCCGACGGCGTCGAGCACACCGTGCTCGGCGTCGTGGGCGATCGCAGCCGGCTCGACATGCAGGCGTTCGCCCTCATGCCCGGCGTGCGCGACGTCGTTCCCGTTTCCACTCCTTACAAGCTGGCGAGCCGCGAGTTCCACCCCGAAGATACCGCCGTCCAGGTCGGCGAAGCGGCGGCCGTGGGCGGACCGGAAGTGGCGGTGATCGCCGGCCCGTGCGCGGTCGAGAGCGAGCAGCAGATCGAGGCGACCGCCGAATTCGTGGCGCGCTGCGGCGCCCGCATCCTGCGCGGCGGCGCCTTCAAACCGCGCTCCTCGCCTTACTCGTACCAGGGCCTGGGGGTCGAAGGGCTCGCGCTCCTGCGCCGCGCCGCCGACAGGCACGGGCTGGCCCTGGTCACCGAAGTCATGACCATCGAGCAGATCGGGCCGGTGGCCGAGAGCGCCGATCTGATCCAGGTGGGGGCGCGCAACATGCAGAACTACCCGTTGCTGACCGCCCTCGGCAGGTGCGGCAAGCCGGTTCTGCTGAAGCGCGGCATGTCGGCCACCATCCAGGAGTGGCTCATGAGCGCCGAGTACATCCTGGCGGCCGGCAATGCGCGCGTGATTCTGTGCGAGCGCGGCATCCGCACCTTCGAAACCGCCACGCGCAACACGCTCGACCTTTCGGCCGTGCCGGTGGTCAAGCACCTGTCGCATCTTCCCGTCATCGTCGATCCCAGCCACGGCGTGGGCAACCGGCGCTTCGTGGCGCCCATGGCCCGCGCCGCCGTGGCCGCGGGCGCCGACGGCATCATGGTGGAAGTGCATCCCGACCCCGACAGGGCGCTCTCGGACGGCCCGCAATCGCTGACCTTCGAGGAATTCAGCGCCCTCGTCAACCGCTGCCGCATCATCGCCACCACCATCGGCCGCCGCCTCGACAAGGGGAAATGAGATGGACCGGAACAAGATCACCATCGTCGGTTGCGGGCTGATCGGCGGCTCGATCGCCCTCGCCCTCAAGAACCGCCGCCCCGCATGGACCGTGGCCTGCCTCGACCTCCCCGAGCGCCTGCCGGCCCTGCGCGAAGCCGGGCTGCCGGCCGAGCTCGGCACCCTCGAGGACACGCCCGAGCATCTGCACGACTCCGCGATCGTGGTGCTCGCCGCGCCCGTGCAGGCGATCCTGGAACTTCTCGAGCGGATCGCGCCCCACCTGCGGCCGGGGACCGTCGTCACCGACGTCGGCAGCACCAAGAAGGCCGTCATGGAGAAGGCGCGCCTCTGTATACCAAATGGTATACAGTTCATCGGCGGCCACCCGATCGCGGGCTCGGAACGTTCGGGTGTGGAGGCGGCGGATCCGCTGCTGTTCAGCGAGCGCTTCTGGGCGCTGTGCCCTTATGACGACACGCCTCCCGCGGCGCTGCTGGCCGTCATGGACATGGTCGAGGACCTGCTGGCGCTGCCCCTGGCCATCGATCCCGAGGAGCACGACCGGATCATGGCGGTCGTCAGCCACCTGCCCCAACTCGTGGCCGTGGCCCTGATGCACGCGGCGATGCGCGCCGACGCGGCGCACGGCATGATGGAAGTCCTCGCCGGACGCGCCTTCCTCGATCTAACGCGCATCGCCGCCTCCGACTTCGAGATGTGGAAGGGGATACTCGAGACCAACGGCGCGGCCATCGGCGAGGCCCTCGAGCGCTTCGCGCGCAGCCTGTCCGAGCTGCGCGCCGCGCTTGCCGCCGGCGATGCCGCGCTCCTGTGGGAGCAGGTCGCCCGCCGGCGGCGAAGGATGGGCGCCGACAATCCTCCGCGATCGAGAAAGACCGATCTGCGCCTCATCGTGGATCGCTGCGACAAGCAGCTGCTCGGCGCCTTGGCCGCCCGCATGCAGGTGGTGCGGCGGATCGGCCGGCTCAAGATGAGTCAGCAGGCCCCGGTGCGCGATCCGGAAAGGGAGAGGCGCTTGATGGACCGGCGCTCGGAGTGGGGAAAGGCGCTGGGCCTGCCGCAGGACCTGATCGACGAGCTCTTCGCCGTCATCCTGCGCCACAGCACCCGGCTGCAATCCCCGGCCGGGCCTGGCGCCCAGTAGGTCCGCCGCGCCCAGTAGGTCCGCCGCGCCGCGGCGGACCGTGAGCTTATTGCTCCAAGTCACCGGTCCCGCGCGGCGCGCGGGACCTACCGGCGCACGACATATCCGTCCCGGAGGGACGGAAGCTGGTAGCTCCAGGTGAGCGGAAGCGAACCTGGAGAAAAGGCGACGGCACGCGACAAGCCCCGAAGGGCCGGCAGAATGGTACGTCAGGAACCCCGGTCTGTCGGCCCTCCGGGGCTCGCTTGAACCATGCGCCCCTTTCCGGGGGTTCGCCTTCGGCTCACCCCCGGCTACCCGCTCAGGGCCCCTCCGGGGCCGGTAGGTCCGCTGCGCGCAGTAGGTCCGCCGCGCCGCGGCGGACCGCAGGCTTTTTGCTCCAAGTCACCGGTCCCGCGCGGCGCGCGGGACCTACCGGCGCGCGGGACCCACTACTTCTTGGGATAGCCGACGGTCTGGGCCAGGGTGATCTTCTGATCCGGGCGCAACCCCATCGCCTTGGCCAGAGCCTCCCGATTCACGAGGGCGCGCACCACGCACGCCAGCCCCTCGGACGCGCAGAACAGGTAGACATTCTGCGCGATGAAACCGGTGTTGGCGCCCGAGTAGAATTCGATGTCCTCCGCTCGCGTCCTCTTGCCCTTCGCCAGATCGGCGACATAGACAAGGTTGATCGGCGCCTGCTTGACGAATTCCTGCGTCCCCGTCAGGGCGCGCACGTCCTCGGCCGAAACGCGCCTCATCTCGTGCCCCTTGGCCTCGTAAAGGTAAAGCCCTTCGGCCGTGGCGATATAGATATCGATTTCCTGCCGGTTGTTGGCCGAGGGCGCCGTCCGTTGCCCGGTTTCGCGGTTGATGCCGAAGGCGGCCCACAGCAGATCGGACAGCACCTGGAGCGGCAGTTTCTCCGGACTGAATTCGCGCGTCGAGCGGCGCTCCTTCAGCGCCTGCATCAGGGGCTTGCCCCCTTCGGTGCGCGGCGCCGGCAGCTTGACGGTCTGCGCTTCCTGGGCATATGCGGCCACGGCCCCCATGGCCAGAAGAACGACAAACGCGGAAAAGCCGTGAAGGGATCTTCTTCTCATCGCCGTCCTCCGATGCACGGCAACGCCGGGTACGGCGCCGGATCGTGCCGCGCGGCATAGACGGCGTCAATTGTACCTGAGAAGCTTGCACCAATGGAGCACGAGCTCCCTGGGGTGCAGGGCCTCCAGTCGGATCTCGGAGCAGCGCCCCTGCGACACCTGGCGCCAGCGGTAGACGGACGGTTCGCTCTCCACGATTTCACGGCCGGCGAGCGGCTTCAGGAACTCGCGCGCATCGGCGAGCGCGGCCTTCTCGCGCCGATCCGAGCGCATGACGGCCTCGACGCAGTAGCTGCGCAACAGCTTGTTCCAGTAGCGCTCGAAAAGGCCGGGCGAGGCGAAGATGTCGGCCCAGGCCACCTCGCCGCCGTAGGCCACGACCACGCCGACGACCTTGTCGTCCTTCAGGCCGGCGGTCGCCCGGGCGAAGCGGCGCGACAACTCCTCGGCGTAGCTCTCGACCGAGCCGCCGACGCGCGCCGACCCGTAGATGCGGACATAGGATTCGCTGGGCGCTTCGGCCGCGATCACCGTTCCCAGCACCGCGCTCGGCGCGCCGCCGCCCGCCGCGGCCGTGCCGCGCGGCGCGATATCGCCGCGCACGGCGGCCCAGACCTCGCCCTGGTCCCGGTCGACGGCCGCCTTTTCGCGCACGCTCGGGTGTACCATCATCTTGGCGGCCGTGAACTGCGTGCTGCCGCCGGCCCAGCGCCCGCGCTCCACGCAGAAGACGTCGAGCGGGAGCGGCTCGGCGCCCGGCGCGACGATGCGATCCTTGGCGATCACCCGGTCCTGCTTGCCGCCGGACACGACTTCGCCGGCCAGCAGTAGCAGCGGCTTCGAGCCGCGGTGGACGAGAACCAAGCGGTTGACCTCCGCGCCCGCCCCGGCGATCTGCTCCCAGATCACGGGCTCGTTGCCGCGCGTGCGCCGCAGCACCTCCCCGCCGCGCTCGGCCACCACGACCTCGCCGGATGCGAGCCCCTCGTCGAGCGTGATGAACCCGCTCGTGTCCGCGGCGTTGCGCGCAAGCACCGGGAAGAGGCTGACCGTTTCGTAGGCCACCGGCTCCATGATGCGCCAGTCCGGCATGCCCGCCGCCTTTTCCTGTCCCTCGCGGCCCGACGCTCCGGACGCGAGCGCCATGGCGAACGCCGGCACCGCCGCCATCGCCCATCGGACCGCCCTGTACGACATGTTTGCCGATGCCATGATCGAACCTCCTTGAGCGGGCACCACGCCCCGCCCGATTCCGCTCTTGTACCGTCATCAATAGGACGGGGCGGTGCGGCGATCCTTGCGGCCTATTTCGCAGCCGCCGCGGGCGCTTTTCGCTTGATTTCCGTGCCGCCCCGGCCGTAGAAACAGCCCGGGGGGTGAAACGCCATGAAAGGACGAAAAGCCGCCGTCATCCTGCTGGCACCTGCCTTGCTGTGCAGTGCGATCGCCTGCCGGTCCGTGGGCGCGCAGGGAGAGGGCAAAAGTCCGGTCTTCCCCGGCAAGGAATGGGAGCGCATCGAAAGACCCGAATCCGCCGGCTACTCCTCGGCCCGCCTGCAGGCGCTGCGCGCGTGGCTCGCCTCGCTCGATACCACCGCCATGATGGTGGTCGTCGGGGGCCGATCGCTGTTCGAATACGGCGATCTCAAGCACCTGAGCTATCTGGCATCGGTGCGCAAGAGCATCCTGGCCATCCTGTACGGCAAGTACGTGGAAAACGGAACGATCCCTCTGAACAAGACGCTGCGCGAACTGGAGCTGACCGACGTCGACGGGCTGCTCCCGCAGGAACTCGAAGCCACGATCGAAAACCTGATCACGGCGCGCTCGGGCGTCTATCACCCCGCGTCCAATGCCGGCGACAGCAGCGCGAGCGCCCCGCCGCGCGGCTCCCAGAGGCCGGGCACCTACTACCTTTACAACAACTGGGACTTCAACGCCGCCGGCGCCGTTTTCGAAAAGCTCACCGGAAAGGATATCTACGATGCGCTGCAGACCGATCTGGCGGAGCCGATCGGCATGCAGGACTTCGACCGCTCGCGGCAGCAGAAGAGCGGCGACGCCAAGCGCTCGCAGTTCTTGGCGTATCACATGTGGCTGTCGACGCGCGACATGGCGCGCGTCGGCCTGCTGATGCTGCGCGGCGGCCGGTGGCACGACCGGCAGGTGGTGTCGCGCGAGTGGACGGCGCGCATCACCAGCCTGGTGACGCCCTTCCACGAAATGAACCCTCCGCCCTACCGCTCCCTGGGCACGGGCAACCGCTGGGGATACGGCTGCATGTGGTGGGTATGGGACGCCCCGAATTCGCCCGGACCCTTCCAGGGCGCCTTCACCGGCATGGGTGCCGGGGGCCAGTACATCACCGTCCTGCCGCAGCTCGACATGGTGGTGGCCCACAAGACCGACACGCAGCAGATGTCCGCCCTGGGATCGGGCAAGCGCCGTCGGGCCGTCTCCGGCACGGAATACGACTCGATCCTGCGCATGCTGATCGCCGCCCGCTGCCCGGGAGGCGTGTGCGAATGAGCGATCAGCTTTCAGCCGTCAGCTATCAGCTTTCAGCCGACGGCTGACCTCTGACTGCTGATGGCTGACGGCTGACAGCTCCGACAGCCATGGCCCCCGGCCGCGCAACTCATCCGGCAGCGGCCGTTTCGGCTCAAACGGTCTCTTCCTCGTAGACGTTGGCGATGCAGCACAGGAAGGTCACGGGCTCGCGCTCGCTTTCGTTTCTCATGCTGTGGACTTCCATCGTGGGTATGAATATGAAGTCGTTGGCGCCCAGGACCTTCTCTTCCACGATCTCGTCCGTCGCCGGGTCGTGGCGGAAGCAGCGCACGCGCCCGCTGAGGATATACATGGTCTGGTAGTAGAGGTGATTGTGGATGGGGATTTCACCCCCCGGCCCGATGGTGAAAAAACGCAGGCCGTATTCCGGCGCCCCGCTCGGCCCGACCTGGGAAAGCCAGCGGATCCAGACATCCTTCACCGGTATGGGTTGCCCCTTGTAGGGGTAGGTCTCGATTTTCCGATCTTCGGCGTCGTTCACGTTGCGCACGATCATCAGTTTTTCCCTGATAGATTGGCTTTGCACAGGTGCAGGCGGCGACGGCGGCGCTCAGTCCGAGGGGCTCTTCTTCGAGCGGCGCGTCGTGCTCTTGCGGCGCGCCGCCGTCCGGCTCGCAGCCGCCCGGCGCCGCTTGGGCTGCTCCTCCGCGGGAGCGCTCTCCGCGGCCGGTTCCGGCGCGACCTCCGGCGCCGGGGGCGCGACGGCGTCCGGTGATGCAACCGCTTCGGGAGCCGGCTCGGGCGGCGAGGCGGCCGGCGGCGGCTCTTCCGGCAGAGGCACGCTTTCCGAAGGAGCCGGCTCCGTCAGGCGTTCCCCGGGGTACACGCGCAGGATCCCCTGGCGGTCCCGCTCGATGCGGAACAATCCCACCCGCTGGGCCTCGCGCACGAGGTCGTGGATGCCCGTAAAGCCGAGCCGGCGCTCGTCGAAATGCGGGTCGGCGGCCTTGAGCAGCTGTTTGACGTTGCGCAGGTACATGGGCCAGCGCGCCCGGGCGAGCGAGGCGCGGAAGAGGCGCTCGATCTCGCGCAAGGCCTCGTCGGATGCCGGGGCCGCCGGAGCCTGCGGCTGCTCCGGCGCGGGCGCCGGCGCGGCGGCCGCCGGCACGGCTGCGGAATCGCCGTCGCGCAACTCCACGAGCAGGCTGCGGTCGACCTGCTTGAGATTCACATAACCCGCATCGGCCAGCTTCTGGATGAACTCGCGGAAGCTGCCCACGCCGTAGTCCCTTTCCGAGAAGGTGGAGTCGAGCTGCAGCAGCGTGCTCTTGAGCAGGCCGAGCTGCGGCGAAACCTCGCGGTCGGAGAGCACCTTGAGCGCGCGCCGCACCAGGGGCATCGCCTTCTCGACGCGCGGCCGGACGGCCGCCGGTTCCTTGCCCGCAGCCCGGCGCGCGCCGGAATGCAGGCCCACGAGGTTCTCGTAGGCGATGAACTCGTGGCAGTTCTTCTGCAGGATGGCGCTGGTGAAGGCGCGCCCGCCGACGATGAAGACCTTCTTGTCGTACTGCTTGAGCTTCTCGACGAGCGCGATGAAATCGCTGTCGCCGCCCACGATCACGAAGGCGTTGATATGGTCGCGCGTGAACGCCATCTCGAGCGCGTCGAGTGCGAGGTTGATGTCGGCGCCGTTCTTGTCGCCGCCGGGCGTGGTGTTGCGCTGCACCATCTGCACCGCATGTTCCGTCATGTCCCGGCTGTAGCTCTCCGCCTGCTTCCAGTTGCCGTAGGCGATCTTCGTGACCACCTCGCCGCGCTCCTTGATCGCCTCGAGCACCGCGCCGATGTCGAAGCGCCGGTTCAGGGTGGTCTTGACGCCGATCTCGATGTTGTCGAAATCGACGAACACCGCAATCTTCAGTCGTTCTTCCTCCACGGCCCGCCTCGCTCGCTGTTCCCGGACTCTTCCGGATCCCGTCTAATGATGCGTCGCCGCCGGGCGGAAGTAAAGAGATTGCCGCGGCCCGTTCGCCTCTCCGCTCAGCGCACCAGGGCGTTGAACAACAGCTTGAACGTGCCGTGGGTCTGCGCCCGGTGCTGCGTGCGGAAGCCCACGAGTATCACCCGGCCCTCGCCGTAGCGCGCGGATACCATGGCCGCCTTCCCCGCCAGGGTCCGCTCCCCGATGAGCCAGCCGCTTTCGAGCAGGTCGCGATCGGCGTAGCGCACCACGGTCTCGTACCACTCGTTGTGCTCCGAAGGGACTATCTCGAATGCGGCGCTGTCGCCCAGGAAAACGACAAGGCCCCGCGCGGGCATCCCGTAGGCGAGCGGGTGGGCGTTGTCGAATGCGACGCGCAGCGTCGAGCCCGGGCAGAAGAACTCCTTGGGCGGCAGGCCGGCGGCGACGTTGCGTACCGGCAGCCCGAAACGCTCGATCGCAAAAAGGCTCGCACGGCCGAGCGCGACCAGGGTTCCTCCCTTGCGCACGAACGCCCTCAGGGCCTCGACGCCCTCGGCGCCGATGCCGCTCCGGTATTCGGGCGGAATCGCCTCCTCCGGCACCGGGGCTTGCGCGCCGGCGCCTGCGCCCCTTTCCCCCGTGATCATGGCGCTCGAGTCGTCGGGCAGGATGATCACATCGTACTTCTCGTTGAGCCCGCCCTTGCGGATCTCGGCGTCCATGATCGAGGCGTAGGGGAAGGAAAACTGCTCGAGCAGCAGGCGCGTCCAGCCCTCGTCCATGTTGCCGCCCATGTAGCGCTGATACATGGCGACGCGCAGGCGCCGGACCTCGTGGGCGCCCTGCCGGACATCGGCCCCCGCCGCGTTGAAATCCACACCGGTCTGCCGGGCGATATCCGCCACCAGCGCTTCCGGCGCGGCCGGCACGAGAAAGTCGCCCGGGCGCAGGCCGGGCGCGGCCGTGTCCACGCGCCGCACCGCCACGCCTTTGTCGAGCAGGAGATTGACGGCCTTGAAGCTGTCGTTGAGCCTTCCGTCCAGGGCATAGCCGGACGCGCCTTTCGCCACCCGGCCGGCGACCGTAACGGGCGCGGTCACCTTCTGCAGGTTGCCGGCGACCGCCTCGTCCACCGGATCGACGCGCACCCCCATGAACTCGAACATGGTGTCGGTGGCCATGTCGTAAGGCCGGATGGGCGAGCCGTCCTTGTCGCGCGTGTAGTCGTTGTCGGGATAGAAGGTGCGCCCGAGCAGGTAGCGGATCAGACCCATCTTGGGCTGAGCCAGGGACACGACGAAGGAGCCCGCGGGGTAGGACATTCCGCTCGCCACCGTGAATCCGCTCGCCGCCCGGTGGATCTCGACGCCCTGGACCAGCAGCTTGTTGACCAGCTTGACCGCGGTCAACGGATCGTGCTGCGCCGCGGGGATGACGTATGCCGCCGGCTTGCCGCGCGCGCCGCGTTCGGTCTGCCTCCTGGCCTTGAGATAGGCGTTCCACAGCACCGTCTCGCGGTTGCGCGCCGCAAGGTCCAGCACAGCCCACGCCGAAACCTTCTGCCGCTCGACGATGTCGCGCAGCCGCCACCAGCCTCCGGGCCAGGGATTGGGGAAGGTCGTCTGCTCGGCGTATGCCGGCAAACCCCGCGTTCCGCCGCGCAGCTGCTCGGGTTGAATGAAAACGGGCGTCGCTAGCCGGGTGTTGGCCGACTCGGTCAGCATGCCGGCGATGTTATGGAAGGGGGTGATCCAGTGGAAGCCGAAATGCCCCCAGCCGGAATACTGGGCCATGTTGAGGACACCCGAGAGGCCGGCCTCTTCTTCCTTGTAGGCGATGTGCGCCCCGTACCAGCTGTGCTCGCGCCATATCAGGGGGTCGGCCAGCGGGCGGATCGGCTCGGCGTACGGGGGCACATAGATGCGCGCGCCGTAGCTTCCCATGTGGTGATGGTCGACATAGGCCTGGGGAATCCATTCGGTGAACAGGATGCGCGCCATGTATTGCGATTCCACGAGGTTGGTCTGGAAGGCGTCGCGGTTGTTGTCGTGGCCGGCGTATTTGTGATAGAGCCAGGGAAGATTGGAACCCTCGTATTCCGTCCCCAGAGTCTTCTGGTACCAGTCGGCGACCATGATGGCGCCGTCGGGATTGAACGAGGGCACGAGGAGGAAGAGGACATTGTCGAGGATGCGCAGCGTCTCCTCGTCCTGCCGCGCGCACAGGTCATAGGCCAGTTCGGGCGCCATCTGCGTGCCTCCGATCTCGGTGGCGTGCAGGCTCATCGACTGGCAGATCACCGCGCGCCCCTCGGCCACGAGCTTCCTGACTTCCTCCTCGCGCAGGCCGCGCGGGTCGCTGATCCCGGCGTTCACTTCGCGCAGCCGCTCGAGGCGCGCGAGGTTGGCGGGCGAGGAAATGATCACCAGCAGGAAGGGGTGGCCCATGGTGCTCGGCCCCATGTTCACCACCTTGAGCCGGCCGGCACCCTCCCGTTCCAGAAGTCCGAAATACTCCACGATCCGGTCCCAGCGCGCGATTTTGCGGTCGCTGCCCAACTGGAAGCCGAAGAACTTTTCGGGAGAGGTGACAGCGCCCTGCGGGGCGGCCTGGGCCGGCAGGCTCGACAGCATCAGGGCCGCCGCCAGCAGGCAGGAAAGCGCCGGAATGCCTCGTATCATTCTGCTCATAGGGATCCTCCGCACGTTGTCCGCCCGCGTCCGATGGCGGGACTGCGAAAAAGACGGCTGCTCCGTTCCGGGAGCGTAACGAATTTAGTGCAAGCGGAGGCGCGCCTCAAGCAAAAGCGGAGGGATATGGGCGGGTTCGCGTCCGGCCGGCGGCCTCACCTGCGGTCGCCGCGCAGCACGGTTCCGGGGCGTGCCGAGCGCACGTCGGCGGGGCGCGCCGCGGCGGCCGGGTCGGCGTCCAGCGTCAGAATCTCGAAGCCGCTGATCTGCGCATTCGCCAGAATGTCCAGGCCCGAGGGAAGCCTGCGTTCGTCGCCGCAGACGCCCGCCATGACGGCGCCGTAGGTGACGCGCGCGGCATCGATATGGGACGTCACGCCGGCGCCGTTGACCGCCAGGGGAATCGCCGTGCCGGCAAAGGGCAGGCGATCGGCGATCACCAGCACTCCCGGCCGGCTGCCGTCGAGGTAGCTCAGGTTGGCGTTGCACATTCCGAGCGCATGCCCGATCTCGTGCAGCGCCACCGTCAGAAGGTCGACGCGGCCCGCGGCCTCGCCCGCCGGATGGCTGAACAGCCGGGCGACATTGACGAACCCGCCGCCGAGATCCTGGTATTCCTTGGTGAGGCGGCGATACTCCTCGTTGGCCTCCGGTGTGGGGTCGAGGTAAAAGGGAACGGCACCGCTGTTGTCGAACAGTATCAGGCCGACCAGCTCGCGGTTGGGGGCGCCGCCCTGCTCGAGCAGGGTGTGGGTCCCGGCAGAATCCAGGGGCGCCCAGCCGTAGTGAATCCTGACGGTGAAGGAATCGGCGTAGGCCGACTCCCAGATGCGCGCAGCCGCCTGGACGATGTCGACGATGTTCCCCGCTCCGGCGGCATTGGCGGGAGGCGCGCCGCCGATGAACTCGGTGACGATCGTGACGGCGGGGGCGGCAGGCGCCCATGCGCACAGCACCAGCGGTACCATCAGGAGCATTCGGCGGGCGTTTGTCATTGTGCTTCTCCGTCGCTCAGGCGCGCGGGGAACTCGCGATAACGGATGCCGGGGGGATGGGCGGGGCGCTCGCCCCTGCCGCAGACAGGATATCGAAAGCGGCGAAGCGGCGAATCGGACTGCGGTACCGATTTTGCCGGGCTTTTTGTCCCACGGATCGGGCTCCGCGGGCGGCACACTTCGAGGAGGGCGATGGGCACAATTGTGCCGCCGCGCCGGCCGGGAAGGCCTGCCGCATTTTCCGCTTGCGCCGGGCGGGAGAAGGGGATAGAAATCAAGGCACGACGGGGGCGTGGCTCCGGCCGCGCTCTTCTCTTCCGGTATTTGCCGGGTAGTTCAGCTGGTAGAGCGCGTGACTGTTAATCACGAGGTCGCAGGTTCGAATCCTGCCCCGGCAGCCAACGCCGACACATCGAGCCGCTTCGCTCCGGGTGACGCACACGTGCCGCAATGACACGAGGCACGCAGTCCGACTGACGCCGGCGGGAATGGCCCGCTCGCAAGGAACGGATTCTGGTGCTGGATGACGAAATCCAAGCTGCGGGCTTGATCCAGCGCTGCCTGGAATCTCCGCTGCGAAGTCGTCGGGCCGGCTGGAAGCACAGAGGAAGCCCGCGCCGAAGTCCGCCGGTTGAGGCCCGAACTCGTGCTGAATGGATATTCCCCGGGCCGGCCCTCCGGAAGGCTGTGAAGCTTCAGCGGCCGGATGAGCCCGCCCATCGCAAAGCCGCGATCCTTGAGACGCCGACCTCCGGTCATTGTTCCGCGATCCTGATTCCCGGGACGCCCAACCGCACGCATTGAAATAGATGACGGGGACCTCCAAAAAGTCGAACCTTTCGAACAAGGACAGGATCATTCGGGCAATCGGCTCCTCTTCGGACGGAAACCGACCCGCCGGACAGGCGACCGTTCCGCAGGGCCTCGGATAGGCGTGGAACTCCGATCCGGGTGACCCCTTAACGAACGCCGCTAGGCTGCAGAACCGGCGCGACCGGCAGCGGCAGCGGCCCCGGCCGGGGCCGGGAATGAACCATGTCGATCCCGGAGGACTCTAATTGTCTGGATGCCCTGGTGGACATTCTCCGCCGAGAGATGATCCGCGGCCGGCCGAACCCGGAGACAAAGGCGCTCTTTGCCGAGCATCTGGAAATCTGCGCGGCTTGCAGGAAGCGGTCTTCCGACTCTTTGGAGCTTGCCGGGATCGACCGGGAGCCGGAGGTCTCCCGCATGGTTCATTGACGGCCGGAGGCCGAGACGTTCCGCTCCGGCGGTCGCCTCCCGGCGCTGCCGCGCGGTGATCGAAAGGCAGGAGCTCGATACGATGACAAGAGCTTGGCAATCAAAGAGATCGCCTCGTCGCTCGGCTGCTCGTCACCAGCGGCCTTTGCGGGTTTCATCCGGTCCAAGGCGGGCGCGTGTGCTTCCAGGATCAGGCGCCTTGGCGAAGCCCATGTCTTGCAAAGCAAAGCCTTGGCACATTACGCATCGTTTTGGCGCATGCTTCATACTGAATCGCCTTGCAGGCGAGTCAGGGCGGCCGTAAAATATGTCAAAAAGCTGCTCTAGCGACAGTGCTCGAGTCGGCAAATTGTTCGGGAGGGCTGCGTATGTGCATTCGAATGCTTTCGGCCTTGGCTGTGGTGTCGCTTTTCCTGCCGCTGTGTCCGGGCCAGCAGGCCGGCGTTCCCGCGCTCACGGTCGAAAACAAGCCCGAACTGGGCTTGGAGATCCTGTCGGCCGAGGGCGCCAAGGTTTCGCCCACGGAAATCTCCGGCCTCAAGTGCACCGTCAGAAACAGCGGCCACAAACCGGTGGAGGCCTTCGTCGTCGTATGGCATGTCACCAGAGGCTCGGGGGCCGTCCAGATTTTCAATCACATCTGGGACAATTCGCTGGCCAAAGGAATGCCGAAGCTGCTGCCCGGCGACTCGGTGACCGTGACCTCGGGGAAGTACAGGTCCACACCCGAGAACCCATTCCGCGGGGTGACGGCCCAGGTCGACTACGTGCGCTATACCGACGGCACCTCGACCGGCCCGAACGCAGCCAAGCTGGCGCTCATGCTCGACGATCGGCGGATGGCCGCCGGCTGGCTGCGCTCTTACCTTCTCAAGGTTTACAACGAACGCGGGCTGGAGGCGTTGCTCGAGGAGTTGCGCCCAAGTCGCTAGCGCGAGTTTCCGGGTTATCACAAGGGCCATTGCGATAAATTGATGCAAGTCGCGTGCTTGCAATGGATTCCTTGGGTTCGAGCTTCGGAATGCCTGTATATACTAACTGGCCTCAAATTGGCC
>Ga0272448_1005381_pt1 | contig 14206 bp, 13 predicted proteins | sample YNPCB0191_FD_202220 | JGI IMG/M metagenome (GOLD analysis project Ga0272448, IMG submission 202220) | Hot spring sediment microbial communities from Yellowstone National Park, WY, United States - YNP-CB-019-1 | ecosystem: Environmental > Aquatic > Thermal springs > Hot (42-90C) > Sediment...
ATTTTTGGTAGCCTTGCTCTAAATTATAAACTACCATCCCTACCAAAGAGGCCTGGTTAAGCCTACCTTCAATGGAAATAAGGTGTTTTTGGTTATAGGGGTCGAAAAATTCAAAATCTTTAAAAAGTCCTTTTATGCCTCCATAGCCTGTGTCTTGTTTATACCAAACCTCTGAACGAATTATGTCGCGATCGCGCATATAGGTTACATAAAGAGACAAACCAAGATATGCAACAACAATAGTGAATATTACCATAACTACCCTTGGTCTAAAAAAAACAGAGATAAAAATTATAATTACAACAAATGCCAATGCCCCGTATCCCAAAAAACCTAAATTAAATATACTGTATATCGGAAAAAACAAAGCTAAAATTAAAGAGAATAAAAAGAGGCGAAAATTGTTCAAATAATAACCCAGGTAACCTAAAAGACAAACGCTACAGACCATAAAGGACCACGAAACTATTGGAATAACCCTAATGGTAGGAATTTCCGAAAAAGGAAATTTAAGATAAAATAAAAGGCCAAAGAAAATTCCAGCAATTGCTAATCGAGGATTCAGCAAAACCTGTCTTTTTTTTAGAGATCGAACTTTTAAAAAAAAGGGAGCAATTACTGCGCTCCCCACAAAAAACCCAACCAAACCAATAAAGACCTGACGAAAACCAACAAAGGTAAAAAATGTATTTTCCGAAAACCACCAGGGTAGAACATGCACAAACGCCCCGGAAAAATATTCTATAAAAGAACAGCTAATTAAAGCGCTAACCAGCCCCACACTATATTTAATGCGAAAGTTATAAATAACAATTGTAGCTAAGGCAAGCAACATCCAACCTACCATATATGTTAAAAGCTGTTCTTTCATACGATAATTTGGCTTCCTTTTTAAATTATCTTAGTTTAGCCTTTCCTTAAAAAACCACAGACAGATTCTATTCTCTCGTTGTAATTCCGCCAGCTAAAAAATTTACTTACGCGTTCAAAGGCAGCAGTTCCCATCTCTTTGGCTTTTTTGGGATTTTGATAAAAATATAAAAGTTTTTCGGATAGGCTGTTTACATCTCGGGAAGGTACTACAAAACCATCTACCCCATCTCGCACCACCTCTTTTGCGCCAACAGCGTCCGAACAAATTACTGGCAGCCCGCAAGCCATTGCCTCAAGCAAGGACATCCCAAAACCATCCTCAATAGAAAATAAAACAAAAACTGAACCTTGGCAATAATATTCGCTAAGCCTATGCTGCGGCACGCCTCCAATATATCTAAAAGCATCGGAATGCCTTTTAAGAAAATGGATGATATCTTGGCTAAAATTGCCTAACAACCATAATTCCATTTCTTTTATTTTTAGTCGCTTAACCGCTTCTAATAGATAGTGCGTTCCTTTGCGTATACTGACCCCCACGGAAACAATTCGAAAAATATCATCCCTTTTAAGGACCCAAGGAAAAATATCTAAATCTACCCCCAACAAGACATCAATAACCTTACCACAGTCTATTCCTTTTTTTAGAAATGTTTCTTTGGCATATTTCGAAGGAACAACAATATAATCCGCCTCATCATATTCCTGCAGCTCTTTTTCTATTATAAGTGAGGAAGGCAAATTGACCTTTACACCCAAAACCTCCTGCTCTTTTTTAAGTATCTCATACTGAAAACCTATATGAGATGACCCTCTTTCAAGAACTAAGATAGCTTCGAAAGACTTCCTTATTTTACGCATCGTGCGCAAACTGCACTCTGACCAACCCCAGAATATATCGCAAGGCAAAATCCTGCGCGAAACAAAATAATCAAAAAGGTCAGAGGTATAATAAGCCAGATCCTCTTTATTTAAAAAAGGCAGCCTTGATAATATCCTATAGAGCGGCTCCTTAAAAGACAAACTACTAATCTTATGCGCGGGAATTTGGGGCCTTCTAAGAGAAAGCTTAGGATAACCAATAAAAATTTTCTCTAGATACCCAATCTGATTAAGCGCGCTAGCTAAACGAAGGGCATGGAATTTGCCGCTCGCTGAAACTACAACCCTTTTTTTTGTTGGTCCTGAAGCAATTGACTGTAGATTATTATTATTCATTGATTATTCTCTTATACAGTTTCCTGCAAATATTCAATAACAGGTTTAAACTGAATTTCAAAATTGAATTTCTCCAAGTGAGCCCTACGACAAAGCTGTGACTTCCTCTTGTGCCCCTCAGGATCAGAATATACCATATTAACCACCTTTGCAATATCTTCGGGTGAACAAGTCTTTGTAAAATAAACCCAAGATTCATCAAACAAACTTCGCATATCAGAGCAATCCAAAACTAAAGGAGGCACCCCGCAGGCAAAATATTCAAAAATCTTATTCGATGCCCCAACCAGAAATTTTAAATTTATATCCTCACCCTTAAACAAAGCCAAACCTAAAAATGCGCCTACAGTTAGCGAAAAAAGATGCTCGTAAGCAACAAAGGGAATATGTAGCACTCTTTGCTCCAATTTATATTCTTTAATTTTATGCTTTAGCGTACGCTTAAAATTTACAACACAGTAATCTCCTATTAACAGTAAGATTACATCTTCTGGCCATGATAAAATTGATTCTAAAACCTCAAGGGGAAACCTATCAGCTGTTATACTACCTTGGTATAAGACTACTTTTGAATTCAATGAAAAATTATTCTTTTGAAGCAGACTAAGTAAATTATTTTCTGGCAGGACTTCTATGCGCCTTGGGGCATTCATCACAATCCAAGGAAATCCTTGCAATTTAGCCATTTTTTTGAACAACTTGGCGCGCTTAAAATTCGGGAATACCGCCTTATCAGCAAAGCGGGCAATCCTTAGCTCTATTATCTTAACCCAAAAACTAGCCATCCGCAAATCTCTTTTTCTGCTAAGGTCAAGATTGTGGTAGACCAAAGGCAAAATCCTACCTATTCTTGAAGCAAAAAAACCTGCGACAAAACCATGCATATCAAAGGAGTAGATTAAACGGCATCTATATTTACGAATCAAAAAACATGCCTTTATTATAAAAAACAAGAATTCAATTATTTTTCGAAATACTGACTGGGTCTCTTTTTTTCTAAAAGAACCATTTTTGCCTAAACAATGCAGAATAACCCCACCTGGACAAAGAAAATCCATATTCCCTATATTGCGGCAGATTAGTAATACCTTAAAATCTTTAGACAAGATACCTATCGCGTTAAGTAAAGGCGGAAATCGAGAAGGATTTCCGTAGATAATAAGTCCAATGTGTTTATCTTTCATACTCAGCTAAAAATTGTTTTTAGAATTTATTAAGCTATAATACAACTCCTCCATATCATCTGCCACATCTTCTATACTTCGTAATGCTGGGATACTTAACTCTAATCTTTTTAAAAGCCATGGCTCATTATAACAGCGGAGCATCAAATTCGCTAGCTCTCTCGCATTGCCAGCTTCAAATAATAGCCCGCCTCTTTCAGGATAAACCAATTCCTTAATCCCTCCCAAACAAGAACCAATCACCACAGTACCAACAGCCCAGGCCTCTAACACAACCAAAGGGCCTGTTTCATAAATGAGCGATGGGACAATCAGTACATCGATGTTCTTTAAAACCTGAAACTTATCTTGCTCCAAAAGCCTTCCCCTCCAGCTTATTCGCTTGTCATTGTAACTTTTAAACAATCTTTCAAAATATTTTTTTTCTTCTCCCTTTTTTTCAGGTAAACCATAAATATGGAGATGGGCATCCATTTGACTCGAGGCCATGCTAAACGCCTTTAACAAAACCTCAAGCCCCTTTATCCGAGTTATCCTGCCGATATAACCAAAGGTAAATTTTGATTTTTCCTCATTTCTTAAAACAAGAGGCGGCTTTGGTATTCCCTGACGCAACAAGACTATCTTCCCTTGGTCTACTCCATTTTTTAAAAGTATATCTCTTGCCCACCCGCACAAAACAACTATCCGTTTCGCCATATTTAGCCATTGGATTAATTTATCTTGCCTAATCGAACTAAGATAAGGCAACTGAAAAAATGTAGTTACCTTAGGCAAAACATGGAAAAAGTCTGAAAAAGCATATAATTTCTTATTAATAAAAACCGGCAATGATGCCCAGAACCTTGCACAGAACTTAGGTAATCCTTTTTTGATCAAAAAACAACTTACGCATCTATTTTTATTCAGTGGTAATTCACAACCAGAATCACCAAGATATAGCATATCACCACAAAGGCAAGTAAATGATGTATGGTAGGTGATAATACTTGGGAGACCAAAGTCCTTGCATATCTTCATGAAAGTAAATGTATCACTAGGTGAAAAGTAGTGAAAGTTAACTACATCTACATTAATTTTTTTTAGGAAATTTGAAAAAAAATCAACCAAAACTCCTTTTCTATCATAGTATAGATCTGTCGTATCAACGAAATTGACATTCTTTTCAACTACAAATACAGGAATACCTTCATAGTTATATTCTCGAGTACGAAATAACGGTCCATCTTTTTCAAAAAATTCCCCTAGGTAAAGTACATAAACGCTATGGCCGCGCGAAAGAAGCTGACTATTTAAGCCATGTAAATATACCTCTGTGCCAGCAAAAGTTGCAGGAAAATAACTACAGCTGATCTGTAAAATGCGCATTTATTTTTTTAATGTATTGTTGAGTTTAAAATTGATTCTTACCACTTTAAAGAGTTTTTTAAAAATTCATAATTCTTTTTTCCCAGGAAAGTGGCTAGCATCCTTCTTAAAAAACCCCAATTAAAAAAATATAAAGGGTAGCGCCTTAATGCGCAAAGATAAGCACGCCTGGCATCATTTTCCATCCCAAACCAAAAATATTTATCTGCTAAAATAAAATAATGCTTGGCATAGATATACCTTTTCTTCTTTTGTTTTTCGCTATATAAAACGCAATTATTCTCTTTCTCTTGGAAAATCAAATCTAAAAGACGAATAATGGAGCCTTCCTCTTTTTTATTTTTTACTATCGTATCGTGGTAATTTTTGGAATGGACTCGATACTCGGCAACCACTTGATTAACATAATAAAACTCGTAGTTCCTTGCTGCCATAAGGGTAAAATACCAGTCGTGAAATGCCAACCACGTTGGAACTGGAAGGGCCATATGCCAGACCTCTTTTCTTGCGATAACCGTAGGAGAACAGATAAAATTATTTTCTAATAAATTAAGAAACTCGTTTCCCTTAAAATCGCAATTGCCATGGACTACATCGCTTTTATATAAAGTAACTTCGCCCTTCTCATTAATTAGCGCGGCATCCCCATACACAAGGCCAACCTTAGGAAAGTCATAGAATTTGGGAATAAGCGCCGACAAAAAAATAGGACGATACCGGTCATCAGGGTCGATTCGCGCCACAAACTCTCCTTGGGCCAGGCGTAAACCTTCGGTAACTGTAATGGCATGTCCCAAATTCTCAGGATGCGTAATAACCTTTAGACGCTGATCACTAAAATCCAAAAGCACCTCTGAGGTATTATCAGTTGAACCATCGTTTATAACTATTATCTCAAAGTCAAAATTACCCTGTTGGCCAAAAATGCTACTTAGACAATCCCCTAGGTACCTGCCATAGTTATAACAAGGAACCACAAAGCTTACCAATGGTTTATTCGGCATATTTCAGTTAAGTTTCTTATTTCTTTTGATAATTCTGGCTGGCACTCCCACGGCAGTAACATAGGAAGGAAGGTCATCTTTTACTACCGCACCTGCGCCTACCACTGTCCAGTCGCCTATGGAAACCTTATCAATAATGGTTGCCCCGGCGCCGATGTAGCAACCATTACCGATTTTTACATTACCACAGACTGTTACTTTGGGATTAATATTTACAAAATCTCCTATGAGGCAATCGTGAGAAACTGAAGAGCATACATTCAAAATACAATGCCTGCCAATCTTGACGCGGGTTGTAACAACACAATTAGGCGCAAGACAACTGCCATCACCAATCTCAACATCCTCACCCACAAAGGAAAAAGGATGCCTTAAAAGTAAAGGCGATAAATTTTTTGTATTTATGCGTTCAATCTCGGCCACAAAATTCTTGCGCAGAAGATTACCACCCACCGCAGTAATATAGTGAAATTTCTTTTTAGAATGACGGGCTAAAAATTCTTTTAACGAACTAAAATCACCTATTATCTTTTCACCTAACCATAAACCACTTGGCCTGTTTTCATCAACAAAACCAATCAGCCGAATTTTTCTTCTTATTCTATTCATATCCCTAACATAAGAAACTAGCTCACTGGCATGGCCTCCTGCGCCAATTATGATAAGATTAAACATTTTTACCCCCAATTTAAAAAATTATTCTGCTCTTTTAAAAATACCCTGAAAAAAGCGTAGCTCGGCTAATAAAATTAAACTTTTATCTGCAAATGCCTTATTTTTAAAAAAACAAGCCCTAGGCTAATAAACACCTCGTAGGCGCGCCAAGGTCTCCATTAAACAAACAATCTCTTTGTAATCTTTTTTACCAATCTCAGTTAATTCTTTAAGCCATTTGACATTCCGGTAGTAAATTGACTCTGGGTCCTGAATCAAACCGCTACAAATGGCCTCCACTAATTCCTCAGCGCCAAACTCGATACTTAATTGAGGAATAAACCCCTCCTCTTTCATCTTTGCGTTTGAAACCCGGTAATCCCGTTTATCCGGGTCAGGCATATCCAGATGTATAATTCGCAATTTTGGATTGATGCCTTGAAAAATGCTAGCAAGTTCACATATCTGCTTATTTTCTGTCAAGATGTTGTAACAGGTATACTTAGGGCGTGGCAATTCGGCAAAATAAACTAACGCCCTGGCACAATCCTTAACATGTAAAAAAGGCCGCCATTGTCTTCCGTCACCAAAAATCTTAATTTCATTATATAAGGTGCTGTAAAGACTAAAAATATTAACCACTAAATCAAAGCGCATGCGCGCAGAGTAACCAAAGAGAGTACCATTACGCAAGACAACCGGCCTCCAGCGTTCATCAGCCAAGGCAAAAATCGCAGATTCGGACCTTACCTTTGACTCAGCATAAACCGTCACCGGATGGCTGGTAGTCTCCTCTGTAGCCTCGAAATCAGTAGTCCCATACACTGAACAAGAAGATGAAAAAATAAACCTTATGCCCCTTTCTTTGGCAGCCTCAGCCAAGTTTTTGGTAGCCGTAAAATTTACATCCTCAGTTAAGCCAGGACACAATTCTGCGCAAGGGTCATTGGATATAGCAGCAAGATGGATTATGCACTGACAGTTATCTAGGATATCTCTCAAAAATTCCCTGTCTTGGCAAATGCGCCTTATATCTTCCCGAATAAGTTCAACCGGCTTGCGCAAAGACCGAACATGGTCTACACCAAAATAACCAATATCCAAAAGACGCACTGTATGACCCCTAATAATTAACTTTGGGATAAGGACCGAACCTAGGTAACCAGCTCCTCCGGTTACTAAAATATTCATAAAATACTCCTTTCCGCCTCGCAAAGGGTATCTACTACATAGTCCATCTCGGCATTGGTTATAGAAGTATAGAATGGCAAGGTTATTACCCTGCGGGAAAGCATTTCAGTAAAAGCAAGTTCTCGATCAGCAAAACGCAGAAAAAAATCCTGCTTGTGTAATGGTGGATAGAAATATGCCCTGGTTTCGATTCCCCTGTCAGCTAAAAACTCCATTACGGTATCTCTTTTTTCTACCTTTTCTTTGGAAATTAATATAGTAAAGTCCTTGAAGGTCTGAGTAACCCCCGCTGGTATCTTAGGAATCTGAAACTGGGTAAGTCGGGAAAGTTGACGAAGGTAATAATCGGCCTTGCATTGTCTAATTTCTAAAAGGCGTCTTATCCTTCTAAGGTTATATAAACCAACAATGGCGTGAAACTCGCTCATCTTTGCATTCAATCCCGGATAATAGGTATTGTAATTTTCCTGTATGCCGTAATTACGCATCTTACGCACCCGTTCAATCAATTCAATATTCCTACTGGCCACCATCCCACCTTCTATACTCACTAAAAGCTTAGTTACTGAAAATGAAAAAACTTCAGCATCGCCAAAGCTGCCAACCTTCCTGCCATTTACCTCTGAGCCAAAGGCATGCGCAGCATCATAAATAACAAAAATCCTTTTGCCCCTACATTTGGCTATCTGCTCAACTAATCCTTGAATTTCTTCAGTATTAGTTGGTATACCAAACATATGTACAGGAATGACCCCTGTGACATCCGCATATTTATTAAGTAAAAATTCTAAATCAGCTAAAGACAAATTAAAATCTTCACCCACTTCAGCAAAAATTGGTTCTCCTCCCGCATAAAGTACAGCCTGGCCGGTAGCCACGAAGGTAAAGCTTGGTAAAATAATCTTTTCCCCTGGCTTCAGGCCTGCTGCCTGCAAGGCTAAAATCAAGCCCACAGTCCCCGAAGAAACACAGGCAGTATCTACTCCTAAGTAATTACTAGCCTCTTTTTCGAACATTGCCATATATCTTCCAAAGTTTGTGACCTTACCGGAGGCAATAACTTCCCGCAAAGGCTCAGATATCTCCTCCAAAGAGGGTAAATCCGGTTTTATGAGTGGGACCTTCATAGCAAATTTTCCTATTAGGCGATTAATTAATTAGCCCTAATTCTAATAATTTTTTAAAAATAAACTCAGCAAATAATTTTTGGCCGTAGGGGGTCAAGTGTACAAAATCAAAAAAAATCTCTAACCTCTCTTTTTTATCAAACCTGCTAAACTCCTCTGCGGCGTCAAGCAATATTACATCGCCGTGGTCCTCAACAAAGCCTTTCTGTGCCTGGGTATATATTTTGCTCCATTGGTGAAGTTTCTTTACAGAACACGGTAAAAATTCGACTAAGTATCGACTTAGTTTCTTTTTAATTTCATCATCTCCAAGCAAATCCTCATTTGTCAACACAGGATAAGTTAATAAAACCATCCTTGCACCATTGGTTTTTGTTAGTTCGTATATTTGCTCTAAATCGTTAAGATATTCTTGTAACGCCTGCGCGTTAAAAGTTATGTGTTCGGCTAACTCTCGATTCTTTAAAATAATCTTTTGCGACTCTAACCTAAAGAAAAAATTTAAAAAGCGATTAGGAATTTCGCGTACAAAACGCAAAGTGTAACAAAAGCGATAAATTCGTTTGCGGATTAAAGGCCAGAAGCCATTTTTAGCCTCTTTCTCATCTACCTGCATAGGCATAATATCTCTTAAACAAATCCGCGGTCTCCATAGAGGAGAAAAAGAATAAACATATTATTTATTCCAACTAAAACCAATACCAAATCAGGATTATACCTTGGAGCAAGCCTTTTAAGCTGCCAGGCAGCCTGCCAGGCTACATATCCTCCTATGCCAGCATTTATCAGTTGGCTGCGTTTATTTATTTGGTTTAAAACGTAGTAGCGATTAATTAATCTCTGCAATAAAAATAACCAGCGCTTTTGATAAACAACAGGTAGGCCCTGGACTGTTGAATCGCCGATAGCCAAAATCCTCAAAACCCCTTCTGGTTTAAATTCTGGATAGACCGGCCCCAGAAATCCATCTTTGTTAACCTGAGCAAAAACTACTTTTTTATCTTTTTCTAATCTTGATTCTAAAATTGCTCCTGGCTTAAGAGCGTAACAAAACTCCTGACTATACAAAAACGGAGATTCTTTTTTCTTTTGGAATATATCTTCCCCTAAATAGGGAAATAAAATCCTGCATAAAATCTCTAATAAAATAAAAAAAATAACCACATACAATAATAAATATTTTCTATAATTAAGGAATTTTCCTAGGGGTTTCATATCTCTAAAGTTATTCATAATTTATTCATTAATTGTACATTTAGCCCTGAACGCTTTGCATCCCAGGCTGACAATTGTTGTAATTCTAACGCAAGAGTAAATATTTTAGCTTTGAAAAAAATAATCTAAATCTCTCGGTTAACAAAGGGCCAAAAAATCTTAAACATATTCTATAAGCCAACGAACTATTTTTAAAATTAAGGTATAAGGGGGGGTCCGATTTTCTTTGCCAATTTAAATACATTTTTTGCCTCTGCCCAGCCACCTCGGCGGGCAATACTAATTCCAAATTCTACCAAGGTATCGCTAACATCACTTCGATATTTAGGAAATAAAAGATCGAGGTGATGATTTAATATTTGCGCTCCCCATAAATAAGTTTGTAAATAATTACTCAGGGTGCGTCCTTCTTTCCGGACAAAAAGGAAAACCAGCGGTTCATTGATAAACTTAACCCTTACCCCCGAATAAACCAAACGGATATGAAAATCATAATCTTCGGAAAATAAAATCTCCTCATCAAAACCTCCTATCTTTAATACTTTGCTTCTACGATATACTCCCGCCTCAGTTGGGATAGGATTACGGATACAAAAAGAAACATCATCCCCAGCCATCTCTTTTCGTAACAAAAAAAAATTAATTTTACCTAATTCTTTTTCCGGGCTAAGCGACAGACAGTTGGCTATTATAAAATCAAAATCATCCTGATAAATAGTGCGCAAAACGGTTTCAGACCAACGTGGCTTAAGAATATCATCACTATCCTGAAAATGTATAAAATCGCTTACGCTTTCTTTTAATAATATGTTCCTTGCACAAGCCAGACCTAATCTCTTATCTGAGTGAATTATCCTAACTGGCAAAGGAAAATCTGAAGGGATATAATTTTTGGCAGGGAAATTAGAATTATCATCGAATACAATAACCTCGTCAACCAAAACAGTCTGCAACTTAATAGATCTTAAACATCTAGTCAATAAATCCCTTTCGTCACAGTAGGTAATTAATATCCCTAAACTTGGTTTTTTCTTATTATTCAAAGCAAACATTAGAAAAGTTATTTAGTTTTAATGAGAAAAGAACAGGGTATATTAAGTATCCCTGCGTACTCATCTCGAAAATGCCCCATCGGTTTTGTTGCTACAACCAAATGGGGATAACACTGCCAATTATCCACAACCGAGCCATTCTCATCAAATAAAACAACCTGCAGATAATATGTGCTTGGCCTCAAAGGTAGGCTTGACAAAGAATATTCTAGCGTATAAACACCTGGCTCAAAAGAAACCTTAGAAATAGCATTCCCCCATACCAGCTGATTATCGCTGGTAAAAAGTAGGACCGAGGTTGAACAGTGTTTTAAAGGCTGGTCAACCTTTAACCAAAAACGAAGCGTAAGTGGACTTATTTCAGTCAGAGTATTATAATTTTCAACCCCTGAACCAATCGCTTCCCACTTAAAAAAAACCGCTGCCGATGAAGCACCTGCCAAGGCACGCCCAGTTGGATCCTCTTCAGTGAAAAAAGAGCTGAAGGATGCCTCGTATGCCGATACCACCTCGCTCACTGAACCAACCCTCTGAATCATACCGTTTGCTAACCAGATGCACTTCTCACACAGTCGACGGACCTGATTCAACTGATGGGTGACAAATAAGACCGTCCTGCCGCCTTTGGCAAAATCACCCATCTTGCCAAGGCATTTCTGTTGAAAAACACTATCTCCAACTGACAAGACCTCATCAACCAAAAGAATTTCAGGTTCTAGATGCGCGGCTACAGAAAAGGCAAGTCGTACCGCCATACCACTAGAGTAGTGCTTAAGGGGAGTATCGATGAACTTCTCTAATTCCGCAAAGGCCACTATTTCATCCAGTTTTTTAATCAACTCCCTCCTCTTCATGCCTAAAAGGGCGCCATTAAAAAAGACGTTTTCCCTTCCTGTCAATTCGCCGTGGAAACCTGTTCCAATCTCCAAAATCGAACTCAACCTTCCATACAATCGCGCATAACCTTTTGTAGGAGGGGTAATCCGGGCCAAAATCTTTAAGAGCGTGGATTTGCCTGCTCCGTTTCGGCCAATAACACCAACAACCTCTCCTTTGTTTATCTTAAAAGAAATGTCCTTTAAAGCCCACAGTTCTTTTTTGTTTCTAAAATCATTCTTATCAGCTTGAAAAACCTTCTTTAGCGGCTTTTTTAATACGTCCACAATTACCTCACGCAACATATTTCTAGCCAGCCCATAATTAAGGTAATAGAGTTTACTAAGATTCTCAACGCGTATAGCTATTTCAGCCATAAACAACCTATGCCTCCAACCTATACTATATCGGCAAATAACCTCTCCATCCTGCGGAAATAAAATAACCCAGCTAATAAAATTAACAAAATGCTCGCCAACGCAATAAATAATCCTTGCGGAAATGGGCTATTGCCAGCCAACAACACCCAACGAAAACCATCAATAACAACTACCATAGGATTAAGGTTATAGAAAAGTCGCCAGGAAGAAGGCAGGCTTTCGCTGGCGTAAACAACAGGAGAGGAAAAGAACCAAAATTGCAAAATAAATGGCACGGCATAACGCACATCCCGATACAACACATTCAATGCCGAAAGCCATAGGCTTACCCCAAAGGCCAAACCCACCTCTAACAAAATAAATACTGGCAAAAAGATAATTTTTATTGTAGGAACTATACCGAAATATAACATCAAACCTAAAAAGACCACAAAGGAAAAGGCAAAATCAACCCAGGGAGATAAAACCCCAGCCAGAGGCATAATTAAACGTGGAAAATATATCTTTTTAACCAAGTTTGCATCTTGAACCAAAGAATTTACCGAACGGCTTATGCTCTCGGTAAAGGTCACCCAAGGCAACAAAGCAGCGTAAGTAAATAAAGGATAGGGAACCCCGGATGAATAAACCTTAATGAACCTGCCAAAAAATAAACTAAAAACCACCATCATCATAACCGGCTGGATAATTGCCCAGGTAACACCAAGGATAGTCTGTTTGTAACGAACCTTTATATCGCGTAACACCAAAAAAAGCAACAATTCCCGGTATCCCCATATTTCAGAAAAATCTAACCCTATCCAACGCCGGCAGGGTTTTATAACCAAAGTTTGCTGAAAGGTATCTTTATCTTTCTTCATCCCATTATTAAGTGATAAGACTACTTATTAAAACTTACAAATTGTTTAAAGATTAGCCTGAATATCTTTTTATAGCATAATTCTTCATCACCAGTTAAATTAAAAATGCCCTTAGCCAAACTAAGATGTAACCTTTTAATTTCATAGTAGCATCGAGACAACTCGGTTGCAAATATTTTTTTCGCACAAGAATAAAAAGGGGTTGGCATTGACTTATAGGCGTATACTACCGAACCTGAAAACTCAACCTTTTTAAACCTACCTGAACCAACTATAAAATCCTGCACAAATCTTTGCGTCTGAGGCATATCCGCACAGGAAAAGGCCAATACCCCACCAACAACCAAAAAACGCTCCCAAAGCAAAAAATCCAAGGCCCTGACATTATAATCTCCATCAGTATCATGCCAGATAAAGGCAAGTGGATTATTCCAACCTCTATTCACTACCGCTGAAGAAGCAAAATGAGGTATTACTAAATCCCCAACCCCACACCGCTTTAAATTATGCAAAAACTCATCCCTACACCCCAAAAAATTTGAATCTATACTATGAAGTTTGCCTACGCCTTTCTCTTTAAGGGCCTGGGCCAGAGAAATTGTTACCCTGCCTTTATAGCTTCCAATCTCCAGAATATCTCCACTTTTATCCAAACCCTTAACTAAAGAATAAAGTAAAAAACAGCTCTCAGGAGAGGTAAAACCACTGATACTAGCTGCTATTTTTTTTAATTCATTTTCATCCATAACCCAAAATACTTCGTATTATTTAATTCTTCTACTAAAATAAGTTCCCAAACCCGAACTTTTTACTAAAAACCTTAACTTGCTATCATCCCTTCTAGGTGTCAGCCTGCATAAAGAAAAAATATCAGGCCTGGTAAACCTTTTGCCAAGAAATAAATTCGTGGAAAAGGCAGCGCGGTAATCTGCCTGGCGGACCATATCTTTGACCGAATGCGAAAAAAAACCCCACGGATAGGCAAAGTAATCAATTTCTTTTTGTAATATTCTCTCCAACTCCCTCTTAGACTCTACTATCTCCATATACAGGCCTTCCCGGTCCAGACTAACTAAATCTGAAGAATGGGTCATACTATGACTACCCACAGTAACTAAAGGACAGGTTGCAATCTCTTGTAGCTGTTTTAGGTTTAGGTAGTTTGGTTGGCCAATATTTTTTACCACCACAAACAAAGCCACAG
>Ga0272448_1005382_pt1 | contig 14202 bp, 12 predicted proteins | sample YNPCB0191_FD_202220 | JGI IMG/M metagenome (GOLD analysis project Ga0272448, IMG submission 202220) | Hot spring sediment microbial communities from Yellowstone National Park, WY, United States - YNP-CB-019-1 | ecosystem: Environmental > Aquatic > Thermal springs > Hot (42-90C) > Sediment...
CCGGCACGCTGGCGTTCACCGTGGCCGGAATCACGTTTTCAACCGGTTTCGGCCCGAGCAGCTCCACGTTCGACGCGTTCGGCTTCGTCGCCGTGCAACAGGGCAGCGACGAACCGTGGCGGCAGGCGGATCAATTCTTCGACAACCTCGAATATCTGGCCCCCGGCACGCCGCGGCTCGAAATCCTGAAGCTCGACGCGACGCGGACATTGCTGAGCTGGGAGATTCCGGATTTCGTGCTCCAATACAGCGACGGTGCCCTGCCGTTGACGCACACCAACGCGAGCTGGACGGACATCAGCACGAACCTTTACGTGAACGTGGGCGGTCGTTTCTACTACACCAACACCATCGGCACGAACACGCGTTGGTTCCAACTTCGCTCGCCCTGAGGCCGAATTCGCCGGGCCTTCCCAAGCCCAGCGCCGGGGACTCTGGGGCCGGCCGTGTGACGCCTGTGGTATCAGCGCTTCAGCGCGCAAAGCTCAGGGCGAAGTGGCGCGGTAGAAACGTTGCGGCACGCTGCCGGCGGTCGCGTCAATGAATTGCACCGTGCCGCTCTTGCCCTTGCATCCGGGCATTCCGGCGCGCCAATCGCACGATGACAAGCGGCGCGGCACCACCACCTTCTTTGCCGCCTTGAGTCTGTTGGACGCAAGGTCATCGGGGAATGTTTGCCGCGTCATCGCAGCCGGGAGTTCATCCGGTTTTTGAACAAGATTGATCAAGAGACGTCCGCCGAAGTGGGCCTACACCTGAGTGCGGACGACTACAACACGCACAAAAGTCCACCCGTCCAGCACCGGCTCAAATGCCATCGGTTGGACTCCTGGCACGCGGTGGAGCACCTGGCGGCGGTGGGCGAGGCGCGCTTTGGCGAGGACAGTGCGACGATGGCGGCGTGGTTGGAGCCGTTGAAACGACAGGTGAAGAACGAGTCGGCGGTGAAGGTGATCCGGCAATTGGAGGATCTGCTGGGCGAGTTGGAGGAGGCAGCTCGGCGCGGGAAACGGTGGCCCGGGAAGTGGCCTATCTGCGGGAGCACCAGGGGCGGATGGACTATCGGAGGGCGCAGCGGCGGAAAGAACCGCTGGGCAGTGGGGCGGTGGAGGCGACCTGCGCGCAGCATCAGTGCTGGTTCAAGCGCACGGGGCAGTTTTGGAGTCCGGCTGGGGACGAAGCGCTATTGTGTCTGGACACCTTCTGGCGCAACGAGCGCTGGCATCTGCTCTTCCCGCACACCCCGTCCCCACAACCTGTGCAAAAACTGAAATGCGCCGCCATGATCCCCCGAGATGATTGAAAAAGCTTTACAGGCCCAAGTTGGGGCTTTAGGAAATTTCTAGTTATGGTTGTTATCTTTTCCGACGGTGGATTGACCACGTGGCCGTTGCCCTGCAACCGGGCCGGGGGGAAATCGCCCGCCCGACAACCCAAACACCTGGCTCTCCGAGTGCCCCAAAATCCTCTGTTCCGGGGCAAGCTTCGCCTCATTGTCGCCCTTGGCCTGGGATTGCTGTCGTTCGCCTGCCACAGCACCATGGCGGAAGAATCCCCATTTCCCGGGCCACGCGGGGCTCAATTGGACCTGGCTTGCCGGGCCGACATCTGGACCCGCGAGCCGACAAACTTTTTAGAGCGATTTGTCCGAGTGCCGCGCGACCAAGTGGTCGCTTTCGCGCTATACACCCATGACGCTGGCGTGCTGAAAATGACCGCTCAACTGTTCCCGCTGCAGCCCGGTGAGCCCAGGGAGGTACGGCTCGAACTCAAGCAAGGTGGCCAATGGCGCGAAGTGGCCAAAGCGCCTGTGATCTACCCGGGTTGGTCCGCGCATTTCCGGATCGCGCCGTGGGACAGCACACGTGACGTGGCCTATCGCGTTCGCCACGGAGAGTCGGCAGTTTTCACAGGACTCATACGCAAAGACCCCCGCGAAAAGGACGCAATCGTGGTGGCCTTGTTTTCCTGTGACTCGAATGCCGATCGGGGTAACCGACGCGAATTTGTCGATAAGTTGCGGAAGCAAAACCCGGATCTTCTTCTTTTTGTTGGTGACCAGAGCTATGACCACTGCGAGCACACCGCTGCGTGGCTGTTGGGGATATCGTCTCAGGGATGTGCTTCGGGATCGGCCGGTGGTCACGATCCCGGATGACCATGACATTGGGCAGGGCAACTTTTGGGGCGAGGGCAGCATTGTAGCCGATTCAGAGGCCGGCGATTCGGGCGGATATTACTATCCTCCCGAATACATCAACATGGTCCACCGCTGCCAGACCTGGCATTTGCCGGATCCGCTGGATCCCCGTCCGATTGCGCAAAACATCTCCGTGTATTTCACTCGGCTGCGGGTTGGGGGAATTGACTTTGCCATTCTTGCCGATCGTCAGTTCAAAAGCGGGCCGAAAGGAAAGATCCCGCAAATGGGACCACGCCCAGATCACATCCAACAAGTCGGTTACGATCCCAAAGCCGTGGACTTGCCGGGGCTGCAACTCTTGGGTGACCGACAAATGGCCTTTTTGAATGAATGGGGACAGGATTGGACCGGGGCCGTGATGAAGGCGGTGGTTTCCCAAACCGCCTTCTGTGGTGCAGTGCATCTGCATGGCAGCAAGACGAACCGGTTGTTGGCCGATCTCGATTGCAACGGCTGGCCTCAAACGGGCCGTAACCAAGCGTTGGCGGCCTTGCGTCGGGCGCTCGCATGCCATCTCTGTGGCGACCAACACCTGGCAGTCGTGGTTCAGCACGGAATTGAGGACTTCCGGGACGGTCCGTTCGGTTTCACCGGCCCCGCCATGGTAAACAGCTACTACGGTCGCTGGTGGTGGCCTGCGGATGAAAAGCCCGGGCAACGCCCCATTCCCGGCAGTCCATTGCCTTGGACGGGAGACTATCTTGACGGGCTTTACAATCGCATCACCATGCTCGCATATGCAAATCCCGAGTTGGACAGCACGACCGCCATGAAAGCCAAGCAGCGCGATCCCAGCGTGAACCTGGGTGATGGTTACGGCCTCGTCCGCTTCAACAAGCGAGTTCGCACCATCACTTTTGAGTGCTGGCCCCGTTTTGCCGATCTTAATCGTGGCGATGCCGCGCAGTTTCCAGGTTGGCCTATCACAATAAAGATGGAAGAAAACGACGGCCGCCAGGTGAAAGGTTATCTGCCGGAGTTGCGTTTCCGAGGTGTATCTGATCCGGTCGTGCAGGTGATCCGCGAATCTGACGGCGAAATCCTTTACACCCAGCGCATCCAGGGTCGTAGTTTCCACCCCCGCGTGTTTGGTCCCGGTACATACACCGTCAAAGCCGGCCGCGATGCGCCCGACACCTGGACAGCCAAGGGACTTGAGCCGGTTGGCCCCAGGGCCAAACCACTGATCGTGCGCTTGCCGCGATAACACCGACTGGATTCGCTGGCGGTTCAGCGCCCGTGCGTACGAGCGTGTGCAGCGCGTAGCTGCGTACGCCACCCGGATTTTTAATTCAGACACACCCACCGGGACCATCAGCTTACATCAGTTGGGGGTCGCTATTCTTTACAATGGAGGCCATGCACCGGAATTTGCTTTGTTTCAACTGCACAAAAAAATCCGCGGAGCCGCTTGAGATCATGAGGTGGGACGTGTCCATTTGGCTACATTATTATGTAGGTGCTCAAGGATATATTGTTACGGCATAATTTGCTTATGGTTTTGGCCGATATTATTGTTATTGGTAATACGCGATCTTCGAATGCTGCGCCCGAAGGCTCGTTTCACCTGCCCACTGCGGTGTGCAGCCACAAACGGGTGTGCGGAACGCGTCGCGTGGCGAGAGGACTTTCGTCACCAAACCGGATGCCACCTTGCTGGTGTCATAAAGGCGGCACGACGCGCTCTTGGTTCATATTTTATAAACAATCACAGCAGGGCACCTATGATGCAATGCTCACCTACGCTGCAAATGGTGCGCTCTGGCGATGCCGCCAACTGTTCGTTTCTGCTCTCTCTCCCGCGAACCAACGCTCTCATGGCAGACAGCGGAGCTCGCGCCCGCGCGGCAGCAGCACCTTAACGAAACTACCCCTTTGCTTTTTGCTCGGAGCCGCGCTCTTTTGGGCTACCGCCAGCTCAGCAATGGGGTCGAACACCAACCGCCTTCTGATCAGCAGTCCGGCCGATACGTTTTGGTGGGCCGGCATCATTGAGCATGGCTATCAGATGCCGCTGACTGAAGGTTACAGGGCGAATCTCTTCGGAAACACGTATGGGAATCAAGCCCAGCCGCTGCTTCTGTCGAGTCGCGGCGACGTGGTCTGGTCGGAGGATCCGTTTTCATTCCAATTGTTCTCGCACACTTTGGAGGTGGTCGGCATGGGGGCAAGCGTGGTCCACACCAAGGCAGGCAATTCCCTCCGCGACGCCTTCCGCTATGCGAGTCGAACCTATTTCCCACCCTCGGGTAAGCTACCCGACAGACTATTATTCTTGGCGCCTCAATACAATACTTGGATCGAATTAATGCATAACCAAAATCAAGCCGATATCCTGAAATATGCCAAGGCCATTCGAGACAATGGGTTTCCGCCCGGCGTGCTCATGATCGATGACAATTGGCAGCAGAATTACGGGCAATGGGATTTCCGGAAAGACAAATTCCCTGATCCGAAGGCTATGGTCCGCACCTTACATGCGCAAGGCTTTAAGGTTATGCTCTGGATTTGCCCGTTTGTACACGCGGATTGCGAGGCCTACCCGGACCTAGTCCGACGGGGGCTCCTCTTGAAAAACTCTTCTGGTGACGTCGCCTTTGTCAAATGGTGGAATGGAAAGGGTGCTTTGCTCGACCTTACCCATCCGGAGGCGGTTGCCTGGTTCCGTGCACGATTGGATTATCTTCAGCACACCTATCGGATAGATGGATTTAAGTTTGACGCTGGCGACAGTGAGTTTTACACTCAAACAATTGCGTCGAGACCCGTTTTGCCGAACACTCATTCAGAGCTGTTCTGCAAAATCGGTTTGTCCTACCCTCTTAATGAATACCGCGCTGCGTGGAAAATGGGCGGCCAGCCACTGGCACAGCGCTTGCGGGACAAGAACCACTCGTGGAGCGACCTTCAGAAATTGGTTCCCAACATGCTGTTGACCGGACTCATGGGCTACCCCTTTTCCTGTCCCGACATGATCGGCGGAGGTGAATACAAATCATTTCAGCCGGGATCCACGATTGACCAAGAGTTGATTGTGCGCTCTGCTCAATGCCACGCATTAATGCCCATGATGCAATTCTCGCTGGCCCCGTGGCGCGTTCTTGATCCAGTGCACCTCAACGCTGTACGCAAAGCAGTTCACCTCCGAGAAAAGCACAAGCGTTATATCCTTAAACTCGCGCGACAATCAGCCACGACGGGAGAGCCCATCATTCGGTCGATGGAGTATGCATTTCCAGGCCAAGGTTATGAACGGGTGAAAGATCAGTTTCTGTTGGGTGATCGCGTTCTTGTTGCACCCGTTTTGGAACGAGGTTGCCGGGAACGAACCGTGCTCCTTCCTCCGGGAGACTGGCTTGCCTTCAACGGCAAACGCTACACCGGGCCGGCAAAGCTTAGCTTACCAGTGGGCTTGGACGACCTCTGCTATTTTCAGAAGTTGGACTAGCCTTCTACTTGGCGGCATGGATTATCCCCCAAGATTGACCGGCCTGCCGGGTAGATGCGCTCCGCCAGCTCACTCGTGAGCTTCAACCGGCAAGTATATGCTCGGCGTGCAGTTCCGCACAGATTCGTTTCACAGTTGTGGGAACCTCCCTGCGGAGTTGTACGTGAAGCAACTGTATCCCGTCACAACTGGCGAGACTTGGGGCTAGTGTTGGTTGATTGTCAGTTGAGGAGGGAAAAGATTAAGGCTCAACCAAACCGCACTGTATGGCTGAGCCTCGTTTGCAGACGGCGCATCGCGCCGTCTCCGTGTCTGCCACCGTCACCTGATCCGGTGGCCACCTTTCCCTCAACGACCTGGAAACCGCCGTCCCGGAGGCCACCCACGCCGCCGGACGCCAACTCTACCTCAAGGCCTTCGCCGCCCTCCGAGACGCTTGGCCGGCCCAGCATCGCCACCGCTTCAGCGTCCAGCGCTGGCGCACCCTCCATTGGCTCACCCCCTTCGGCCCCATCCCGCTGCCTGTGCGCCTCGTCCGCGACAAAGCCTCCGGCCGCTACCTCACCCTCTCGAAAGTCTTCCTCCGTCACAAGGCCACCCGACTGCTCTCCCCAGCCCTCGGACAAGAAGCCTGTGCCGCCGCCACCGAACAAAACTATCGCCCCGCCGCCCGCTCCCTCTCCCGCTGGATCGGCTCCCGACTCGGCCACTGGCTGCTCTGGGCCGCCGTCCAGTTCCACGGCGCCCGACGCTTGGTGGAACTGGAAAAAGCCGCCCCGCCCCCAGCCCACCCCAGTCCCGGCCCTCCTCAGCGAAGTGGACTCCACCGGACTCAAAGCCCCAGCAGTGCCGCCGCCACGGCCCCGTGCGCCACGCCGACGCCCACGCCGCCTTGGAAGCCCTGGCCTAAAGCCCCTTGCGCCACCTCCGACCCAAGGAGTTCGACTCGCTCTGGGGCTACCTCCAGAACCACTGCCATGGCATCGACGCCTGGCGACAAATCCCCGCCGCCCTCTGCCGCGGTCGCGGCCGCACCCCGCCCCCCCGTCAAAAGCGGCTCGGGAGCCGTCGAGAAGAACATCGAAGTGCACATCAACCGCCGCTTCAAACGCCAAGGCCGCAGTTGGCATCCGCGGCGAGCCGAACGACTTGGCCCTCCAACACCTGCTGGCCCAACCTCAGGTCTGGACCCAATGGTGGCAAACCAAACCCCAGTTCCACATCCAACCCGCCTTAATCCCCACCAACTGACAATTGACCAAAACTACCCACTTGGGGGCGCGCTTGTTTTAGAACTCGCTTCGGCGCAACGCCTTCTCCGCCAACTGCTCAGCCCGTCGGAAAGCGTTTGAGTTCGGTCTTCGCCTGCTTCTCGAAATAACGCACCAGGGCTCCATGATCGCAGTCACCAAGGCCCTCCACTTTCAGAGCCTCCAAGATCTCTCTTACCAGCGCGGTCAGCGGCAACGGTGAGCCGAACTGATGGCCGGCATTGAGGGCGTTATCGAGGTCTTTGATGTGCAGATTAATACGGAAGCCAGGATTGAACTTCCTATCGAGCATGAGGGGCACCTTGGCTTCCATCACTGTGCTACCAGCCAGTCCACCACGGATGGCTTTAAATACTAGTTCCGGCTCCACCCCTGCCTTGGCGGCCAACACCAACGCCTCAGATACTGCGGCAATATTCAACGCTACAACGATTTGATTCGCCAGTTTCGCAACGTTGCCAGCACCAATTTCGCCCACGTGCACAACTGAGGCTGCCATCGCCTTGAAAACAGGCAAACAGCGTTCGAATACTTCCTTTTTCCCTCCAACCATGACCGAAAGAGTGCCGTCAATCGCCTTCGGTTGACCGCCACTGACCGGAGCATCCAGCATCTCGACACCCTTTTCTGCGAGCTTGGCGGCAATTTCACGGCTCGCCTGTGGTGCAATCGAACTCATGTCAGCAAGAATCAATCCCGGTCTGGCGCCCTCAAGAACTCCGTTTTTACCCAACACCACCTCCTTTACTTCCGGCGAGTTGGGCAACATGGTGATTATAATTTCGACCTGCTGTGCGATCTCCTTCGGACTGGCCGCGGCCTTCGCTCCGGCCGCTACCAATTCATCCACCGCTTCACGCACAATGTCACAGACAATTAGTTCATATCCTGCTTTGAGCAGGTTCTTGCTCATGGGTTTACCCATGATTCCGAGTCCGATGAATCCGATTTTCATGTCGTGATGTCAATGTTTAAGGTTGCAGTTGTTCAATTAAATACACAAATCAACGTCACAGCTTCAATCCATACTCCTTCAGCCAGCTCAATGAACTCAAGGTGTCTGGCGTTGGCACATACTCTAATCCAATATACCCATCGTACTTTAACTCGTCAAGCAAACCAAAAAGAAATGGGAAATTAATCTCGCCCGTGCCAGGCTGGTGTCGGCCCGGATTGTCCGCGATTTGAATGTGACCGATGCGCGCCAGATGTCTCGTGATGGTACCGGCCAGTTCGCCCTCTTCGCGCTGAGCGTGGTACACATCGTACTGCAACCTCACGTTGGGCTGACCGATTTCATCCAGCAGTTTCAGCGCCACCTCGGTTCGGTTGAGGAAGAAACCGGGAACGTCGAAGTGGTTGATTGGTTCGACGAGCAGTTCCAGTCCGTGCTTTGCAAGTTGGACAGCCGCATATTTGGCATTTTGCAAGAGCGTTTGCCAGTGTTCCTCGTCGCTGCGACTCGACACGCGTTTGCCCGCCAAACAGTTCAAGCGAGTTACATTGAGCGCTTTGGCATATTCAATGGCGCGCGCCACGCCGGCCCGGAACTCCTCCTCGCGCCCTGGTAACGCGGCGATACCCCTTTCCCCGGCAGCCCAGTCACCTGCGGGCAGGTTGAACAGGACTTGTCGGAGTCCGTGCTTTTCCAGCTCCGCCCGCAACTCTTCCGCCTTGAACGCGTAGGGGAACAAATATTCCACGAAGTGGAAGCCGGCCTTGCGGGCCTGAGCAAATCTATCGAGGAACGGCACCTCGGTGAACAGCATTGTAAGGTTAGCAGCGAACTTGGGCATATGAGTTGTTTAACTGGTATATTGCACCGTTAGCAGTGATATGGACGGCGAAATAGTTTAAGGAGCTGGCGTTGGAGTTGCAACGATCATCCATTTGAAAACGTAGGCTTGAATCATAACCAGTATGCCCATGAGCGCAGCCAAGGCGATGCTATGCCAAAACACCGCACGGAGGATTGTTCCAGCGTCTGGGCTATCCTTCTGGCCGCTGACGGCTACGCTCGCTACGACAAGGTTCTGTGGATTGATCATTTTCCCCATCACTCCACCAGAACTATTTGCCGCCGCTGTCAGGATTGGCGATAGGTTGAGCTGCTCGGCGGTAACTTTTTGCAGGTTTCCGAACAACACATTGGATGATGTGTCACTGCCAGTGATTGCGACCCCCAGCCATCCCAATAGCGGGGAAAAGAACGGGAACAATGCACCAGTAGAGGCTAAGGCGAGCCCCAAGGTGCTGTCGCTGCCACTGTAACGCGTTGTGAATCCAAGCGAAAGCATCAGGGAAATCGTAAGTAGCGGCATCCGCACACGCTTGACGGTGGTCACATAGGTTCGGGCAATCTGGACCGGCTTCAATCCAACTCCAATTCCTGCCAAAAGCCCCGCAACCAGGAGCGCCGTACCTGTGGCTGAAAGCAGATTGAAAGCAAACACCGCAGGCTCCGCCTGTGGACTGGCGACCACGGGAGGCACCTTCTGCACGGCCATGTGCAACTGCGGAACCTCTATTTTCGCTGCAAAAGCATGATCAAGAACCGTCTTCACCGGTCCCAGACAGGACAACGTCACAAATACTGTAAGCAAGATCCAGGGCAACCATGCCCGAAGCTTTTCACTTGGCTGAGACTCGCTCTCAGTTCGCTTTACAGCAGCATTGCTTGCCTCTGAACCAGTAGACGGTTCATCCGAAACGGGCGGGCTCCATACTTTCAAAAGAAGCACCAACGAACAAATCGCTGCCAGCCCTGCGGCCGCGTCAACCAAGTAGGGACCATAGAAATTGCTCACCACAAATTGTGCAAGCGCAAAGCTGGCACCGGCCACCAAACACGCGGGCCACACCTCGCGCATTGCCCGCCAGCCGGCCTGCATTGCGACCAGCCAGAATGGCACCACCAACGCAAAGAAAGGCAGGTGCCGGCCAACCATCGCGCTCAACGCAGCCTCATCCAGTCCGGTGACCTTGGCCAAGGTGACGATCGGAATGCCAACGGAACCATATGCCACCGGCGCCGTATTGCCGATCAGGGCTAGCTTTGCCGCCTCCATCGGCCGAAAGCCAAGCCCTATCATCAGACCACAGGTGATCGCAACCGGTGCGCCAAAGCCAGCAAATCCCTCGAGAAACGCCCCAAAGCCAAAGGCAATCATAAGCGCCTGAATACGGCGATCTTGGGAAAAGTCCGCCATCCGCTTTTGCAGAATATTGAAACCACCACTCTCCACTGAAATGTTGTACACAAAAATTGCATTCAGCAGAATCCAGCCGATTGGAAACAGCCCAAAACATGCCCCATATCCGGCCGCAGTCAGCGCCAACGTTGTCGGCATCCCGTAGATCCCGATGGCAATACCGAGTGCCATCACCACGCCCGCCAAAGCAGCCAGGTGCGCTTTTACACGCCAGATGCCCAGCAGAGCCAGCAACGTCATCGCCGGCACTGCAGCAATCAATGTCGATAGCCCAAGGTTGTCGGCGACTGGAGTGTAATTTTGGGACCAAATCATGGGATTGCTCGTTTCTTGAACTAGGTGCCCTGTTTTCCAACAAACATAACACGTGCCACTCTAACGACCGCTGGAACACACGCGTACCAATTCAATCCCGCATGCCTTGCCCAAATTGCGAGAATATTTCATCTCCGTCGCGTTGTTCCAATGTTCATGGACGCCCAAACTGCCCAGTACGGTTCCATCACCCTCCGGATCGTACCTTGCCCCGGACGGCGAGTTGGGCGCCAGGGCAGCCTCGTGCAGATAACCATCCACGTTCCCGTTGAAACTGGGATTGTCCGCAGTGAGGTTGGGCTCCGTGCATATCAAATCGTAGGCAACAGAGTCAAGCGCAACCGGGTCCTGCGATATCAGCAGACTTGAGAACCAGCGGTTGCCCAGCGTGCTCCAGCGAACTACCGGTAAAGTTTGATTCTTGGAGGTGTATATGCCATCAACAAAGTATAGCAGGGTTTTGCCGCCAAGATCTTTGTGACCGAGCAGTTGGACCAGGCCATTAGGCTGGCCGTGCCGGTACGGCGTCGGGTAGTCCCATAGCGCAAACGCATGCAGCACATTCGGTGCAAAGGCTTTCTTGGCGGGGTCATACACCGATCCGAAATGGTTCTTGGCGGCAACTGTGATGCCAAAGACCCGATGCGGTCGCAGAAGGGCAAAATTGATGAGGTACGAGGCTTCTGTGTACACTTTGGGGAGATACATCGTCACATGGCCATTTCCTGGCATCTCAAACTGAATGCGACAACTCATGTCGGGTTCGGCCTTCTGACGTTGTGGAGCATCGCCCCCGCGACTGTCAACGAACCGAACCTGCTGATAATCCCAACCGGGATTGCTGCGAATCTTCTGGTAGAGAATTTCGTTCAAGCAACGTGAAGGGTCGGCCAACGTGATGCATTCACCGGGAACACCAGCAACCTCGATCAATTGGCGCACCATCACATAAACGACCTGCGGGTTCGGATAGCCCTTGTCGGCCCATCGCTCGCCCTTCGAATCAGCGTTGCAGTTCAGTTTGATCACCACCTTCTCGCCCCTCTGATATCCCCGGTCGCCCCGCCCGCTGGTTTGGTTGAAATAGCGGAAGAGTCGCCCCCACGCAGCCGCGTCTGACTCCGCCCCTGCAAGTTGCTGAAGGCTTGAAGAGAACATCTTTTCGACAATTACCGCATCCGTGTTCTGCTCCTCCCACCACGCACCGGTCCGGCCATCCCATTTGGCTACATCAAAATCTTGTGCCCACACCACACGGCCGGGATAAATGCCTTTGCCTTCCCCCATCGGGCGATTGCGCCCCTCTACAGGGGTCAACTCCGGCCCAGCAAGCTTCTGCGGATTGGCCGTTGCTCCTGTACCAACACTGGCATAGATACACACCGCCACAATTAATCCGCAGAGCGCCACCCCAATTCGCCCCACCCGCCGCTGAAGGAAGGCTACAGCCCGAAAAGCAAGCAGGCTGCCAACCAACCACGTTACGAAGCCAATGCCGATTCCAGCCGCCACCTTTTGACAAGGGTACTCAGCACGACTCGGTTTGGGAATGACACGAAACAAGTACCAAGCGATCGCGAGGCATCCGACAATCGAATACCATACCCGGGCAAATGGCGTATCCCGACGCAACCCTACCCACCGGCCCGACTTCGGGCACCGTCCCACCATCGGTTCCAGTGACCTGTAAAACCATGGTTTCATCTTTTATTCACATAAACAAGCCTCGATTACAAACCCGATCATCATCTCACCGATCTCTTCCCCGCCGTAGCTGTCACCCCAGCGGTTTCAGCTGTCCAGAAACGCAAAGTGCAGCGCCTTTCCATGCACACTGGCTTCGTAATCGCACGCCTCGACTCGTCATGGAGGCTGCGTTTGCCGGCTGCGCGCCCGGACACCATCTGCTCGTCGTGCCCACAGTATAAGCCATCATCGCACGGGCGATCAACGAGAACCCCCACCACAATTCGGAATCCTCCCACCGCCCAGGTCGGTGTACTCCTTCAAAACCGCCCGGTCCGCAAACCTCCAATCCGGATGAACCTCCATGTTTCGAAAAGAAGTCCCGTAATAGGTTTCGTCCATCGATTGGCTGTAAGCAATCCACCAGCAGTACGCCTCTCCCAGCTCACTCCGCGCCCGAGCAACATCTCCAGCCTTCTTAAGCGTGGCGGCTCGGATTTTGTGCGCGTAGTACCTGCTCAGATACGCCATCTGCTTTACATTCCGTATCGCAAGGTCCCAACGTGCATCCACACGGTTCGTCATACCCTGAAGCAGAGACAAGGCTCGATCCGCATCCTTCTGCATCTCTTCAGCAAGGTCATAGGAAGTTTTCTTACGACCACACCGACCCGCCGCAGAATTGGCTATGTTACATAGACTCGATCCACTGGCAACGTCTTGCCCCGCAAAGCCGCCTTTCGCACCCGGAGCATCGCTGATTGTTCGGAAGCCCGTGCAACGCCCCGGATCGCTCCAGCATGCCTCCGGATACCAGTGGAAATCCAAGTTCCAATCCCTCATGACCAGTTCCGTAACCTTAGGCAAAGACCGGGAAGCCAAGGCCCACGCCTGAAAGAGGTTCGACGCCACAGACGCTGAAATCCCATAATGCTCCGCTAAAAGCCTCACCAATACATCGTCCGCAGTGCCCGGATTGTACGAAAGCCGTCCCCACAACATCTCCATGTACCAGCGCCGCTCCACCTCAAGCTGCCCGTTCAACGCTTCGTTCTTGCAAAAATACGTCCGTGTTGGATTATATCCGTCGCTCCCAATATACATCCCAATCACCGTCGTCCCCCTCCTCGGAATCCCGTTCATGAAATCCCTCACAAACTGCGGATCCCCCCAATTCAGATAAAAATAATCGTCATTCCGAACCGTAAGCCACGTCTGCAACCCCACCTTGGCACACTGCTCAATGTCATACGTCGTCCATCCCGGCGTGGGTGTGGAATACATGTGCGCCACCGCGTATTTCTGCGACATCTGCAGCGTCGCATTCGGCAACGTCTTCAGCGGCCCAAAAATCTTGTTACATAGCTCGACGCTGGTCCCGAGCCTGCGTCGAATCAATGTAAACTGCCTCGACGGATTCCTGCTCAAATAGTCATACACCGCCTTGCCCATCGCTTCCCACGTCCATCGCGTCTTCTCCTCCGTCGAGCCGCTCATTCCATCGCCGCCCGAGATGCCAAATCCATCCAGCTCCGGATACGTCTCCAAAAGCGCCAGCATGCTCTTGTAATGATAGTCAATCGTTTTGGTGTTACTCTGGTCTCGGGTTAGGGTGGGATATTGAGTACTCGCATAATCCACATACACGTTCCAGTTGAAGAAGAAAAACTTCATCCCCCGTTCATGCGCATACCGCATCACCTCCCTCCAAAACGCCACCCGCTGCTCGTGACTCATCTCCCTCACAAAACCGTCAAACCCCTCAATGTTCGGCAGGCAAGCCCTCGGATAATCCGCCACCCTCACCAGCGCCGGAAAGGGATGATGCACCCAAATCGTCAGCGCGTTATACCGATTCCGCGCCTGCTGATCAATCAACCGCTTCCAAAAGACCATGTCCCAAACATGCGGAATCGCCTTCTTCGCCGAGGTCGAACTCCAGCCCCCCACATAGGTCGGAATCCGCCGATCCAGTGGCAGGTTCAGTTTCATTCCGCGGTTCAACAGAAAGGGGGATTCCTGGCTATTGAAGCTGGCGTTCAAACCGTAAAAGGAAAGATTCTCCGC
>Ga0272448_1005383_pt1 | contig 14200 bp, 16 predicted proteins | sample YNPCB0191_FD_202220 | JGI IMG/M metagenome (GOLD analysis project Ga0272448, IMG submission 202220) | Hot spring sediment microbial communities from Yellowstone National Park, WY, United States - YNP-CB-019-1 | ecosystem: Environmental > Aquatic > Thermal springs > Hot (42-90C) > Sediment...
GGCTTTGCCCGTGGAGCGGGGAGGGAATGGCCCCTCCCCGTTCAGGAGAAAAAGCTTTTCCCTTGTGAAGCACCTACTTCATCGAAGGCAGGACTAATCCATCGCGGAATTTGGGAATTTGGGGCCCTTTGACGGGATTCCTCTGCTCGCCTACACTCGGACCCGGGGCCGGGCGCCTCTTTGGCCCCGTGGGGGTTCGCACCATGGACGGGCACCACCGCCTTTGCGCCTCTTCCCGAACGATCCTTCCCCTTCTGGCCGCGCTCTTCTCCGCGCTCCTGGCCTGCGCGCCGGAGAAGCCCCCCGTCTCGGCGCCGCCGGTCACCCGAGAGGTGCCGCCGAAGGTGGGCCTGGCCCTGGGAGGGGGAGCGGCCCGTGGCTTTGCCGAGATAGGCGTCCTGAGGGTCCTGGAGCAGGAGAAGATCCCCGTCCACCTGGTGACGGGAACCTCGGTGGGGAGCCTGGTGGGGGCCCTCTACGCCGATTCGGGGCGGGTGCTGGACGCGGAACTCCTGGCCCTGCAAGTGGAAGAGGAGGACCTCTTCGACTACCGCGCCCTGGCCCTCTTTTCCGGCGGCTTGGTGAAGGGGGAGAAGTTGGAGTCCTTCCTTCTGAAGAACCTCCGCCACGCCACCCTGGAGACCCTCCCCATCCCTCTCTATCCCGTGGCGGTTGACCTCCAGCAGGGTAAGGCCGTGGTCTTCGAGCGGGGCTCCATCGCCCAGGCGGTCCACGCCTCCTGCGCCATCCCCGGTGTCTTCGTTCCGGTCCAGTTCGGGGGGAGGACCTACGTGGACGGGGGCGTGCTGGACCCGGTTCCCGCCGACGTGGCCCGCCAGAAGGGGGCCGACGTGGTCATCGGCGTCGCCATTCCGGCGGGCCTTCCCCAGGGGACTCCCCGGAATCCGGTGGAGGTGGCCTTCCACGCCGCCATGATCATGAACGCCGAGATGGGGCGCCTCAAGGCGGGCCAGGCGGACGTCCTCATCGAACCGGACGTCAAGGGCGTCGCCTTCGACGACTTCAGCCAGAAGAAGCGTCTCATCGAGGCCGGCGAGGAGGCGGCCCGGAGGGCCCTGCCGGCCATCCGGGCGGCCATCGCCAAGAAGACGCGGGTCCTTCCGGTGGAGGCGGAGCCGTGAGGCGGTTCCGGGGGCTGGCGCTGTCTCTTTTGGCCCTAGCCCTTTCCTGCGCCTCCGTCCGGCGGGAAACGGGTTTGGATCCGCAGGCGCTGCGGGCCGTGCCGGCCTTCGCCCTATGGGCCCGGGCCGACGATCCCGGCGTAGAACCCTACCTGGCCCAGCGGGCCCGGGAGATCTTGGCTCCTCTTTTGCCCCTGGGCGAGGGCCCGGGACGGGTGGTCCTCCGGTTTTCGGTGCGGGGGCCCCGTCCGGCGGCCTCCTTCTCCCTGGGGATCTCTTCCTCCGGTTCCTCGGCGTCGGGGCCCCTCTCTCCGCCGCCCGCCGTCCTCCCCGGGGTCCCGGAGCCTCGCCGCCGCACCTGGGTGGACGCCGACCTCCTGGTCCGGGTGGAGGACGGATCGGGACGGGCCCTGTACACCGCCGCCGCGTCGGTGCGAGGCCGCCGCCACCTGGTGGAAAGCCCCCAGCAGGCCGCCGAAGTCTGCCTGAAGCGCGTGGCCCGGGACCTTACGGTCTTTCTCGGAAGGGCCGGCGCCCCGCCTCTCCCCCCGCCCTGAGGCCCCGAGAGGAGAGCGCCGTTGCGGATCCTCCTGATCCTGGCCCACCCCGACCCCGCTTCTTTCAACCACGCCCTCACGGGAGCCCTTTCGGAGGGCCTCCGGGAGGCGGGCCACGGGGTGGACCTTTTGGACTTGCACGCCGAAGGTTTTCGGCCCGAAATGACCGCCGAAGACCTCCGGGCGGCCGGCCGGGGGGCGGCGGACCCGGCGGTCCGGGCCCTGCAGGAACGGGTCCGCGCCGCCTCGGGCCTCGCCCTCGTCTTTCCGGTGTACTGGTTCGGCCCCCCGGCGCTAATGAAGGGATTCATTGACCGGGTTCTCTTCGAGGGCTTCGCCTTTCGGTTCCTCCCCGGGGGGCGGGTGGAGGGTCTCCTTCGCCAGGAGAGGGCCCTGGTCCTCTGCACCGCCGGAGCTTCGGCCCTTCTCTACCGAACCTTCGGCTTCCACCGGCCCATGAAGCGGGTGCTGGTGGACTGGACCCTCCGGATGTGCGGGGTGGGGACCGTCCAGCTCGAGATCTTCCACGGCGTTCGGGAAGCGACGGAGGAGCGGCGGCGGGGCTTCCTCCACAGGGCCCGGGAGCTGGGGCGGACCTTTTTCGGCCCGGCCGCCTGAAGCGGCGTCAGGGGGATTCCTCCGGCCGGGGGCGGGGAGTGTGGAAGTCGCCGCCCCGGTCGGTCCAGCCCAGGATCCGGCCGGTCTTTCCGTCCCGCACGAAACAGCGGTTCCACCGGAAGCGGGCGGCGATGGCCGCGGCGGTGGACTGGCGGGCCGTGGGGAGGAGGGCCTCCCAGACCTCCGGGGAGACCACGACCTCCTCCCGGGCGGCGTCGGTCTTGACGATGAGGCCCGACCGGCAGGCCTCCTTCCAGAGGGCCTCCACCCGGGCCGCCTCCCGCTCCCGGAGGGCCCTCCGCTCGGCGCTCTCCCCCAGGAGGCGCGGGGAGAGGAGGATCCAGAGGAGGGCCGCCGCGGCCGCCAGGAGGAGAAGGCCCACGGCGGCGAGAACGATCTCCCCCCGCCGGGAGAGGTCGAAGCGGGAGAGCTTTCGGCTCCCGCGGGGACTCCGCCTGGCTTTTCCTTTCCTCGCCACCGCTCACTCTCCGATGATCTTGACCAGGATCCGCTTGGGGCGCCGTCCGTCGAACTCGCCGTAGAAGATCTGCTCCCAGGGGCCGAAGTCGAGTTCCCCACCGGTGACGGCCACCACCACTTCGCGGCCCATGACCTGGCGCTTGAGGTGGGCGTCGCCGTTGTCCTCCCCCGTGCGGTTGTGAAGGTAGCGGGAGACGGGGGCGTGGGGGGCCAGTTCCTCCAGCCACCGCTCGTAGTCCGCCAGGAGTCCCGCCTCGTCGTCGTTGATGAAGACGCTGGCGGTGATGTGCATGGCGTTCACGAGGCAAAGCCCCTCCCGGATCCCGCTCCGGCGCAGGATCTTCCGGACCTCCTCGGTGATGTTCACGAAGGCCCGGCGACTCTGGGTCTTGATCGTGAGGGTCTCGCGGTGGGACTTCATGGCCCGTCTCCTCCCCGGAAAAGGGTAGCATGCGGCTTGACCGCGCCCCGAGGGGCGGCCAGAATGGCGCCGAGGGGAGGCCATGACGCCCGCCCGGGTCTTCACCGACGCCGAGATCGTGGAGGCGGTCCTGAAGGGGGACCGGGAGGCCTTCGGCCACCTGGTGGAGCGCTACCAGAAGGGGCTCGTCACCTACATCTACCACATGGTCCACAACTACGAGGAGGCCCTGGAGCTGAGCCAGGAGGTCTTCGTGAAGGCCTACGAGAGCCTGGGCCGGTACGACGGGCAGTACAAGTTCTCCACCTGGCTCTACAAGATCGCCGGAAACCACGCCATTGACCACCTCCGGCGCCAGAAGATCCCCACCACCTCCATCCAGGAGCGGGAAGAGGACCCCGACCTTCCAGACCTGGCCCTCGAAAGCGCAACCTTGAACCCCCAAGAGGCGTACCAGAACAAGATGCTCCTGGTGGAGGTGCAGAAGGCGCTCTCGGGCCTCCCCCCTTCCTACCGGCAGCTCATCCTGCTCAGGCACTTCGCCTTCCGCTCCTACGAGGAGATGGCGAAGATCACGGGGATGCCCATCGGCACGGTGAAGAACCGGATCTTCCGGGCGCGGCAGATCCTGATGGAACGGCTCAAGGACTTCCGCTGAGCGGAGAAGGACGCCCCATGAAAGACCCCAAGCCCTCCCCCCGCTGCACCCGAATCCTTTCCCTCCTTCCCCGGTTCATCGAGAACGACTTCACCCCTGAGGAGTCGGAGGAGATCCGGAAGCACCTCGAGGCCTGCGCCTCCTGCCGGGAGGAGTACGCCTCCATGACCCGCCTCCTGGAGACCCTCGACGCCCTTCCCGCCGTCGGGGTTCCCGCTACCTTCAAGGACGCGGTCATGCGCCACATCCCCAACGCGGAAAAGGGGAAGAAGCGGTGAGCGCCGAGGGCCCGGTGAAGGAGGCCGCCCGGAACCGCCAGGCCTTCTTCCTTTACGAGATCCTGGAACGCTTCGAGGCCGGAATCGTCCTTTTGGGCCCGGAGGTGAAGTCCGTCCGGGCGGGGAAGATCCAGTTGAAGGACGCCTACGCCACCGTGGAGAAGGGAGAGGCCTGGCTCCACCAGTGCCACATCGCCCCCTACGCCCACCACACCCACGAGGCCCTGACCCCCGTGGACCCCCTCCGCAAGCGGAAGCTCCTCCTCCACCGGAAGGAGCTGGACAAGCTCCGGGGCCGGGTGGAGGAGAAGGGGCTCACGCTGGTTCCCATCCGGGTGTACTTCAAGAAGGGCAAGGTGAAGGTGGAGCTGGGGCTGGGAAAGGGGAAGAAGATCTTCGACAAGCGGGAAGCGTTGAAGGCGAAGGACCTGGACCGGGAGCAGGAGCGGTCCCTGCGCGAGCGGTCCTGAGGAGGCGGCCCTGTTCCCCGTCCTGCCCGACCCCTTTCCCGTCCCCTCGGGCCGGAAGGTCCGGGGAAGGGCCCAAGTCCCGCCTTCCAAGTCCGTGGCCCACCGGGCCCTCTTGCTGGCGGCGATGGCCCGGGGAACCTCCCGGGTGGGTCCCCTGCCGGACTCGCGGGACGTGGAGGCCACCCGCCACATCCTGAAAACCCTGGGGGTCCCCATCGAGGAAGAAGGCGCCGGCTGGGTCCGGATCGGGGGGCGGGGAGGCCCCCTGGCGGCGGTTCCGGACACCCTCTTCTGCGGGGCGTCGGGGACGACCCTTCGCCTGACGGCGGCCCTGGCGGGGACGGGGGAAGGGACCTTCCGGCTGGACGGGGAGGAGCAGCTTCGGCGGCGCCCCCTCCACGACCTGAAAGCCCCCCTGGAGGCCCTGGGGGCTTCCGTCCGCTTCCTCGGGGAGGAGGGCCACGCCCCCGTGGAGGTCTGGGGACGGCGGTGGCGGGGCGGCGAGGTGACCGTCTCGGGAGAGACGAGCAGCCAGTTCCTTTCGGGGATCCTGCTGGGGGCGCCGCTGGCGGAGGGGCCCCTGGTGGTGAGGGCCCGGGAGCTGGTCTCGGCCCCCTACGCCCTCCTGACGGCGGAACTGATGGCCCGCTTCGGCGTCTCCGTGGAACGGCGGGCCAGGGCCTTCGGCGTCCGGCCCGGCGCCTACCGCGCCGCCACCGTGGAGGTGGAGCCCGACGCTTCGGCGGCGGCCTTTCTCTTCGCCGCCGCCGCGGTGACCGGAGGGGAGGTGACGGTCCCCGGCGTGGGCCCCGCCCTTCTCCAGGGCGATGCCCGCTTTCCCCGGTTCCTAAAGGCCATGGGTGTCACGGTGGAGGCGGGAGCCCGCGGCACCACCGTGCGGGGCCTTCCCCGGCGGGGCCTCGATGCGGAGGTGGAGGAGGTCCCGGACCTGGTGCCTCCCCTGGTGGCGGTGGCGCTCCGGGCGCCCGAGCCGTCCCTCCTGCGGGGCGTGGGCCATCTGCGCCACAAGGAGAGCGATCGCATCGAGGTCCTCTCCCGGGGAATTGCGGCCCTGGGGGGGCGGCTGGAGGTCTCCGGGAATGCGTTGCGCGTCCACCCCCTCCGCCCGCGCCGAGGGGCCTGTCTTGATCCCCGCGGCGATCACCGGATGGCCATGGCCTTCGCGGTCACCGGCCTGTGGGTGCCCGATCTCCTCGTCGAGGACCCCTCCTGCGTGGACAAGTCCTTTCCCCGCTTCTTTCCCTCGCTTCTCTCCCTGCTGGTTTGAAGCCGGGGCTTGCCAGGGGACCTTGAGGCGCGCTACATTCCAAAAAGGACAACGAGCGGTAGAGAGCGGGACGGAGGCCGGCGCCGCCGGACCGTCCCGGGGGGAGAGGGAATGGACGCCTCGGCGCGGGCCGCCCTGCAGGTCTGGTCCATCGCCGTCCAGGGAGGGGTCGCCGCCCTTCTCGCGGTCTTCTTCGCCGCCATGGCCCGGTCGGTGCGGTTGGCGGAGGTCCGGCTGTGGGCGGCCGCCTGGTCCATGGACGCCTCGGCCCTTCTGGCCGTCTTCTGGGCCAACCAGCCCGCCGTCTCCCCGTGGCAGGCCCGGATCCTCCTGGCCCTCTACGCCGCCGCCAAGACCGCCTTTGCCCTCTTCATGGTGGCCGGGGCCCGCCACCACGTGGAGCGCTCCTGCCGGGTGGACCTGCGGCCCGCCCCGCTGGCGGTCCTTCTCCTGCTCTGGAGCGCGGCCCTGGCCCTCCTCCCCCCGACCACCGCCCTGGTCCAGCTGGCGGAGTGCGTGATGGTGGCCGGCCTCTTTTTTGTGGGAGGGGGGTGGGTCCTCCGCCGGCCCCACACCCGCCGCTCCCGCTGGCTCGGGTACGCCCTTTGGCTCCAGGCGCTGCTCTTCCTTCACTACGTCCCCTTCCTCCTCCCCCTCGTCTGGGGGGGAGCGGTCATTGACCCGGGCTACCTGGCGGTCGGCTCCTTCTTCGACGCCGGGGCGGAACTGGTGGTCGCCCTGGCCAGCCTGGCGGCGCTGGAAAACCGCACGACGCTGCGGCTTCGCCAGCTCAACGAGGAGCTCCTGGACTCCCGGGAACGCCTGCGGCGGCTGGTGGACGAGGATCCCCTCACGGGCCTCTTCAACCGGCGGCGCCTTCGGCCCCTCCTGGAGCAGGTGCGGGAACGGGGGGCCTCCCTCGTCTTTTTGGACGTGGACGATTTCAAGAAGATCAACGACTACAAGGGCCACCTGGTGGGGGACCTCTGCCTCAAGCGGGTGGCCCGGACGCTCCGGGATTCCTTCCGGACCGAGGATGGTCTCTTCCGATACGGCGGGGACGAGTTTCTGGTGGTCTGTCCCGGACTGCCACCGGAACAGGCGGAGGCCCGCATGGAAAAGGTGCGGGAGCAGTTGGCCACGCCTTCCCCGGAGGCACCCCCCTGCTCCCTCTCCCTGGGGGTGGCCTACCTGCCGCCGGGGGGGGAACCGGAGCGGGTCTTGGAGGAGGCGGACCTGCGGATGTACGCCTCCCGGAGCCGCCGCCAACGGTAATCGCCGCCTCGGCCCATGGTAGAATCGCCCCTCGGAGGAGCGATGATCGGCGCCGTCAAGGGCACCCAGGACCTCGTCTTTCCCGAAACGGCCCGCTGGCAGAGGGTGGAGCAGGCCGCGCGACGGACCTTCACCCTCTACGGCTACACGGAGATCCGCACCCCCATCCTGGAGCCCACGGAGCTCTTCGTCCGGGGCATCGGCGACGAGACCGACATCGTCGCCAAGGAGATGTACACCTTCTCCGACCGGAAGGGGCGCTCCCTGACGCTGAGGCCCGAGAACACCGCCGGCGTGGCCCGGGCGGTGGTGGAGCACCGCCTCCACGATTCCCCGCTTCACCAGCGCCTCTACTACATCGGCCCCCAGTTTCGGTACGAACGGCCCCAGAAGGGGCGGTACCGCCAGTTTCACCAGATCGGTGTGGAGATTCTGGGAGACCCCGGTCCCGGGGCCGACGCCGAAGCCATCGCCATGCTGGCGGCCTTTCTCGGCGAAGTGGGCGTTCTGGGGATCGAGGTCCAGGTGAACTCCGTGGGGTGCCCCCGCTGCCGGCCGGTCTACGTGGAAGCCCTGAAGGAGCGGCTCGGTCCCCAGGCGGGGACCCTCTGCGGCGACTGCCAGCGGCGGCTGGGGACCAACCCGCTGCGAACCCTCGACTGCAAGGTTCCCTCCTGCCAGCCGGTGCTGGAGGCCGCGCCCCGGTTTCTTGACTTCCTCTGCGAGGACTGCGCCCGCCACCACGGGGAGGTGGAGGCCCTCCTGCATCGCCTGGGGGTTCCCTTCCGCCGCCGGGACCGGCTGGTTCGGGGGCTGGACTACTACCGCCGGACGGTCTTCGAGGTCACCAGTTCGGCCCTGGGGGCCCAGGACGCCCTCCTGGGCGGCGGCCGCTACGACGGCCTCCTGGAGCAGATCGGAGGGCCGGCCCTCCCCGGTTTCGGCTGGGCCCTGGGCATGGAGCGTCTGCTCCTGGCGGTCCCCCCCGACCCCGAGGGGCGCCTTGGGTGGACCTACGTGGCCTGGGCGGGAGAGGGGACCCACGGCGCGGCCCTGGACCTGGCCCAGGCCCTCCGGAGGGGCGGGGCGGTGGCCGTCCTGGACCACACCCCCCGCTCCTTCCGATCCGCCCTCAAGCGTGCCGACCGCATGAACGTCCGCTGGGTGGTTCTCCTGGGGGAAGAGGAGCGGGCGGCGGGGGTGTACACCCTCAAGGATCTCCACACGGGAGAGCAGGAGGCCCTTTCCCTGGAGGCCCTCCTCTCCCGTCTCACCGGGGAGGAAGGGCCGTGAGCCTGCCCAAGCGAACCCACTACGCCGGAACCCTCCGCAGGTCCCACGCCGGAACCGAGGTCACCCTTCTGGGGTGGGTCCGGCGGCGGCGGGACTTGGGCAGCCTCGTCTTCGTGGACATCCGGGACCGGGAGGGGATTGCCCAGGTGGTCTTCTCCGAGGAGCTGAACCCCGACGCTTTCGCCGCCGCCAAGGAGCTCCGCCCCGAGTGGGTGGTGGCCGTCTCGGGGACGGTGCGGCCGCGGGGCGAGAAGGACGTGAACCCCCACATGGCCACGGGGGCGGTGGAGGTGGCCGCCCGGAAGGTCACGGTCCTCGCCGAGGCGGAGACCCCCCCCTTCCCCGTGGAGGACGAGGCCCTCGTTAGCGAGGAGATGCGCCTGCAGTACCGTTACCTCGATCTCCGGCGCCCCTTCCAGAACGCCCGCCTCCAGGCCCGTCACCGCTTTGCCCAGCGGGTCCGGACCTACCTTTCGGAACGGGGTTTCCTGGAGATCGAAACCCCCTTCCTCACCAAGTCCACGCCAGAGGGGGCGCGGGACTTTCTGGTCCCCTCCCGCCTGCGGCCGGGATCCTTCTACGCCCTGCCCCAGTCCCCCCAGCTCTTCAAGCAGCTCTGCATGGTGGCCGGCTTCGACCGTTACTTCCAGGTGGTGCGGTGCTTCCGGGACGAGGACCTGCGGGCCGACCGCCAGCTGGAGTTCACCCAGATCGACATCGAGATGTCCTTCGCCGAGGAAGGGACGGTCATGGAGGTGGCGGAGGGGCTGGTCCTCGCCCTTTTCGAAGAGGCGGGGTGGACGCCTCCCCGGTCCGTTCCGCGGCTCCCCTGGGCCGAGGCCATGGAGCGCTTCGGTTCCGACAAGCCCGACACCCGCTTCGGTCTGGAGCTGAAGACCGTCTCTCCCATCGCGGCCGCCTCCTCCTTCGGCGTCTTCCGCGCGGTCCTGGAGGCGGGAGGGGTGGTCCGGGGCATGGGGGTGCCGGGGGCCGCGGCTCCCAGCCGGAAGGTCCAGGAGGAGTGGAACGCCCTGGTCCGCCCTTACGGGGGCAAGGGGGTGGTGGCCCTCTGGCGACGGGGCGGGACGGTGGAGGGGCCCGCCGCCAAGCACCTGGGGGAGGCGGGGCCGGCCCTCCTGGACGCCGTGGGGGCGGGGGAAGGGGACCTGGGGCTCTTCGTGGCGGCGCCCTACGAGACGGCCTGCGCCTGCCTCTCGGCCCTGCGCCTCCACCTCGGGAAGACCCTCGGCCTCGTCCCCGAGGGCCGGCACGACCTCCTGTGGGTCCACCGCTTTCCCATGTTCGAGTGGAGCGAGGAGGAGCGCCGCTTCGTCGCCCGGCACCACCCCTTTACCATGCCGCGGGAGGAGCACTGGGATCTTCTCGAGAAGGATCCGGGGCGTGTGGAGGCCTTGGCCTACGACCTCGTCCTCGACGGGAACGAGATCGGGGGCGGCTCCATCCGGATCCACCGCGCCGACCTCCAGAAGCGGGTCTTCTCCGTCCTCGGCCTGAGCCCGGAGGCGGCCCAGGAGAAGTTCGGCTTCCTCCTGGAGGCCTTCCGGTACGGAACGCCTCCCCACGGCGGCATCGCCTTCGGCTTCGACCGTCTGGCCATGCTTCTTTTGGGCTGCGAGTCCATCCGGGACGTCATCGCCTTCCCCAAGACCACGTCGGGGCTCTGCCTCCTCACCGGATCGCCGGGCCCCGTGGAAGACGCCCAGCTCAACGAGCTGGGCCTCTCGCTCAAAGGCCAGAAGGAGGGGGGAACGCCCCCCGGGGAGTGAGGCCATGGACGGGAAGCCTCTCCACCGCGTGACCCTGGGTGTCTCGGCGGGCATCAGCCTCTACAAGGCCTGCGATTTGGTGCGCCGCCTGAAGGACCGGAACTGCGAGGTCCAGGTGGTGATGACCGCCCACGCCACCCGGATGGTGGCGCCGGTGACCTTCCAGGCCCTCTCGGGACGGCCGGTCATCACCGACCTCTTCGAAGGGGCCGGTGACCCGACCATCGCCCACATCGAGCTGGCCCGGTGGGAGGATCTGCTCCTGGTGGCTCCGGCCACCGCCAACCTTCTGGGCAAGATGGCCAGGGGCATCGCCGACGACTTCCTCACCACCCACTACCTGGCCAACCGGGGAACGCCGGTCCTGATCGCTCCCGCCATGAACGGCGCCATGTGGCGGCACCCCGCCGTCCAGGAGAACCTCCGGATCCTCGAGGAGCGCGGCCACCTCGTCCTCTCCCCCGCCCGGGGGAGCCTGGCCTGCGGGGACGTGGACGAGGGGAGGCTCCCCGAACCCCCCGTCCTGGCCGAGGCCGCCGTGGGGCTCCTCGAACGCCGGGGAGACCTGGAGGGCCGGAAGGTCCTCGTCACCGCCGGCCCCACCCGGGAGGCCCTGGACCCGGTGCGGTACCTCTCCAACCGCTCCTCGGGAAAGATGGGCTACGCCCTGGCCCGGGAGGCGGCCCTCCGCGGGGCGGAGGTGACCCTCGTCTCCGGACCCGTGGCCCTCGAACCCCCCTTTGGCGTCCGGGTGGAGCGCGTGGTGACGGCGGCGGAGATGGCGGAGGCGGTGGAACGCCACTTCCCGGAGGCGGACATCCTCCTCATGGCCGCCGCCGTGGCCGACTACCGGGCGGAGGAGGTCCTCCCCGAAAAGCGCAAGAAGGGAAAGGCCGGGTGGACCCTCCGGCTGGTGCCCAACCCCGACATCCTGGGGAGCCTCGGGAAGCGCAAGAAGAAGGGCCAGTTCCTCTGCGGCTTCGCCGCCGAGACGGAGAACCTCAAGGCCAATGCCCAGAAGAAGCTCCGGGAGAAGGGGCTGGACCTCATCGCCGCCAACGACGTCTCCCGGGAGGGGCTTGGCTTCGACAGCGACCGCAACGCCCTCCTCCTCCTCTTCGCCGGGGGGCGGGAGGAGCGGATCCGGGAGGGAACCAAGGCCGAGTGCGCCCGGGCGCTCCTGGACGCCGTCGTCGAAGAACTCCGTGGACGCTGAGACCTACCGCCGGCAGCTGGCCCTCCGGCTGGCCTACCTCAAGGAGCAGGGGCTCGGATGGGGCCTCGCCCCCCCGGCGCTCCCGCCGTCCCTACACCGGTTGCCCGCCGGGGAGGGGGGGCGGGACCGGCCGGAGGCCTCGGAAGAGGACGGCGGCCTGAGCCGCATCCGGGCGGAGCTGGGGGAGTGCCGCCGCTGCCGCCTGGCGGAAGGTCGGAGCCAGATCGTCTTCGGCACGGGGGACCCCCGGGCGCGGGTCCTCTTCGTGGGAGAGGGGCCGGGGGCCGACGAGGACCGCGTCGGGGAGCCCTTCGTGGGCCGGGCCGGCCAGCTCCTCACCGACATCATCCAAAAAGGGATGGGACTGAAGCGCTCCGAGGTCTACATCGCCAACGTGGTGAAGTGCCGCCCGCCGGAGAACCGCAAGCCCCTTCCCGACGAGATGGCCGCCTGCCTGCCCTTTCTGGAGGCCCAGATCGCCGCCGTCTCCCCCGAGGTGATCGTGGCCCTGGGCGCCACGGCGCTGGAGGCCCTCCTGGGCCGACAGGCGCCCATTACCCGGGTGCGGGGCCAGTGGATGGAGTGGCGGGGAGTTCCCCTCATGCCCACCTTCCATCCCTCGTACCTCCTGAGAAACCCCGCCGCCAAGCGGGAGGTCTGGTTGGACATCCAAGCGGTCATGGCCCGGCTGGGTCTTCCCCCTCCCGGCCGAAAAAACTAAAAGAACGGGAAAAACGAAAGCGGCGGGGAGGATCCCCACCGCCGAACCCCTCACCGAGGGGCCGATACCCGGGAGGACGGCACCGCCGGTGCCTCCGGAAGGGCCCCGGAACCTTGGAAAGGAGGGGTGTTCTTGACGGCCACCGGGACGTTCGGGGTGCCCTGGCCGTGGAGGGAAACGGGCACCCGCTTGGATTCGAGGGGAAGCACCCGCCGGACGTAGGGAATCGTTTTTGGCATCCGTCACCTCAACCGTGCCGGGAGAATATAAGCCCCGCGAGGGGCCCTGTCAAGGAAAATAACTCCTTGTATATCAATAAGTTAAGAAATTGTCCCGAAAAACGGGCCTGTGGAAAACGCCGCGTTTTCCACCGTCAGATGTCGAAGTAAAGCGAGAACTCGTAGGGATGGGGCCGCAGGGCCACCTCCTCCACTTCCCGGTGGCGCTTGTAGGCGATCCACGTCTCCAGGAAGTTCTCGCTGAAGACGTCCCCCTTGAGGAGGAAGTCGTGGTCCTTCTCCAGACAGGAGAGGGCCTCTTCCAGGGAGCCGGGCATGGTGGGAATCTCCTTCAGCTCTTCGGGGGGGAGGCCGTAGAGGTCCTTGTCCAGCGGGGGTCCCGGGTCGATGCGGTTGAGGATGCCGTCGAGGCCCGCCATGAGCTGGGCCGCCAGGGCCAGGTAGGGGTTGCAGGAGGGGTCCGGCGGCCGGAACTCCAGCCGCTTGGCCTTGGGGCTTTCGGTGTAGAGGGGGATTCGGATGGCCGCCGACCGGTTCCTCCGGGAGTAGGCCAGGTTCACCGGCGCCTCGAAGCCCGGAACCAGCCGCTTGTAGGAGTTGGTGGTGGGGGCGATGAGGGCGGCCAGGGCCCGGGCGTGCTTGAGGAGCCCGCCGATGTAGTGGAGGGCCATGGGGGAGAGGCCGGCGTACCCGTTCCCGGGGAAGAGGGGCTTACCCTCCTTCCAGAGGCTCTGGTGGGTGTGCATCCCCGAGCCGTTGTCGCCGAAGAGGGGCTTGGGCATAAAGGTGGCCGTCTTGCCGTACCGGAGGGCGGTATTCTTCACGACGTACTTGAACTTCATCAGGTTGTCGGCGGTCCGGGTCAGGGTGTCGAAACGCATGTCGATCTCCGACTGCCCCGCGGTGGCCACCTCGTGGTGGTGGGCCTCCACGGTGAGCCCCACCTCCTGCATCAGCCGCACCATCTCCGCCCGGAGGTCGCTCAGGGAGTCGGTGGGGGGCACGGGGAAGTAGCCTTCCTTGAAGCGGGGCTTGTAGCCCAGGTTGGGCTTCTCCTCCCTCCCGGAGTTCCAGCGCCCCTCCGCCGAGTCAATGAAGTAGTAGCCGCACTGGGCCTGCTGGTCAAAACGGATGTCGTCGAAGACGAAGAACTCGGCCTCGCACCCAAAGTACGCCGTGTCGGCGACGCCGGTGGAGACCAGGTAGTTCTGGGCCCGGCGGGCGATGTTTCGGGGGTCCCGGTCGTAGCGTTCCCGGGTCACCGGGTCCAACACGTCGCAGATGAGGGTGAGGGTGGGCTGGGCGAAGAAGGGGTCCAGAAAGGCGCTTTCCGGGTCGGGGACGACGATCATGTCGCTCTCGTGGATCGAGCGCCAGCCGCGGATGGAGGAACCATCGAAGCCCACGCCTTCGGTGAAGGCGTCCTCCGTAAAGCTGGCCGCCGGAACGGTGAAGTGCTGCCAGAGCCCCGGAAGGTCCATGAACCGCAGGTCCACCATCCGGATCTCCTTCTCGCGGATCAACTCCATCACACCCTTCGCGTCCATCCTTTCGCGCCTCCTTTCTTCCCGGGGGGAAAACAAAGCTCAAATATAGGGCAGGAAACCCCCTCCGTCAATGCCCCGATTCCGCCCCAAATTCCGCGATGGATGGGTCTTGCCTTCGGTGATGTAGGTGCTACACGAGGGAAAGGCTTTGTCTCTCCAACGGGGAGGGGCTTCTCCGCCGCGTTCCGCTGGCCAAGCCAGTCGGAACGC
>Ga0272448_1005385_pt1 | contig 14199 bp, 13 predicted proteins | sample YNPCB0191_FD_202220 | JGI IMG/M metagenome (GOLD analysis project Ga0272448, IMG submission 202220) | Hot spring sediment microbial communities from Yellowstone National Park, WY, United States - YNP-CB-019-1 | ecosystem: Environmental > Aquatic > Thermal springs > Hot (42-90C) > Sediment...
TGGATTCTCAACCGAAATCTGGCGCAGCGGGCGCTCCAGGAATTTGGTTAGCTTTCGAAAGCAAAAGTCTGTAGTCTGAAGCGATTTCGAAGGAGCATCTGTCGTGTTCGCATTCCGGTTCAAAATAGCAAGAATATGGGGAATACCGATCAGGCTCGATATATCCCTAGTAATCCTCCTGCTTATGTTCATCCAGGACTATGGACGCTTCTACGGACCAATTGTCGCTTTCGGTCTGCTCTCCAGCATCATCGTGCACGAACTCGCCCATTCAATCGTTGCCATACACAAGGGATGCAGGGTGAGGGAGATAACGCTGATGTTCATGGGCGGAGCCGCCCGCATGGAACAGATTCCACGCAAGCCAATTGACGAGTTCCTGATGGCCGCCGCAGGTCCGGCCTTGAGCGTCGGGCTCGGCCTTGGCGCAATCTGGGGCGGCAGATATCTGCCCATGGCTCCTGTTTTTCCGTTCGATTTCAATGTCATCCAGTGGATAGGCGTGATCAACTGTGCCCTGTGCCTGTTCAATCTGATTCCGGCGTTTCCGATGGACGGGGGCAGAATATTGCGCGCCGCGCTCACTCCCCGGCTTGGACGGCTGCGCGCGACCAGAATTGCGGCAGGCATAGGCAAGACCATGGCTGTTGTATTCGGCGTGTACGGCTTCGTTTCCTCCCCGAAGAAATGGACGCTTATCGTGATCGCGTTTTTCCTGTACATTACTGCCGGCAATGAATATCGTATGGTGATGATGGAGGAGACCATGCGCATGTTTGGCGGATTTCCGCCGGAGCCGTGGCAGACCGCCGATGGGATGGACGGTGACACAAGCGACGAGGTCACCATCAGCCCGCCGCCATACCGCAAAGGCCGGCCTGAAAAGGCCGACTTGTTCAACGAGGAAGATTTTCTTGATTGATCCTGAACTTGCGACCGATCAGGGAGGGATACGCGCAATATGAAAAAGGGGATGAAGATCATCTCGATTGACGACGAGCCCTCTGTGCTCAAGTGCCTCGAACAGGTGCTCAGGAGCCACGGATACGAGCTTCTTGTGTTTTCAGACGCCGAAAAAGGACTCCAGGCTCTGCGCGAACACGATGATGTCGGCCTCGCCCTCCTGGACATCCGCATGCCGAAGAAGAACGGCTTCGAGATCTACAAGGAATTGCGCACATTCAAGAACATCCCCGTGCTGTTTGTAACCGCCTATCCGGCATCGTTCACAGCCCGGTCCGACGATCTGGTCCAGATATGGAAGCGCGAGTTCGCCGACGGCACCACGGACATCATATACAAACCTTTCGACGTCAGCACCCTCTTCGAGAAGGTGGAAGCTCTCGTTGGACCTATGGAAGACTGAGCGCATGAGCCAGGCGGATCTTGAATTGAACAGGGAAATCCGGAAAATTCTTATCCGTCACTGGATTGATCTAGGACGCCTTTCCTTCCGCAGCGTGAACGGACGGGTCTGGATCAGAGGCGAGCTGCACCGGATCGCGGGTGTGCAGGAGGAACTCACGCCCTCACTTGTTGACACGATTTTTTCAGAAATGAGGCGATTGCGCGGCATTGTCTCAATGAACATCGAACTCAACAACTGGATTCAGTCGCAGGGTGGATGGAAGCCGATGGAAAGCGAGGACAAGACGGCTCCCCTGATATCGCCTGATCAAACCCAGGGTCCGCGCGTTCACGACATCGGACCGGGATGAACGGACGATGCCGCATCTTCTCTACAACATCGTCAGCGCCGCCGGGATGTTTGTCCTGATGGCTCTGGCATGGGCCATGTCCGGCTTCCGGCGCCCCATTCCCTGGCGAGTGATCCTGTGGGGGCTCGGCATTCAGTTCGTCATCGCTTTCCTGCTCTTCGCGATTCCGGCCGGCCGCGCGGCTTTCGTTCGGCTCAACGATATCGTATTTGCCGTCATGTCCTGCGCAGGGGAAGGCTCGCGTTTCCTCTTCGGCCGCCTCGCCATCCCGCCGGGCGCGCACGGCGCAGGCGGAGAGGAATCGCTGGGATTCTTTCTCGTATTCCAGGCTCTTCCTACGATCGTGTTCTTTGCGGCCCTCATGGGAGCGCTTTACTATGTCGGATTCATGCCTTGGCTGGTCCGCCAGTTTGCCAGAGTATTTGCCAGGCTCATGCGCGTGAGCGGCGCAGAGGCCCTTGTGGCCGCAAGCAACATCTTCGTGGGTATAGAATCGGCAACCGCCATCAGGCCCTACATCTCCCGAATGACGCGGTCGGAATTGGCGACGCTTCTGACTGCGGGCATGGCGACCATAGCATCGAGCGTCCTTGGATTCTATTCGGTGATCCTGCGACCGACATTCCCCATGATCGCGGGACACCTCATATCCGCCTCCCTGCTTTCCGCCCCTGCCGCCATACTCATGGCAAAGCTCGCTGTGCCTGAAACGGAAACACCGCTCACGCTGGGCGTGGAGGCGCATCCATGCTGGGAGCGGGAGTCCGGGCTCCTGGAGGCCGTCATGAATGGAGCCATGGCAGGCATGAAGCTTGTCGGCGGAATAATAGCCATGCTGCTGGCCTTCCTCGGCATTGTGGCGCTCTGCGATCTCGCGCTTTCTGCCGCAGGCGGCAGGCTCAATGCCGCCTTCGGGTGGTCGTTCGACTGGACATTGCGCAACATACTCGGCTACGCTTTCCGGCCCCTGACCCTGGCAATCGGCGTGCCTGTCGAGGACGTTCCAGCCATTGCCAGAGTCATAGGCGAAAGGACCATCGCAACGGAGATGACAGCCTACCAGGACCTGGCATCGCTTCTGGCGTCAGGCGGTCTCGTCCACCCGGGAAGGTCGGCTCTCCTTGCTGTCTATGCGCTTTGCGGCTTTGCGCATGTCGCATCTCTGGCCATTTTTGCAGGAGGAGCCGCGGCTCTCGCGCCGGAACGCATGAAGGACATTTCGTCGGTGGGCCCACGCGCTCTGGCGGCGGCGACTCTCGCCTGTCTTCTGACGGCCTGCGTGGCAGGCGTGTTCCACATGCCCGCTACAGAAAGCATCCTGCTTGGCTCCCCATAGCGATCCGCGCCTTGCTTCATCCCGGCAGTGCCGCATCACTCTCCCCTGCCGGCCGCCCGGGCAGACAACTCGCGCGATGCTTACTCAGGCCAATCTCAAAATCCGGGATAAAGCCTCGCATCTGCCGCGCTCGCTTCAATCACAAAATGTGGGTTGATTGGCTGTGCAGCAGGTATATAGTCACCCGCTTATGCCAAAGGAAATCAGAGTCGTTTTTGAGCCTTCGGGCCGGGCGGTGTTCGTGCTGCCCGGCACTTCAATACTTGAGGCGGCGGCCCAGGCCGGACACATACTTGAAACGCCTTGCGGCGGCGTTGGCAAATGCGGAAAGTGCCTTGTCAGGGTGACAGGCGGAACGCCCCCTGCAGCCACGGAGACCGAACGCAGGACCCTGGGGCTGAAAAAAACAGAGGAAGGCTACCGCCTGGCGTGCCAATGCAGGGCAACCTCACCCCTCACTATCGAAATACCCGATTCTTCTCTTTTCCAGACCGGCCAGAAAATTCTTCAACATTCAGCCGGCGGCCCCATATCCGTCCGCCCTCGAACCGTTAAAAAGTTCGTGAAGCCTGGCCCGCCGTCGCGCGAGGGACCCGCATCTGACATGGAAAGCCTCAAGGCAGCGGTGGGAGCGGCGAAAATAGACATCACTGTCATGCAGTCCATGCCGGACATGCTGCGCGATTCCGGATGGGAGGTCACTGCCACCACAATTGACGACCGGCTGATTGATCTCGAGCCTGGAAACACTGCAGGCCGCTGCTTCGGCGTGGCCTTCGATGTCGGCACAACAACCCTTGTCGGCATTCTCGTGGACCTCATGAGCGGCGCCGAACTCGCGATTACCAGCGAAGTCAACCCGCAGACCTCGTTCGGCGACGATGTTGTCTCCAGAATCAAGCTCTGCCGGGAAACGCCCGATGGCCTTGCCCGGCTGAGAGAAGCCATTCTTCGCAGCATAAATGCCATGATTGGAAGGCTTCAGAAACAGGCCGGGGTGGAAAGACGCTTCCTCTATGAGGCCGTTTTCGCAGGCAATACAACAATGCAGCAGATCCTTTGCGGAATCAGTCCTCGCGCGCTTGGCGAAATTCCGTTTGCGCCGGCCTTCAGGGAGCCGATACGGGTGAAGGCCTCAGACCTGGACGTAGCCATAAACCCGCGCGGCGATGTTCATGTGCTTCCACAGATAGGAGGTTTTGTCGGCGGAGACACCGTGGCTGGAATAATAGCCACCAGGCTCGACCGTATCAAGGAACCCGCCCTGCTGGTTGATGTCGGAACAAACGGCGAAATAGTGCTCAGCCACAACGGCCGCCTCACAGCCACATCCGTCGCCGCCGGACCGGCATTCGAAGGAGCGCGCATAGTTCACGGCATGAGGGGAACGACTGGCGCGATCGAGAAGGTCGTCTTGGACGGCGGCCTGCGGATGAACGTCATTGGAAACGTCAAGCCCAAAGGCATCTGCGGATCCGGCCTCATAGACGCCACAGCCGAACTGCTCAGGACAGGCGCGATCGACTTCACGGGACGCATCCTCGCGCCGGAGGAACTGCCTCCTGAAACGCCGGAATGGGTCCGGCGGAGGCTGGTCGAAAACAGCGGCTCATACGATTTTGTCCTCGCAGACGAGTCCGAAACCGCAACGAGGAAGCCGATCGTCCTGTGCCAGAGGGACATCAGGGAACTTCAACTTGCAAACGGCGCCATCCGCGCCGGCATTACTCTTCTGCTCAGCAATGCCGGCCTGAAACCGGAAGACCTCGGCGTCATCCTGCTTGCTGGAGCGTTCGGAAACTTCATAAGGCGGAGGAACGCGAGACGGATCGGCATGTTCCCTCCTGTTCCATGCGAGAAGATCAGATACGTCGGTAACACAGCCTCTCTCGGAGCGAAGATGGTGCTGCTGTCGCGCGCCGAAGAACAATATGCCGCCGAGGTCGCGGTCAGGACATCGCACCTGGACCTCTCGCTCGACCCTGAATTCCAGTCAGCCTTCAGCGCGGCAATGCTGTTTCCGGAAAACGACTTCGACCATCCTTCCGACGCGAACTGCAGCGAGACCTGAACCGGCCGCAGACCCTCTGGCCGATCACGCCGGATTCTGGGATTGGATCGAGTGCGGCCGATGCTCTGGCGCTGCAGCGCCTACCCTTATCCCCATGCCGCAGGCGCCGCCCAACAAAGCGGAGTCAAGGCGCTGATTCCCGCCAGGCCGCCAGGCTTGCGGAGCCGGAGATTTCTTTTCCTCTGCGGTTCTCATCCGTCTGTTCGATCTTTGCGACTTTGCGCAATTGCCTGCTGAACAGCATGTTTTGCCACAGGTTATGCAACCCGCCCTTTTCCGAGACGGAAAAATCCGGAATCACAACCTGACGCTGAACGAAGCCAGAGCGCGGATCTCCCGCCCGATCTCCTCCATGAGTTCGTCCGGAACACGCTGGTTGACCTTCAGAATCGCCAACGATCTGTTGGTCTTTGTATCGTGAGGATTCCTCATGTCCTCGATATTCACGTTACTCGCGGCCAGTTTGGATCCTATGGCGCCGATTACCCCGGGACGGTCGTCATACAGGAAAAACAGCGTATGTCCCACCGGTTCGAAATACAGCTTGTCGAACTCGTTGATGCGGGAAACCATGAGGATTCCTTCCGCAACGGTCCCCCTTATGCTCACGCGGCGCAAATTGTCCGCATCCACCGTTCCGGTAAGGTCAATGGTCATTGAGTTGTCGAATTTCTTATTCGGATCCACCTTGCGGTTCACATATTCAATGCCCATTTCGTCCAGATACCGCCTGGCGGCCGAGGCGTCGAGGGTGGTTTCAAAATCCTCCCAAATACCGGCGACTATAGGCACAAGGAGCCACTGGCCGAAAGGCTCCAATGTTCCGTAGAAGCTGGTCTCTATAAGCTTCAGCGAAGCTGAGCGGCCCATCAGGCAACGGCACAGCCGCGCAAGCGTGTTTGCCAGTCGGCAGTAGGCCTCATCCAGGCCCTCTGGTATGTCGCGGTTCACTATGAAACTCGTGACCCCCTTGAAATCCAGCTCTATCAACTCCTCGGCGGCTCTCCGCGCCGCGTTGGCATTGGCCTCGTGCGTGCTGGCGCCCAGATGCGGCAGCATTATGTCCGCTATGTCGGCCACGCTCTTCGGGCCAGGCTCGTCTTTCGGATACACGTCGTTGAGAAACCTCAGCTTCTTAACCGGTTTTATGGCGCGCAGGGCGTCTTCATCAATGACGCCGGAGCGGGCGCAGTTTATGAGAGTCGCGCCTTCTTTCATCAGGCCGAGCAGCCGCGCATTGACCATCCCCCGTGTTTCGTCATTCTCCGGAATATGAAGGGTGACGTAATCCGACTCGGCGAACAGCTTCTCGATCGGCGCCAGTTCGACGTTCATCTCCCGCGCGCGCTCCCCGGAAATTATCGGATCATAGCCAAGCAGTCTGCACTCAAAGCCGGAGAGACGCTTTGCCAGAAGACGTCCTATGTTGCCGAGCCCGACGATGCCCACCGTCTTGCCGGCTATCTCCGTCCCCATGAACTTGGTCTTCTCCCATTCTCCCCGTCTCGCCGAAGCGTCGGCTTCTATGATATGCCTCGCATCCGCAAGCATCATACCGATGACTTCCTCCGCCACGGCGTTCGCGTTCGCCCCCGGCGTCGTCAGCACATCCACGCCGCGCTTCCTGGCGTGCTTGCAGTCAATGGTGTTGTAACCGGATCCCGCTCTTATGATGGCCTTAAGCGAAGGAAGCGCATCAATGATCTGGGACGTGACCTTTTCGCTCCTGACAATGATTGCATGGGTGTCCGGGTGGGCTTTCGCGAGCGTCATGAGGTCGGTCTTCTCGTCCTGAACAACAAGGTACCTTCCATCGCCCTCCAGCGTCTTGCGAGCCACCGCATCGAGTTTTGTCGCTATGAGCACTTTTCTTTTCGCAGTCATTTCCTTCTCCCTGGAAAAACTTTTCCGACACTACATCATCGCCGCGCCGGTAATCAAGACTTGACCGCCGATTGCGGCCGTGTAGGCTCTGAACGCAAATGAGAGGGAAAAACCTGAAACCCGCAGCCTTGTTCGCAGCCGCGTGTGCGGCGCTGTGGCTGGCCGCCGAGTGCTCTGCCCAGGACGAAGCCGGACAGACAGAGCGTAGCGCCAAGGAAGATCTGGAACAGGTTGCAAGAAAGTCTCCTTCGCTCTTCAACCGTCCCGCCAAATCAACTCCTGCCGAACAGGCAGAATATGCGGATGCCCTGCTCGCTGGCGGCCGCATCAAGGCTGCTGCGCGCCAGTATTCGGCGCTTGTCAGAAAATGGCACGAGTCGCCCCAGGCGCCTTACGCCCAGTGGCAGCTCAGCCTGCTGCTCGATCGAATGGGCCGCGACAAGGACGCTTTTCGGGAATTTCAATACCTCATACGGTGGTTTCCCGGCCGATTCCCGTTTGATCAGGCCATCGAACGGCAGTTTCAAATTGCAAATCGCATAAGAACTGCAAAACGCGCAAGGTTCATGTTTGGAGGTTTTGAGGCACCTGAAGAGGCGCTTCCCTTTCTCGAGCAGGTCGCAAAAAACGCGCCGCGCAGCAGATACGCCCAGGAAGCGATGTTCCAGATCGCGCTGATCCGAGAGGACGCAGGAGATTTTGAGGAGGCCGCCAGGACCTTTGAGCATGTGCGGATCACCTATCCCAACGGACCCTATGCGGAACAGGCGGCGTTCCACCGCGCCAGATGCATCGCGGCATTGTTGCGCCTGCATCCGCGTAATGAACCCACATACCGTGAAGCCATCGCTGCCTTCGCCCAGTTCCTGCGGGACTTCCCCGACAGCCGCCTCGCAGAGGAAGCGGAGCAGACCATGGCCGCCATGAAGGAAAAGCTCGCTGCAATGGCTTACGAACGAGCAGTTTTCTACGACCGCAGGGGCGGAAATCCCAGAGCAGCGATTATTGCGCTGTCCGACTTCGTGCGGAACTTCCCGTCGTCAGAGCCGGCGCTCAGGGCCAGCCGCCGTCTTGAAGAGCTGAAGAAGAGTATGGAGGCACACAAAGAATGAACTTCCTTCCAAAATACTGTCGCCGAATCGCAGAAACGTCAGCCGCACTGTGTCTGATCCTCTCCGCCGGCTGCGTGTATCAGCTTGGAACAAGCCTTCCGCCGAACATGAGATCGGTTCACGTGCCTCTCTTCTCAAACCGGTCGGGCGAACCACTTGTTGAGACCGAAGTCACACATGCCATAATCAGCGAGATACAGCGCGACGGCAACCTGAAAATCGTCTCACCAGACACGGCGGACATCATCCTTGAAGGAGCTCTGACGGCATTCGCGCTCGAACCGATCCAGTACGAACGCGACGCTCCCAAGCGCGCCAGAGAATACCGGCTCAGACTTGCCGCCGACATCACCGTCAGGAAGCGTTCAGGCGAGACGATTCTGACCCGCTCGGTAAAAGGAGAAAACACCTTCATGCTTCTGGGAGACCTGACATCCGCCAAGCGGGCGGCTTTCCCAAAGGCGGCGGCGGATCTTGCCCACAATGTGGTGGAGTGCATCATCGAATACTGGTGACCGCGCGCCATTGACGACATGCTCAGACACAGAACCCTCAGACGCTGCCGTCGCGCCAGTGCTTGAACCCGGAGCCTGCATTTTCGACTCAGCTTTGAACCCGGATTTGCGTTTCAGAAAAGGCCGGCTTCCATAACACATCGGAAAACACGGCGTTCAGGCACAACAGAAGTTGCGCAATCAGGCACAAGGAAGTGGAAACGCATAATGGTAAGGAAGAGACCATTTCTCAAACCGATGGGTATCTCAGGGAACGCGACATTTGCTTTCCCACGACGCGAGCGCAGTATTGCCGCACAGCTTCGAGCCTCCCATCTGCAGCGCTCGGGCCAGTCGAAGGATGCGGCCTGACAGGCAAAATCAGTCGCCGCGAAGGATTTCAGGCTTTTGAAAGCCTGTTGAGCACAGCGGCATCGCGCGACTTGTAGCGAGCCACCGTGTTAGCCTTCAGAACTCCGTGTTTGAGGGCCTTGTCAAGGCATGAGCACAGCTTCCGGTATGTCGCTTCCGCAGCAGCCTTGTCATTGGCCGCAACTGCTGCCCTGAGCTTCTTTCGAAAGGTTCTGATCCTGCTCTTTTCCGCCCTGTTCTTCAGACGGCGTTTCTCCGCCTGCCTTGCCCTCTTCAATGCGCTCTTGGTGTGTGCCATAAGTAGAGACGCTCCTTCGCTCCTGTTTCTCCACCAACCCCGAAAAGAAATGCCGGCACGATAACCCAGCCCCAATCGAGGTCAACAAAAAATCGTTTTCTACTGCGCCCCGCGCGTCCTATTCACCAACGGCTCCAAACTCGCTATCCGTGCGCCTGTCAATTTCCTTCAGAGACTTGCCCCACTTTTGCTCCTGTTCCCTGATGAAATTCGCAAGTTCAGGATCGAGATCGCCGTATTCTTTCTTCTGATGCTGCTCCGATTCCTGCCGGACAGACCGCGCACCGGCGCTGGTTGCAGGCGCCTTCTCCGCCTTCGAAGCGTCTGCGGCCATCCTGCTGGCGGAACTCTTCGGCCACATGTCCGACACATCAACCGCATCCCTGCGGCGCCGCGTCTCGCGCTCAATCTCCTCCGGAGTATCGAGCACATAGGGAGTTATGAAGACTATGATCTCGTTGCGGCTGTCTTCCGTCTTCTTGTATTGGAACAACGTCCCGATGATGGGAATATCGCCCAAAAGCGGCACACGGCTCTTGTTCCTGACCCGCGAGTGGCCTGCCAAACCCCCAAGCACAATCGTCTCTCCGCTTCTCACTGCAACCGAAGCGGTCATCTCGGCCGAATCTATGGTTGGCCAATCCGAAGCGCCCCCCGCGCCCTGAATCGTCTGGCTCCCGCCTTCCTCCTCAAGAGATTGCGTGATCTCCAGGACAACATACTTCTTTTCGTTGATCCTGGGCGTCACAGCCAGCTTTGTTCCCACCTTCTTCATCTCGACATCGTCAACCCACTCGCCGGCGCCGCTTCCGCTTGTGGAAACAAACTTCAACCCCTTGAAAAAGTATTTCTCTTTCGTGACGTCTATGGTTGCCTTCTTGTTGTCTGTGGTCAGAATCGTCGGCGACGAAACGATCTGCGTGCGGTTGTCCGAGGCGATCAGTTTGATTATGGCGTCAAGATTCACATCGAAGAAAGTGGCGTAATAGGTGAGATTTCCGGCGGTTGACGAGAGGCTCGGCAGGGTATTGAGGCTGAGAGGATTTTTCATGCTGCCGCGATACTTTTCGCCGCCGGCCACTCCCGCAAAGGCCGCCTTCGCCGACCGCCCGCCTCCCCGCTCTTCATCATAGGCCATCAGCGCGCGCTGAACGATATCTATCCCCCGTTCGTAACTGTTGTTGAGCGTGATCTTGAAAATCACCACCTCTATCAGCACCTGCGAGAGCATGATATCCATGCTTCGGATCATCTCCTCGAGCGCCGCCATGTCAGCCCTGCTGGCCATGATGATTATTGAATTGGTGCGCTTGTCGGACAGAAGCTTGATGTTCTCCGCTGAAAGCTCACCGATCTTCGATTTCACCTTGCTCTCCGCGGTCTGGGCCCTCTCTCTCTCGATGCGCTCCACGTATTCCCTGAGCGCAACGCTCTCTCCCTTGGCCTCCGCGCCGGCCGCGGCCGGCGGCTTGGCGTCAGGACCCTTGCTTACCGCTCCTATCAGGGAGTTTATCGTCGAGGCGACGGATTCGGCTTCGGCATATTCAAGCCTGATTACCTTCACCAGAACTTCAGGCGCCGTCTCCACATCCAGAACCTTTATGATCTTCTCGAAGAAAGCCATGTTCTCCGGCCTGGTTATGATGATGAGAATATTGGTCCGTTCGTCGGCAATTATCTTGACTTCGCCGCGTATAACGCCCCGATCAACCTCCTCCAGAACAGCCGCAACTTCTGATGAAGCTGACGGCGCCGTTGTGGGCCGCGGCGGCACAGGCCGGATCACCCCCGGCGGAGCAGTGGCAGCGGTCGGCGTCGGACGTATGACGCCGGGTGGCCCTGAATCGCGGCTCCTCGGAACCGTGGATTCCTTGTCCTTCTTGACGTCCGCCAGGATCTCTTCAAGCTTTCTTTTTATGTCTGCCGCCTTCGCGAAACGTATCTGGATCACAATCGGCTCCTCGAGCGCGGGAATCGGCTGGTCAATAATCTTCAGTATCTGGAGGATGCGGTTGATCGTGGACGAAGCGTCTGTTACCAGCAGACTGTTGCTGCGTTCCAGCGGATGAATCTGGCCGTGTGGATGCTTTAATGGTGTGATGATCTTGATCGCTTCGGCCAGTTCGATGTACTTGAGTGGAATGAGTTGGCTGATCAGCGAGTCGTTCTCGGGAATCGTCTCGGCCGCATCGGCCTCCTGAATCTTCATCGCCTCCTGCCGCGCCTGGGCTATTGGAACCACTTTGAGGAACTTGTCTCCGACGTTGATAAGTCCGACGCCGTTCATGGCCAAAACCGACTCGATCGCCTCCAGATATTCCTGCATTGTCAGGTCCTGCTGGCTCTCGAGGTTTATCGTCACATTGGGAAGATTCGGAGCGGCAAGGATCGTCCGCCTGGTTTTCTCCGCGTAATCCCTCAGCACAAGTTCCAGAGGGGTATTCTTGAATTTCAGACCCGGAGTCTCAGGCTCGCGAATCTGCTCTCCCGCAGGCTGGATGCGCGCCCGCTGCGGCGCAGCAGAGGGGAAAGGCGGCGGAGCCTGGGCGACCAGAACCGGCGCCATGAGCAGCACAAACTGCAGCGCAGCGCCCAAAACGGGCGCCATAACGCCCCCCGCACATGTCCGGCACCTTCTCATTGCGTGGCAGCCCCTTCCGTCATGTACGCGCAGTAAAGCGTGAACCGGCCCCTCAGGACGTTGGGCCCCTTCGGCTTTATCAACAACTGACGCACATCCATCATAACATTCTGGCTCTGAAGATCAAAGAGAAAACGCACGGTAGCGTCAAGGCTCCCCTCGAAATTCCCGACATCTATGGGCAGCTCATAAAGACGTCCGACCTTCTTCACCTCGCCCTTCTGTCGCTTTGATATCGTCACGCCGGCAGCGCCAGCCACTTTGTCCATGACGGAAAGCCAGTGCACCGACACGTCCTGATCCGGCTGAAAGATCGGAATCTGCGGCTCAAGCGATTTCCACTCCGCCTCCCACCGTTCCCGCTCCGCGACAAGGTTCTTCGCGCGCTCGATCCGTCTCTCCAGAACCCGGCAGTCATCCCTCATCTGAACAACATTCTGCAGCCTGGATCTCCCGCCAAGGTATGTGCCACCGAACAGTATCACGACGCCGGCAGCCAGCCCGAGAACAGCCTCGCGACGGGTCACTTTCACGGCGCCCCTCCCCCACCCGGAAGAGTCAAAACCATTTCAAAAGTGTGCTTGCCGCGCCGCGGATCAAGCACCGGACCGTTAAGGCTTACCGAGTTGAAGAAATGAGTCTCATCAAGGCTGTTCTTGAAGGCATAGACATCTTCGACCGACGGCGCGTCACCCGAAATTCTCGCTTCCTCCCGGCCGCGGTAACTGAAGGAGGAAAGCTCCACCCCTGCCGGCTGAATCACGGCTATCTGCCTGAGGCACTCAAGCGCCGAATACTTCCTGTTTCCGTAAGTCTTTGCGACGTTCACGCGATCCCGGATTACCTCGACTTCGCGCGCCCTCTGCTGCCACTGCCGGAACTCTTCCTGCAGTCTGGCAAGCCTGAGCCTCTGGAAGCCTGCCACCCCGGCCGCGGTTCCGACCGCCAGCGCCCACACAACCGCAGCGATTCCCGCCGCCGCAAGCATCCTGCTCCGAAACAGCGCTGCATCCTTCCGCTCCATCCACGATTTCGGAGCCAGGTTGATCCTCTCCACGCCGTCCGCCGCTCTCAACGCGAGGCCCTCTGAAACCGGCTTCAGGCGGTCAAGGGCGGCGACCTCCGGTTCGATCCGGCACTCGCGAGCCAGCCTTTCGGCCAGCCCGGCGGGCAGGGCCCCGCTGTGCCATATTCTGAAACTTGCCGTGGCGGGCCCCCTGTCCACCTCAACGCCAAGAAGCGCGTAACCCACCACGTTCGCTATTTCCTCGGCAAAGCCTTCTCCCTCAAGCCCATCAGCCTCGACTATGGTTCTGAACAGCACCGGGCAACCGTCCTGAAAAATAATCAACTCAGGGACTCCGTCCGAAAGAATCAATGCCGCATGCCTTCCTTCTGCTGGCGCCGCGCCGGCCTCGTGGATGACCCGCGCCCATCCAAGAGCGTCAACATCAACCCGCAGCGCCTCAAATCCAGCGCCCTTCAGTTGTTCGATAAAAGCGGCAACCGTGTCTTCCCTCGCTGCCGCAAGAAGCGCCCTGCATCTGCCGCCCCGCCTTTCAAGTATCTCATGGGATATCACCATGGTTTCAAGTGGGAAAGGGCTGATCTTGTCCGCCTGCAGCTCCACCATGCCCTTTATCTCGTCATCAGGAACGTCCGGCAGATCAAGCACCCTGAGCAGAAGAGACGCAGATGGAATGCCGGCATGGACCGCTGCATCAGGAGGGTTGCATGGGGCTGGCGAACCGGCCGGAATCTCGACGTCCGCACCGCATGCAAAACCCTGCGCGACCCTCTCAGTCTTTCCAGACCTGCCGGCGACGGTGGTCCACTCAAATCCGGCCCCCCGCCTGGTCACGGCGGTGAAGCGACGCCTAGGAAGGCCGAATATCTCCCTGATTCCTATCCCACCCATGGAACTGTTCCACCCATCTTCGATCCGGATTCAAGCCGCGTCGCGACTGTCCAACACGTCTTCCGGCAGATTGTGCAACCCGGCCGTTTCTCAAATGAAAAATACCGGTTCACGCTCATTCGCCCTCACGCCACCTGAGCACAGTGGCGCCGCCGGCGCTGCGCTCCAGCACGCACCAGATTCTGTACATCACACCGCCAATCTGCCCGACCGAGGTAACCCTGTATATGGCCGATTCGGTCGTAACCATCTCCCGCACGGCGGGAGGCACTCCGGGCACCCTTGCCATGAAATCGTCAACGCTCTTGAAAGAACTGTCCTTGCGGCGGCCTGATTCATCGTACCATCCCTCCCT
>Ga0272448_1005389_pt1 | contig 14188 bp, 10 predicted proteins | sample YNPCB0191_FD_202220 | JGI IMG/M metagenome (GOLD analysis project Ga0272448, IMG submission 202220) | Hot spring sediment microbial communities from Yellowstone National Park, WY, United States - YNP-CB-019-1 | ecosystem: Environmental > Aquatic > Thermal springs > Hot (42-90C) > Sediment...
CTCCTCTTGTAACTGTTCACTTTTACCCTGGAAGCAGGTGCATCGGCATGTCTATACCCTCCCGCAGGTTTGGGTAACCTGTGGGAGGGTCAAACCCGCCTACAGTTGTGATCGTGCCTGTACATCCCGGCGCAGCTTGGCGATCAACCCACCGGCGCCGATGATCTCCATCATGTAGGGTGGGAAGGGCGCGGCCTGGTATTCCTTGCCGCGGGCGACGTCAACGATCCGCCCCGATTCCAGGTGCACTTCCACTACGTCACCTGCCTGCAGCGCTTCGGCGGCCGCCGGACATTCCAGGATAGGCAGGCCGATGTTGATGGCATTGCGATAGAAGATGCGAGCAAAGGTCTTGGCGATGACGCAGGAGACGCCGGCGGCCTTTAGGGCGATCGGCGCGTGTTCACGCGACGAGCCGCAGCCGAAATTGCTGCCTGCCACGACGATGTCGCCCGGACGCATCACCTTCACGAAGCCAGCATCCACGTCTTCGAAGCAGTGCGCGGCCAGCGTTGGGCCATCGGAGACATTCAGATAGCGAGCGGGGATAATAGCATCGGTATCAACGTTATCGCCAAAACGATGAACACTACCACGAATCATAGCATTTGTCCTCAATCGGTAGATTTTGCCCTCATCGCCGTCGCGGCGCTATTCGGCACCTTGCCCGACGGGTTCTCCCTGGAGGGAGAAGAAGCCATTCTCACGTCCTGTCAGGGTGAGGGGCGAACCGTCACAATTCCTCAGGGGAGGCGATACGCCCCAAGACGGCGCTGGCCGCAGCCACGGCCGGGTTCGCCAGGTAGACCTTCGCCGTCGGGTGTCCCATGCGGCCAACAAAATTGCGGTTGGTTGTCGAGACGCACACCTCGTTTGGAGCAAGAACACCCATATAGCCGCCCAGGCAGGGCCCGCAGGTCGGCGTGCTGACCACGGCACCCGCGTCCATGAAGATCTCGAGCAAACCTTCGCGCAATGCCTGTTGTTGCACCATCACGCTGCCCGGCAGGATAATACAGCGGACGTATGGGTGCACGTGGCGACCCTTCAATACGCCGGCAGCCAGACGCAGGTCTTCAATGCGTCCATTCGTGCACGAGCCGATAACGACCTGATCGGGCACAACATTCGTCACCGCACTGACCGGCTGCACGTTTTGCGGCGAATTGGGACAAGCGACGGTTGGCTCCATCTTACTGACATCAAACTCCACGACATCCACATAGTGGGCGTCAGGGTCGGCCTCGAAGACCTGCCACGGGCGCCTGGCGCGCGGTTTCACATAGGCGAGCGTCGTTTCATCAACGGGCATGATGCCCGCCTTGCCGCCCGCTTCGATCGCCATGTTCGACATGGTCAATCGGCCTTCCATGCTCAGCGACGTGATCGCCGGGCCGGTGAACTCCAGGGCCATGTAGAGTGCCCCGTCCACGCCGATGCGTCCGATGGTGTTGAGGATCATATCCTTCCCGCCAACCCATGGCTTGCGCTCACCTTTATACACCATTTTGCGTGTGGCAGGCACCTTCATCCAGATTTCACCTGTGGCCATGGCCGCGGCAATATCGGTGGAGCCCATGCCGGTGGCCAGGCAGCCCAAGGCGCCGTAGGTGCAGGTATGCGAATCGGCTCCCACCACGATGTCGCCGGGGACAACCAGACCGCGCTCCGGCAGGACAACGTGCTCAATGCCGCCCGTCCCCACCTCGAAGTAGAGAATGCCCTGCTGGCGGGCGAAGTTGCGCATGATCTGTGCCTGCTCGGCAGCCTTGATGTCCTTGTTCGGCACGAAGTGGCTGGGCATCATGACCACCCGTTGCGGGTCGAACACGCGCTCCACGCCGATCTGGCCAAACTCGCGAATGGCGATGGGTGCGGTGACGTCATTGGCCATCACCATGTCCACAGGGACGGTGATCAATTGGCCGGGTGTTACCCGGTCTGTTTCAAGGTGGGAAGCAATGATCTTCTCCACCATCGTCATAGCCATAGCCGGTCTCCCATAGAGGATTTTGTGTCAAATGCGTTCAGATGTGCTCACTTGCCGGTGCCATTGTGACCGTTACTTTGGGCAGAAATCAGCTTGTTCAGGGCATTGATGTAGGCATGGCTGGAGGCCACGATGATGTCGGTATTGGCGCCGTGCCCGGTGAAGACGCGTCCATTACTCTCGATGCGAATCGTCACCTCGCCGATGGCATCGAGGCCGGCCGTGACCGCCTGGATGCTGAACTCGATCAGGCGGTTGGGCACGTTGACCAGGCGGTTGATGGCCTTATAAACGGCGTCAACTGGCCCACTACCCAGCGCCGCGTCGGCAACCTCTTTGCCGTCCGGACTGATCAGCCGCACCGTGGCCGTTGGAATGCTCTGCGAGCCACAGGATACCTGCACCTGCTGTAGCTTGTAGACCTCGGTGGGCGCCATAATCTCGTCGGCGACGAGCGCTTCCAGATCGGGATCGGTGACTTCTTTCTTTAAGTCGCATAGCTCCTTGAAACGGGCAAACGCCCGGTTCAAGTCCTCCGGCGACAGGTTGTAGCCCAGTTCCTCCAGCCGTTTCTTGAAGGCATGGCGGCCCGAGTGCTTGCCCAGAACGAGGGTATTCGACGCCAACCCGATACTCTCGGCATCCATGATCTCGTAGGTACGGCGCTCCTTGAGAATGCCATCCTGGTGGATGCCCGCCTCATGGGCAAAGGCATTGGCTCCCACGATGGCCTTGTTTGGCTGCACCAGGATACCTGTGTAGTGTGAAACCATGCGGCTCGTTTTATAGAGCTGGGTCGTGTCAACCCCTGTTGTCAGGCCGAAGAACGATTCACGTGTCTTCAATGCCATGACGACTTCTTCCAGCGAGCAGTTGCCTGCTCGCTCGCCGATGCCGTTCACCGTACACTCGACCTGGCGTGCGCCGGCCCGCACACCGGCCAGGGCGTTGGCAACGGCCACGCCCAGGTCGTCGTGCGTGTGCACACTGACGACAACCCCTGTGCCCGACAGGGCGGCGCATACCTCGGCGATGAGAGCGCCGAATTCCTCCGGCTGTGTATAGCCTACCGTGTCGGGGATATTGATGGTTGTTGCGCCGGCCTGAGCCGCAATGGTGACGATTTCTTTGAGAAAAGTACGGTCGCTGCGCCCGGCATCCTCCGGCGAGAACTCGATGTCGGGGCACAGGCTGCGCGCATAGGCAACCATCTCGGCCGTGATCTGGCGTACCTCGTCACGCGTCTTCTTCAACTTGTGCTCGAGATGGATATCCGAGGTGGCAATGAAGACGTGGAGGCGCGAGCGCTGGGCAGGCTGGACGGCTTGCCAGGCGCGATCAATATCAGCCTTGTTTGCCCGTGCCAGACCACAGATGACCGGTCCGCGTACCTCTTCGGCGATGCGCCGCACCGCGGCGTAATCACCCGGCGAGGAGATGGGGAAACCAGCCTCGATGATGTCCACCCCCAGTCGCGCGAGCTGATGGGCAATCGCCAGCTTTTCGTTCAGGTTGAGTGTTGCTCCCGGCGACTGTTCGCCATCGCGCAGGGTTGTATCGAAAATCAAGACTCGGTCCATGGGAGCCTCCTCTCCTCAGACTTTCTTTACCCCGTTTCGTACCAGTAGCGGATACTCGAGACTGTCGGCCAAAGCCAGCCAACTGGCCTCGATGATGTTTGTAGATGAGCCCACGGTGTTCCAACTCCGCGTCCCATCGCTAGAGCTGATCAGAACGCGCACAACCGCAGCCGTTCCCGCATCTCCATCAAGAATGCGCACTTTGTAGTCGTCCAGCGCAACGGCGGCAATCTGCGGATAGAAGGCGAGCAGCGCCTTGCGTGTCGCCGTGTCGAGGGCATGTACAGGGCCGTTGCCCTCGGCTGCCGTGTGCATGATCTGATCGCCGACCCGCAGCTTGACCGTTGCCTCGGCAATCATCTTGTCGCTACGGGCAGCATGACGTTTCTCCACCAGGACGGTGAAATCCAGCATCTCGAAGGGCGGCGTGTAGCCCTCTTCGGCCCGCCGTAACAACAACTCAAAGGACGCCTCTGCTCCCTCAAACTGGAATCCACGCTGTTCCATGTCCTTGATCTGGGCGATCACCTGCCGCGCTTGGGCCGGCGAGCGGCTGCTCAGGCCATATTCGCTGGCCTTGTAGACGACGCTGCCCTTCCCTGCCAGCTCGGACACCAGGATGCGTTTGGTGTTGCCCACCAACGCCGGGTCAATGTGCTGGTAGCTGTGCTCATACTTCATGATGGCATCAATGTGCATGCCGCCCTTGTGGGCGAAAGCGCTCTGGCCGACAAAGGGGATGTGGGCGTCGCGCGGCAGGTTGGCAACCTCGGCCACATAACGCGAGACTTCGGTCAGATGCGACAGCCGTCCGGCGGGAAGACAGGTGTACCCCATTTTGATTTCAAGATTGGGGATAACCACACACAGGTCGGCATTGCCGCAGCGCTCACCGTAGCCGTTGATCGTGCCCTGAACATGGGTGCAGCCGGCCTCAACGGCGACCAGGGTATTGGCGACGGCCAGCCCCCCATCGTTGTGAGTGTGGATGCCCAATGGCAGGCTGCTGATGGCAGCGACCGCCTCGACGCCGGCGCGAATCTGGCCGGGAAGACTGCCCCCGTTGGTATCACAAAGAATGATGGTGTGGGCACCGGCATCGGCAGCGGCCCGTATGGTCGCCAGGGCGTAGCTGGGGTTGGCGCGCAGGCCGTCGAAGAAATGCTCGGCATCGTAGAACACGGTGCGGCCTTGCTGGCGCAGATAGGCTACCGAATCGGCGATCATGGCCAGGTTCTCATCGAGTGTTGTCTCCAGGACATGCTCGACGTGCACATCCCAGGTCTTGCCTACGACGGTGACAACCGCTGTGTTGGCACCAAGCAACGCTTTCAGCGTGGCGTCTTGGTGCGCCGGCGTGTTCTTGCGACGGGTCATGCCAAAGGCGCAGATCGTGGCGTGGTGCCAGGTCTGATTGCGAGCTTGCTGGAAGAAAAGCGCATCCTTAGGATTGGAGGCGGGATAGCCGCCCTCAATGTAGGCGATGCCCAGGTCATCAAGCTTGTGGGCAATACGCAGTTTGTCGTCTACCGATAGGGCCAGACCTTCACGTTGCGTTCCATCGCGTAGGGTTGTATCGTAAATAAGAAGGTGTGCCATACATGTCGTCTCCAATCTTCCCCTTCGCCTGAGCCTCCTCACAATGATAGGTTTTCTATGTCGCCGATACCCCACCCTGGCCCCTTTCTGGGGTAGGTTTTCTTGTTGGGTTGCCACGGGTTGAGTGTTGACGCTCCCATCCCAACCTGCCCTCGCGTGCGGGGACGGCCTGAAAAACTCCTCCACTTTTATGCTCCCCTTCCCGCCATGCGGGAAGGGGCCGGGGGATGGGTAGCAATAAGTTGCCGATACCGACTGCAGAAAACCTTCCCCAGAAAGCCCTGCCCTCTCCTTGACAGGGCGGCGGAGTTTTCTCTCCTACTTATCCGGCGGTACCGTCTTGGGGTTCATCCAAGGCATCATGGCGCGCAGCTCAAGGCCCACCTTCTCCAGAAGCTGATTGCGCTCCTCCATGCGTCGCTTGTTGAACCATGGGCGGCCCTGGGCATTCTCCTCCAACCACATTTTGGCGTAGGTGCCATCTTGCACCTCTTTCAGCATCTTCTTCATCTCGGCGCGCGTCTCGGCGGTGATGATGCGCGGGCCGCCGGTGTAATCACCATGCTCGGCCGTATCACTAACCGAATAGCGCATGTAGCTCAGCCCGCCCTGGTAGATGAGGTCAACGATCAGCTTAAGCTCGTTGCAGCACTCAAAATAGGCGATCTCCGGTTGATAGCCCGCCTCAACCAGCGTCTCGAAGCCGGCCTTGATCAGCTCGGAGACGCCGCCGCAGAGCACGGCCTGTTCGCCGAAGAGATCGGTCTCGGTCTCTTCATCGAACGTCGTCTCGATGACGCCCGCCCGCGTGCAACCAATGCCCCGTGCATAGGCCAGGCCGACGGCCTTGGCCTTGCCCGATGCGTCCTGATGCACCGCCAGCAGGCCCGGTACGCCGCCGCCGGCGACGAACACCTCACGCATGCGATGGCCGGGTGATTTTGGCGCAACCATGCTTACATCAACATCGGCCGGGGGAACGATTTGCTTGAAGCGAATGTTGAAGCCATGGGCAAACATGAGCGTCTTGCCCGCCTTGAGATTGGGGGCAATGTCTTGCTTGTACACCTGAGCCTGGACGGTATCGGGGATCAAAATCATGATAATGTCGGCTTCGGCAGCGGCTTCTGCCGTTGTCACGACGCGCAGCCCCTGCTTGCTGGCCTCGTCCCACGACCGACTACCCTTGTACAATCCGACGCGCACGTCACAACCGCTGTCGCGCAGGTTAAGGGCATGGGCGTGCCCCTGGCTGCCATAGCCGATGATGGCGATCTTCTTACCCGCCAGCAGGCTCATGTCAGCGTCAGCATCATAGTACATCTTTGCCATTGAAATCTCTCCTTTTGTCAGTAGTCAATATGACAGTTCAGTAAGCAGACAAGATTCACCTAAGGCCGGTGGCCGTTACCGTTCTCCTTGGCGGAGGCACGGACGATGGCGACCTGTCCGGTGCGTGTCACCTCAAGAACGCCAAAGCGCCTCAGCAACCCGATCAGGGACTCGATTTTATCTTCCTCGCCTGTCACTTCGAGCGTCAACGATTGGTGACCAACGTCCACGACCTTAGCGCGGAACACATCGGCCATTTGCATGATCTCTGTGCGTGCCTCACTGCCTTGCGCAGCGACCTTGATGAGGGCCATCTCTCGCACGACGGCGGGCTTAGCGGTAACATCTTCGACGGCGGTGACGTTGATCAGCTTCTCAAGCTGGCTCTCCACCTGGTTCATGGTGCGATCATCGCCATCCACGACGAAGGTCATGCGCGAGATGCCAGGTGTCTCGCTATGTCCGACCACCAGGCTTTCGATATTGAAGCCGCGTCGACGAAAGAGGCTGGCCACTCGGGTCAGCACACCCGGCTTATCCTCCATCCAGGCAATCACCACGTGTTTCATTGTCTATTTCCCCTCCTGGCCGCCCATCATCTCCGGCAGAGGGCGGCGCAACATATCAGAGTTCGATTTGCCCGGTAAGACCATGGGATAGACCATAGCCAGCGGATCGACGCGAAAGTCCAGCAGGAACGGGCCATCGGTGTGGCGCGCTGTACTGATGGCGTCGGCGACCGCGCCACGTTCGGTGATACGCAAAGCCGCAATGCCATAGGCTGCGGCGAGAGCTGCAAAATCGGGATTGACCAGGGGCGAGGCCGAATAGCGCTTCTCGTAGACGATGTCCTGCCACTGGCGTACCATACCCAGGTAGCCGTTGTTGATGATGGCGATCTTGATTTTGCGCTCTTCCTGGATTACCGTTGCCAGCTCGCACATGGTCATCTGGAAGCCACCGTCGCCAACAACCACCCATACCTCCTCATCCGGCCGGGCAAACGAGGCGCCGATGGCCGCCGGCAGGGCAAAGCCCATCGTTCCCAGCCCACCCGATGTGAGGTGCGAGCGAGGCCTCTCATGCGGGAAGTATTGAGCCTCCCACATCTGATGTTGGCCGACATCGCTGACAACGATGCTGCCCGCCGCCTGTTCGTAGATCTGGCGAATGACATAGGGCGGAACGAGCGTGGTCGTTTCCTGTGCGAGAATATCACGTCGGTCGGTATCCGTGCGCCAGGCGGCGATCTGTGCCCGCCATTCTGTATGCTGGGCCGGCCGAACGAGCGGCAGCAGCAGCTCAAGGGTCAGGCGTGCATCACCGACCAGAGGCAGGGCGATGGTCAGGTTCTTGCCCACCTCGGCGCGGTCAATGTCTATGTGCACGATCTTCGCCTTGGGTGCGAAGGTGGCAAAGGCGCCGGTCAGCCGGTCGTCCAGGCGCGCCCCGATGGCGATGAGAACATCGCAGTTCTGCAGGGCCAGGTTGGTGAACGCTTCGCCGTGCATGCCGCCCATGCCCAAAGCGAGAGGATGGCTCTGCGGGAAGGCGCTGAGACCCAATAGGCTGGAGGCGACGGGAATGTCGGCCTTCTCGGCCAGGTCTTGCAGTTGGGCGTGCGCTCCTGATATGGTCACGCCCTGGCCGACGACGATCAGCGGTCGCTCGGCCTCGTTGATCAGGCGGGCCGCGGCGGCTATGCCCTCGACGGGCGCGGCCGTCACATGAGGACGATAGCCGGGCAGATCAACCTTGTCCGGCCAGACCACATCAATCTGCCCCGCCTGTACGTCGCGGCAGATATCAATGAGAACGGGGCCGGGGCGACCGCTGGCGGCGATGTAGAAGGCCTCGGCCATAATCTGTGGCAACTCGTTGATATTAGTCACAAGATAGTTGTGCTTGGTCACAGGCATGGTGATGCCCGTGACATCGGCCTCCTGGAAACCGTCGCGGCCCAGGATCGTCGTGGCAACCTGGCCTGTGATGGCGACGACGGGTGATGAATCCATGTAGGCCGTGGCCAGCCCTGTTACCAGGTTGGTGGCGCCCGGCCCGGAGGTGGTCATACACACCCCCACCCGTCCGCTGGCCCGGGCGTAGCCGTCGGCCATGTGGGCGGCGCCCTGCTCATGACGGGTCAAAACGAAATGCAGTGGATATTCATACTTGGCGAGGGCGTCGAAGATGGGCAGATTCTGCCCTCCGGGGATGCCGAAGACGACCTCGACTCCCTCTCGAACCAGAGCTTCCCAGACAATCTGTGCACCGGTGAGCTTCATCGTTATTCCCTCTCATTCTTCGAAAACGGCGCCGCTGCTGGCCGATGTGACCAGCCGGGCGTAGCGTCGCAGATAGCCGCCGGCAACCTTCGGTTGGAACGGTGGTAGAGCAGCCAATCGGCGGCGGATTTCCTCGTCGGACAATTCAACATCCAGCCGGCGGGCCGGGAGGTCAATGTTGATGATGTCTCCCTCACGCACGGCAGCGATGGGCCCGCCGGCGGCAGCCTCAGGCGAGACATGGCCGATGCAGGCGCCCCGGGTGCCTCCGGAGAAACGGCCATCGGTTATCAGGGCAACGCTCGTACCAAGCCCCATTCCCACCAGGTTGGCCGTTGGCGCAAGCATCTCCGGCATGCCGGGGCCGCCGCGTGGGCCCTCGTAGCGGATGATTACGACGTCGCCGGCCTTGACGCGCCCGGCCAGGATGCCGGTTGCCGCATCCTCTTGTGATTCGAAGATCACCGCCGGCCCACGATGACGCTGCATGGCGGCATCAACCGCTCCGGCTTTGACGACCGCGCCTTCAGGGGCCAGGTTGCCGAAGAGGATGGCCAGGCCGCCGCTGGCGCTGTAGGGCCGCTCAAGGGGGTGGATTACCTCCGTATCCTGATTTGCCGCGTTTCTGATATTGTCGCCAAGGGTACCCCCGGTTACCGTTGGGCTGTCGAGATGGAGGATGCCGGGTTTTCTGCTCAGCTCCTTGAGCACGGCGGAGACGCCTCCTGCTCGCGCCACATCCTCGATATGCCACTGCGAGGCGGGACTGACCTTGCACAGGTGAGGCACTTGCTCGCTGATCTCGTCAATGCGGCTGAGCGGGTAGTCAATGCCCGCCTCATGGGCCAAAGCCAGACCGTGCAGGATCGTGTTGGTGGAGCCACCCATCGCCATGTCCATGGCAAAGGCATTGTCCAGAGCCTGGGGGGTAATGATGTCGCGCGGCTTAATGTCAGCGGCGATGAGGGCAAGCAGCCGGGTAGCCGCCTCCTGCACCAGCTTGTGCCGTTGAGGAGATGAAGCGAGGATGGTGCCGTTGCCGGGCAGAGCGATGCCCAGTGCCTCGCAGAGGCAGTTCATGGAGTTGGCCGTGAAGAGACCGGAGCACGAGCCACAGGTTGGGCAGGCGGCGGATTCGAGATTGTATAGCTCGCCGGCCGTCATCCGCCCGGCCTGAACAGCGCCCACCCCTTCGAAAACCGATATCAAATCCACGGCGCGGCCGGCCAACCGCCCGGCAGCCATGGGGCCGCCGCTGACGAAGATCGTTGGGATGTTAACCCGCAGTGCGCCCATGAGCATACCGGGCACGATCTTATCGCAGTTGGGAATACAGATCAAGCCGTCGAAGCAGTGAGCACGAACCATCGTTTCCAGGCTATCGGCGATGAGCTCGCGGCTGGGCAGCGAGTAGCGCATGCCGGCGTGGCCCATGGCGATGCCGTCATCAACGGCGATGGTGTTGAACTCGAAGGGCACACCGCCGGCGGCGCGCACGGCCTGGCTGGCAACGCGACCGAGCTCGTTCAGATGGACATGGCCGGGCACGATCTCTGCAAAAGAGTTGCAGATGCCGATAAATGGTTTGTCGAAGTCCTCGTCTTTGACGCCACACGCCCGCAACAAGCTGCGGTGCGGTGCGCGCTCGATGCCTTTCTTGACCGTATCGCTACGCATGATTCCTCCACCTAAGGCTTTTGTTGATGTTCGCCTGCCATCGGGCTGCTGCTCGCTGCGCCCCTGGTCGTCGGTCGGGTACAAGGACCAATCTGTCAAGATTGGGCCGTGCAGAGAAAAAACAACGGCTCTCGTCGCAACGGAAGGACGAGAGCCGCGGTACCACCCTCCTTGCTCACGTTGGGGAATATCCCCGCGCCGGCAGGCAAATAAAAAACGTCCTTTCTTCTGGACACAGGCAAACACGTGTTTGCGCTGTGTGATGGATCTTCGACCTAGACCAGAAGAAGGACGTACGCTGTCCTGCTCGGGCAGTTCCAGCACCAGAACTGTACGCGAGCCACTTGAGGCGCTCTAACGGGCGCAAAGCGGCGTGCCTAGCGATGCACATGCACCGATCAGCACAACAGCTCCAGGGCGAGTTCGACACTCCTTATCGCCGATCTCACACCCCATGACCGGCTCTCTGCAAGACAGGCAGTATCTACTACTCCCCTTCACAGCCTTATACTTTGCTATTGCTGCTATTCTACCACCATTGTCTGCCGATTGTCAAGGTTTTTGCAGGCCGGAAATGATCCTCCCGCGGGTTTTCACCATTGGGGTGACCTTTTCACATACCAAATCTCGGTCTGGTCACGCTGGCGCACAATGTCGGCATTGCTTATCTGGAACTCGGCCATCAGGTCCTGCGCTGTGTACCACCACCCTGCCAGCGGGCTCCAGCTCGGCATCTGCCACCAATCGGGGAAATACCACGACATGTGGAGGACAACGGCATCGGGCGGTACGTCTGAATCAATAGGTTGATAGGGGAGGAAGTCGCGGCCCTGTTCGGGCCAGAAAAGCAAACCATCGGCTGCCGGATAGAATTGCACACGCCTGCCGACCGAACCGGCCAATTGTGTCTGCACCGCTTGCAGAACGACGGCTTTGTCTTCGGGTGTCAGGTATGACTGACGCACAGAGAGCCTCATTCCGGCGAAGGTCACGTGATGAGGATAACCGATCGGCGATTCGACGAAGTTGATGTGCCTGGCTACGGCGAGCAGAGCGACCGCAAGCAAGATGCTGAGCGCGGAGCCGAGAACCACCTGGTGGCGCGGCTTCCATCGCCTGATAATGTGGGCCAGCACATCCATCGCCAGCGGGAGCGCCGTCAGATAGGCGATGTTGGTGTACACGCCGTAGAAAAGCTCATCGGCCACAAGCTGGGGTAAGAGCAGTGCGAGACTGAGGACGACCAGTGGCTGCACTTTTCGCAAGAGCAGGACGTGTAGGGCACTGACCGATATGACCAAAACGACGCTGGAGAGGACACCTGGCTTAAGCAGAGTAACCAACATACTGTAGTTCTTTGCCTTGTCGCTAAACTGACTTCCCACGTCGGAGAGCAGCGCCTGCCAATGCAGGATGGCAAATACGCCATAGGCGGCAACTGCTAGCAGCCCCAAGGCAACCAGCACACGGTCGGAGCGCGGTGCCGGCGATCGGTACAGGCGCTTGCCCAGGATATAGGCTAGGCCGGCCACCAGGAAGATAGCGCCATTGGGGTGAACCAGTGGGCACAGGAGGAGGAGAGCCAAAGCCCGGTAGGGCCGGCCGGCATCGAGACTGACAAAGCCTGCTATGGCAAGCAGCAGCAGCAAGGGCTCCATGCGAGCGGTGTTGCCCAGTACGGTGAAGGCCGCGCCCAGGTAGAACAACGAGGCAGCCATAAGAACCAGGGTACGGGCAAAGTGTCTCCTGAACAGCCATAGCAATCCAAGATAGGAGATCAGCGTGAGCACCCACGAAACGGCACGCGCCGCTTGTAAGGAGAAAGGGGCGAGTTTGAAAACCATCCCCATAAAGATCTGATAGCCTGGCACCGTCCACATAATGATGCGTTGTGGATTCAACTGGGGCGCAAACATCGTGTTGTGCTGGGCAATGTTGATGGCCTGCCAAAGGTAGGCCGATTCATCGGGCCAGGGGGGAGGCAAGCGAAGATCGGCCAACAGATGCACCTTGAGGGAAATGGCAATGCTGGTTACGAGGATTGCCAGGTAGAGCAACCGGCTCAAGGTCTGGTTGAATGCGGGCGATAGACGTTGCTTTGGGAGAATGTTCATGCGTATCGCTTTCCTCACCTCACGCGTCCCACGAATATCATGACGACTGCTCAAAGCCATCCGGCACCGACCAGGCGGGTGTGCCGGCCGGGGCTTTGGCGGCAGCCTTTCGGCGACTTACCCGGCGCAGGCTCAAGATACTTGCAATACCCACGATGGGCAGGCCGGTGTTGAGCAGCAGGGCAGGCTGCAGGCCGATGCGGTCGGCAAGAAGCCCGGTAAGGACGACCCCGACGCTGCCGATGACCCAGCTCATCCCCATTGTCAGTGCCGATGCCAGGCCGGTACGGTTCGGCATCAACTCCTGCCCATAAGCCACCACCACCGGTTGGCTGAGCGAGGAGACGAAACCCAGGCCGGCAGAGGCCAGTAACAGCCAACGAGCCCCCAGCGTCAGTGTGCCTGCATAGAACGGCATGCATAGCAGCAAAGACAACACAATCACGCGCCAACGTGGCACGCGGTCTGACAGGGCGCCACCCAGCACGATACCCCCGGCAGCCGAGGCAGAATAGGCAAAGAGCGCCTGGCTTGCCGCCACAAGTGACTCTCCTCGCCCTGTCAAAAAGACTGTCAAATAGGACTGTAGGCCTGTTTCCACCCATGCCTGCATGATAGCAACAACCATGATGAAGCCGATCGTCGGCGGGATTGGATCGTCGGCGACTGCCATCTGGCGTCGTCGGGGGCGTGGCCGATCGGCGCGAATGAACAGGAACATGAGCAGCGCAACGCCCAGGCCAAGCGGCAGAAAGACGGGCGACGCCGCTAATCCCAGCCGGCCATACACCTGAGCGCCGATTAGGGGGCCCAGCGACATGCCGACTGTGCCGCCCACCATGAACAGCGCAACAGCCGTTGCCCGGCGATGCGGCATGGCCCGACTCATGTGAGCCGTCCCAGCCGGATGGAACGCCGACGAACCCAGCGGCGCCAGAATCAAGATGACAACCAAAACGACCAGAGATGGCGCCAGGCCGGCCAGACTCATACCAATGGCCATACACAGCAGCCCGGCCACAGCCATGAGCCGGGAGCCATATTTGTCGGCCAGGGCAGCAAAGCCGATCTGTGGCAACGTCATGGAGCCACGAAAAATCATGGTCAGCAGGCCGAGGGCGCCAAAAGCAAGGCCAAAGCGGCTGACGAACAGCGGCCACATCACCGACAGCATGCTGTTATAGACTTCCACCGCCAGATGGGCGAGCGGATAGAGGAAGAGCGCCGGATCCAGGCCGTCGCGCGGAGAAGAGCCATTGTCGTTGCCCGACAGCATTGAGCTAGTCATCCTTTTGCGGCCATAGCTGCCGCTTGTCATTACCGCTCGCCGGCAGCGTTGATGTCTCGTCAAGCGCGTACAGCCCGGCGGGCAGCATCGGTGGCAGTATACCGCTATCTGCGATTTTGTGCAACTCTTGCAATCAGGGTAACTGTTCACGGTTAGGGAACAGCACTTTCGCTGGAATGCCCCCACCTCGGCCCCAGCACCGGGGGCAGATGGTCGGCGCGGTGGGAACGGCGCAGTTGCCTGTCCTGTGCCGGACAGGCGCGGTTAAAACCGCCTCTGCGACGGCGCGAAGCCGCCCTCTGGCGGCTAGGCATCAAACCTGC
>Ga0272448_1005391_pt1 | contig 14187 bp, 16 predicted proteins | sample YNPCB0191_FD_202220 | JGI IMG/M metagenome (GOLD analysis project Ga0272448, IMG submission 202220) | Hot spring sediment microbial communities from Yellowstone National Park, WY, United States - YNP-CB-019-1 | ecosystem: Environmental > Aquatic > Thermal springs > Hot (42-90C) > Sediment...
AGCTTTGATCGACTGGAAACTCCTTAAAGAAATGGATTCCCTTCAGAACTATCTGATTAAAAAGATCCCGGAAATTGGTAATGCGATTTCTTTAGTTGATTATATTAAAGGACTTAATTGCGTGATGAACCAAAATAATCCGCAATATTTTACAATTCCCGAAAATAATGGAACCATTGCTGAGTATCTCTTTCTTTATTCCATTTCCGGTTTTCCCGGAGACTTTGATCCAGTTTTAAGCCCGGATTATAAATATGCTAACATCAAGTTCGATTTAAAGGACCATCGGGCGGACACGATTAACCGTACTATTGAAGCTACCCAGCAATGGATCAAACATGAGCATAAGAGTAAAAAGGCTGATTTTAAGCTGGCCGGCGGTTTAATCGGAACCACCGCAGCAGTAAACGAAATTATTAGGCAATACACTTTTTCCAATATTTTGTTGGTCTTTGCTTTAGTCCTTCTTCGGATTTCACTTGCACTTCGATCCCTTATTGGCGGCTTGTTTCTTTTTATACCACTTACATTTAGCATCATTCTTACTTTCGGTATATTGGGAATTTCAGGAGTAAATTTGACCGTGGAGACCTTACCGGTTGCTGCTATGGGGATTGGTTTGGGCATTGACTATAGCATTTACATTGCTGCCCGGATTCGAGAGGAAATTATCCGAGGTAAAGGTAATCCGAATTTTTCGGCGGCAATCCAGAATGCATTGGTAACTTCGGGAAAGGCAGTTTTTTTTACTGGTATGGTAGTTAGCATCGGGGTGTTTTCCTGGATTTTTTCCAGCATTAAGTTTCAAGCCAAATTAGGTGGGGCTTTAGGTGGATTGTTAATTCTTAATATGCTTTCAGCTCTGATTCTATTACCTCTTTTTGTGATGATAATAAAACCAAAATTTTTGATCCAAAAAGATGTTCGCTATAGTTAATTATGGGGTGAAGGTATGGAATGGGAAAAAGATACGCAAAAAAAGTTTGAACTTCTGATTTCTAAGCTTCCTTTATTCCATCGAGGGTTAGCTCAAGTTTTTGCTAGTAAAAAGGCAGAAGAAAATGCCCAGGCAAGAGGAGCAAAACAGGTGGAGGAACAGGATGTGATTGGTGCTTTTTTTTCCGAAGTTCCTAAACCTTTTTATAGTATGATGGTAAGGCTTTTAGAGCATACTGGTTTTGATTATAAAAAATATGGATTTCCGAGGTAAAGATGAAAATGGCAGTAATTGGTGCAGGAGCAATTGGTAATATTGTCGCTGGGTACCTTAGACTCAAAAATGAATCAGTCTATTTAATTGGTCGTCCTTCAACTGTAGATGCAATTAAGAAGAATGGCTTGTGCATATCTGGTGTGCGAGGAGAATATATAGTTAATATGGAAGTCCAGGAACGTTTAACCCAAAAACCGGATCTGGCAATCCTATCGGTTAAAACCCAAGACTTAGACCAAGTGCTTAAGGATAATCTTTCTTACCTTGAGGGAGTTGGTTTACTTGCCACTCAGAATGGAGTGGAGGCGGATAAAATTATCACTCGTTATTTCCCCTCCGGAAATTTTGTCTCCAGCATTGTTATGTTCGGAGCAACTTATCTGGAAGCAGGTAAGGTGGTCCATAACTTTGAAGGGGACTGGATTATTGGAAGATTAAACAAAAGAGAGAATGATGTCTACTTAAATGAGGTGCAGCAACTTCTTAATAGTATTTTCCCAACTATTATTGCTAATGATATCCAAGGGATGAAGTACTTAAAGATTTTTCTCAATGCCAATAATTGTATCCCGGCTATTCTGGGAATAAGTATGCAGGAGGCATTTAGTGATGAGCGGATAAGCCGAATAAGTATTGCTATCTGGAAAGAAGGCTGGGATATTATCAATAAGTCGGGGATAAGCTTAACTTCTTTACCAAGCTTTCCGGTAGAACGATTAACTGGTTTAGTAAACCTTCCCCTTGCGCAAGCGGCTCAGATATTTTCTGGGATTATGGTTAACTTAAGTAAAGAGCCGCTTTATGGGTCGATTCTCCAGAGTATTAAACGGGGTCGTTCTTCAGAGATTGATTTTATCAATGGGGAATTGGTGAAGCTGGCTAAAGATAATAACCTAAGTGCACCATTAAACCAGAAATTAGTGGATATGGTGCATGAAGTTGAAAAAACAGGAGCTTTTTTCAGCAAAGATCAATTGTTAATGGAGGCGGAAAAATTTTTGCATTGAAAAATTATTCGGTTTGATAACGGGAACAATATTTCTGAATTTTTTGAGGAAGTAGTTATGGTAGAAACACCTTTTCCAAAATTAAAACTTACGGTAGAAAATGTCTATGGTCACTGTTATCATGGCTATAAAACCGGGCAGGTGATTTTACTGGAAGATTTTACTCATCCACCCCAGTATTTCTGTTTGGGATTAGCTCACGCACTTTTCCCGGTTATTTATGCTCTCAGTTTTGGAGCTAAGTTTCCGTTCCGGGATAACCAGCGTTCGTTAACCGTAACCTGCCCGGATGGAGGAAAACTTGAGTTTCTGGCTGAAATTCTGGATAAACAAGGACGGCTCGAAGTTATTCCGAAAGACCCAAGCTATCACGGCCCAAATCCAAAAAAGATGGTCCTTGAAGTGGTTAAAGCCAAAGGACATTGCCACTATGGTTATAAGGTGGGAGATAAATTTGAGACGGTTGGGCTTAAAACTATACCGGAATTCTGTGGAGCAGCTTTTCACACTGCCTTCCCGGCGCTTTTTGCGCTTAATTTTGGTGCAAAATTTTTCTTTATGGCTAATCCGGATAGCATTGATACCGTGACCTGTCCGGATAATGGGAATATTGTGTTTAAAATTACCCGATTAGAGGAGGTGAAAAAATAGTGAAAAAAAGACGGGTAGTTATTACGGGTGTGGGAGTAATTTCTCCTAACGGTATTGGGAAGGAAGAAGCTTTTTTGGCTATGGTTGCGGGAAAATCGGCAGTTAAACGGGTCGACCATTTTGATGTTTCGATATTTAAGTCCCAGATCGCAGCCGAAGTTAGAAATTTTGATCCTTTTCAGTATGGTCTTAGCCATGAAGAAGTATTACGAATGGACCGTTATGTACAATTTGCGGTGGTTGCTGCTGATATGGCGCTTAAAGATAGTGGGCTTAAACTTTCTCAGGAAGATCCGGAACGGATTGGAGTATCATTAGCCAATGCTATTTGCGGCACCAAGTATATGGAAGAAGAGTTTTCCTTTGTTACTGACAATGGGAAAAATCCTATTGACCCTTCCCGGGTTAGACCAGATTTATACGATGCCGCAATGTTTAATACCCCTTCGATTGAAGTAGCAAGTAAATATGGTTTTCGGGGTATTTGTAATACTCTTTCTACCGGATGTACGGCGGGTACTGATTCGGTAGGGTACGCCTTTGAGGTGATTCAGGATGGAAAACAGGACATTATGATTACTGGAGCTGCCGAAGCTCCAGTTACGCCAATTACCTTTGGAGCATTTGATGTTATTAATGTCCTTTCCGCTCGAAATGACGACCCTGAGGCCGCAAGCCGGCCATTTGATAACGACCGAGACGGTTTTGTGATCGCGGAAGGAGCGGGAATTTTAATTTTAGAAGAACTAAATCATGCCCTTAAGCGAGGAGCAAAAATTTATTGTGAAGTAGCTGGTTTTGGTACCAGTTGTAATGCTTTTCATATGACCGATCTGCCCGCGGATGGTACAGCAATGGCGGACTGTATTCGCTTAGCGCTTAATGACGCTGAACTTAACCCTGAGGAAATCGATTATATTAATGCTCATGGCTCTTCTACCCGGATGAATGATGTATTCGAAACCAATGCGTATAAAATGGTTTTTGGTAATTATGCTTATAACATACCAATCAGTTCACTAAAGTCGATGATCGGTCATCCATTAGCTGCTGCTAATGCCATTGAGCTGGTTATCAGTTCTATGATTTTTGAAAAAAATCTTCTTCCTCCTACTATTAATCAAATAAATAGAGACCCCCTTTGTGATTTAGACTATATCCCTAATCACTGCCGGGAGCAAAAAGTAAATACTATTCTAAAAACGAGCAGTGGTTTTTCGGGTATTCATTCTTCATTGATTTTAAAGAGGTATATTTAGTAATGGGAAAGGTAGCAGTTACTGGAATAGGAATAGTTGCCCCGCCGGGGATTGGGAAACGGCAGTTTTGGGCTAATGTTAAAGCAGGTCGTTCGTTTGTTGATAAAATTACTCGCTTTGATGCTTCCCGTTATCCCTCGCATATTGCCGGCCAAATTGACGACTTAGAAAAATATAGTATTATTTCTCGCCGATTATTGAAAAAGATTGACTTATTCTCACATATGGCATTGGTGGCTTCGCAGATGGCAATAGATGATGCCGGGATTGATATTAAGCAGCAAGATCCAAATCGCACCGGAATATTTTTGGGTAATGCCTTAGGGGGATGGCTTTATGCCGAAACTGAACTTCGTGACCTTTATGTGGAGGGTAGGGAAGGGGTATCGCCTTATATGGCTTCAGCTTGGTTTCCGGCTGCTCCCCAAGGACAGGTTTCAATATATTACGGGATAAAAGGTTTTAGCAAAACTGTGGTTGCTGACCGAGCAAGCTCTTTAATGGCAGTTGGCTATGCCCGGGATACTCTAATTAAAGGTAAACTTCAAGTTATTTTAGCCGGAGGCACTGAAGCACCGGTAACTCCTTACGCGCTTTTATGTTGCAATACTTATGGGGGGATTTCTGAAAATAACGAAAACCCCCAGCAAGCTTACCGACCCTTTGATAAAAATCGAACTGGGTTCATAATTGGTGAAGGAGCAGGGGTAGTCGTATTAGAAAATATTGAAGAGGCAAAAGCACGGGGAGCAACAATTCAGGCTTTGATTTCGGGAGTAGGTAACACTTGTGATGGGATAGACCGGATTAATCCTGATCCGACGGGTAAACACTTGGCACGGGCTATTGTAATGGCTTTAAAAGAGGCAAATTTAAAGCCAGAAGAAATTGATTATATCAGCCTGGATGGACTGGCAGTTAAAATCTGGGATTACAGTGAGGCAGAAGCCTTGAAAATGGTCTTTGGGGAAAAAATAAAAGAGATCCCGGTAAGTTGTCCTAAGTCAATGTTTGGTAATTTATTAGGTGCATCCGGAGCAGTAGATTTAATTATAACAATTTTGGCAATGGAACATAGTTTAATACCTCCTACTATCAATCTTGATTCCCCGGATCCAGAAGGGCTTAATTATGTAAGGGGAAGACCATTGGAAAGAGAGATCCATAATGCCCTGGTGATTTCGCGGGGGCGGGGAGGTATCAATACAGTTTTAGTTGTTAACAACAAGGAGGGAGTATGAAAATTTTATTTGTTATGCCTAAAGTAGGGGCTTGGGCAACCCATGGAAAACATCTGGCTCCTAATCAACTATATGCTCACTGGGCAGCTTATATAAGAGAGAAGGGTTATACCCAGGTTGAGGTGCTTGATGGTAAAGCTTTAGAGTTAACCAAAGAAGAGATGGTAGAAAAAGTTAAGGAAAAGGATCCGGATTTAGTAGTCATTGGAGATATGCTCCATTCTTATGGCGGCTACGGGATTATTGCCCATTTTAATGAGTCGGCTAAATTAATTAAATCTGCTTTGCCAAAAACCAAGATTGTTTTTGGGGGGTTGTGGTATTCGGCGATGCCGGTTCAAACTTTGGAGGACCATCCGGCAGTTGATTTTGTAGTAATGGGGGAAGAAGAGTCATTTTTCGATTTAGTAGATGCTTTGAATAAAGGCAAGGACCTCGAAACGGTTGCGGGGGTAACTTCCCGAATTAATGGGAAAATTGTTATGGGACCGCATAAACAATTATCCCCGGATTTAGATGCTCTCCCCTTGCCTGCTTATGACCTTTATCCGATGGACCGCTATGTAGGTCATACTCACTGGAAACCGTTTGTTGAAATGGTTACCTCCCGGGGATGTCCTTCGGCTTGCACCTTTTGTTATGAATGGGATCAATATGATCCTCGATCCCCGCGCGATTTTCTTACCTGGCGGGCGAAATCACCGGAGCGGGTAATTGAAGAGCTGGAGCTTCTTCATCGGAAATATGGAGTTAAGGTAGTAGTTATTCAGGATGATAACTTTAATGTTGATCCCGAGCGGGTTAAGAAGTTTTGTGAGCTCAAGCTTAAAAAAAATATTCCTATTAAATGGGTTTCTTTAGGAAGAGCAGTAGATTGGGTTAATTGTGAAGAAATTCTTCCGCTAATGAAGGAGTCTGGTCTTTTTATCGGGGTGTTTGGGATTGAAGTTACTACTCCGGAGGAACTAAAAAAGATTGCTAAAGGGATTACCATTGATCAGATTAAAAGGACTATTGAGATCCTCCGAAAAAATAACATTGCAGTAGTGGCAGACATTATGATGGGCTTTGATTATGATGATGAACGGATTATCAAACAGCGATATGAATTTACGGATGAGGTTGATCCCGATATTCTCTGGATTGGTTATGTTACCCCCGCTCCTAATTCTCCCGTCTGGAGAAAAGCACTTAATAACAAATGGATTGATCCCAAAAACATAGATTTTAGTCGGTGGGATTTTCTCCATCCAGTTATGCCCACCAACCACCTTACTATTGAAGATTTAGGTCGGCTGGGAGCATGGTGTATGCGCGAATTTTATTCTAAGCCCGGAAGGATAAATCGGATTATGGAAAGCGATTTTGATATCTTAGCTAAACTATGTTTCCAGGATGTTATGGCGGGAGTAGGAAAATGGGAAGCAGGAGCCACTCGCGGTGAAATTTTGATTTAAGGGAGGGAAGTAATCGATGATGGTTAAGGAAAAAGTTAAGGAACTTTTAGTTGATCTTTTTGAAATTGAACCGGAAGAAATCAAAGATGAAGTAGAACTTTATAGTGGACTAGGACTTGATTCTACAGAAACAGTAGAACTTATTCTTGCCATCGAGAAGTTGTTTAACATAAAAATTGGTGAAAAGGAAATCACCAAGTTTTCTTGTATTAGCGATATTAATAAGGTGATTCAAGGGAAATTACTCCGTGCCGCTAATTGATTTAAGCCTTCCGATAGATGATAATTCTTTTGAGGTGCACCCTTTCCGCATTGACCGTATCCGGCATCAAGAAGGGGTTAAACATTTAAACTGGGTGATGCTTAAAAAGACCTTTTGGGGGAAAATGGCTTTTTTCTTAGGAAAAAGGATTATCCGGCCCGAGGATTTACCCGATGGTGAGTTCCTTTCTCTGGAGACGGTGCATTGTCCTGTCCATATCGGGACCCATATTGATTTTTCTTACCATTACGGGAGTATGTCGGAAGGGAAACCAGCGAAAACAATTAATGAGCTTCCCTTAGAATGGTGCTTTGCTGATGGAGTGGTGTTAGACTTGTCGCATAAAAAACCGGGGGAAGTGATTTCGAAGGATGATGTGATCAGTGCATTAGCCAGGATTCACTATAAACTGAAACCAATGGATATTGTGCTTCTTCGCACCGATGCCGATAAATATTTTGGCACACCAGAGTACTTGGCCAACTATCCGGGGGTTTCACCGGAAGCAATTGCTTATATTTTAGACCAGGGGGTAAAAGTTATTGGGATTGATGCCTTAGGGTTTGACCGCCCTTATCGTTTTATGATGGCGGATTATTTGCGCACCCATGATCCTTCGCATCTCTGGCCGGCACATTTTTTTGGCCGCAAAAGGCAATATGCTCATATTGAACGATTAGCTAATTTGTCGCAACTACCTCCGTTTGGTTTTAAGGTGGTTTGTTTTCCGATAAAGATAAGAGAGGCAGGGGCAGCCTGGGCAAGGGTGGTAGCAATAACCTAAACAATTTAAAGGAGGTTATTTATGGGACATACCTGTAATTCAATTATCATTAATGCTCCTTATGAGTTGGTTTTTGATATTTCCAATGACATTCCTCGTTGGACTGAGCTTTTTGGGGGAGAGTACAAGGAAGCGGTGGTGCTTAAAAAAGAAGGAAATAAAATCACTTTTAAGCTCACTGATAACGAGGGCCGCAGCTGGCAATCTTTCCGGCTATTGTTTAAAGAGAATTATTTTACTTATGCTGAACGGGAAGAGCCAAAGTTCCCCTTTGAATTTATGAAGATTATCTGGCTTTATACTCCTAAGCCTGAGGGAGTGGAACTTACCTGGATTCAGCACTTTAAGATGGACGCTAAAGCTCAGTTTACTGATGAGCAAGTAGAAGGTTTTATTAATCAACATTCCCGGGAAAACCTGAAAATCTTTAAAGGGGTTATCGAGCGAGAGGCAGGAGCATAAAAATTATTAACATTTTTGGGAGGAATAAAAGTGGTATTTTTAGCGGGGATGAATGCGATTGTTACTGGAGCAAGCCGGGGCATTGGCAAGGCGATTGCAGAAACCTTAGCTGCTTTTCGAATAAACTTATGTCTGGCTGCTCGCAATCCGGATACATTAAATGATACGACCGTAGAAATCATTAAAAAATATGGAGTAAAGGTGATTCCGGTGGTAACTGATGTCGCCAAGTTACCTGACCTTGAAAATCTGGTTAAAACCGCCCAGCAAAAGTTAGGGGGAATCGATATCCTGGTAAACAATGCCGGAGTATCCAGCCAGTATCCCTTTGAAAAGCAACCGTTTGAGGATTTTGAAAGCCTGGTGCACACCAATTACTTAGGGTATGTAAGGCTGATTCGTTTGGTGATAAATGATATGATCAAAAAAAAGGCGGGGATTATTATTAATATGATTTCAGGTTCGGTTCTTTGTGACCCTTTACCGCGAAACTTTTTGGTTTATAGTTCTCTGAAAGTAGGACTGCGAGCGTTTTGTAAAGGACTCTTCTGGGAGATGCGGGACCATGGAATAAAGATAACTTCAATTCTTCCGGGGGTTACCGATACTGAGCTAACCGGAAAATTAGATAAAATAACTGTTGATAAATCGCGGCTGATGACTACCGAGGCGATTGAAAATGCTATTCGATTTATTTTAACTGTTCCTGCCAATGTTTGTCCTTTGGAAGTTACGGTTATTAATCAACAAACCCCCTGGACCGAACCAGTTATTCCTTATAAGCAACAACATCCGGAGAAGTAAAGAAATGAAAGAAAGTGATATTTTCAATTTAAAGAAGAGATACCTTCTCTGGCTTTATAAAGAAACTAAAGAAGCGCTTGATCGGATAGATCGAAAATTTACTCAGTTGGAGATTGATAAATTTATCCGGGAAGAGTTGAAAAAGAATAAACTCTCTTTTTCAAAATTTTTTGAGGAATTTGCGACCTATGTGAATAATAAGGAAAAGGAATGTATGAGTTTAAAATCTCCGGAAGGCAATTATCTCAACCCCGAACACCAGTTTCTGGCATTAAAATTAGAAGCGATTGAAAAGGCAATTGTAAAAGAATTAGGCAATAGGGAGCTGGAAGAGATAAAAAAACTTTACCAGCAGGAAATGATTGAAAGGATTTTAGAGAGTAGGGAGCACTGATGATTATTGATGCTCATAGCCATTGGCTACCAGTAAAAATAGTCGAGCAGGCACATTTTTTTTCTCCTGCCTGGAATAATATTGAAGCTCAGTGGGAGATGATGGAGGAGGTAGGAATTGATAAAACTATCCTCACTTATCCTACTTCTGATGCTCATCTGAAGTGGGGTAATGCTAAAGAATTAGCTCAATATTATAATAATGCAGTAGCTCAAATTATGGAGCGCTATCCGGATCGGTTTATTGGTGCCGCTATTCTTCCCTGGGGTGAGACTGAAGAGATGATTCAGGAATTTAAGCGTGCTACCGAAGTTTTAGGGTTTAAAGTGCTTTCTTTACCTAGTAGTTACGATGGTGTTTATCTTGATGATCCTCGATTTTTTCCTATTTATGAAATTGCTCAAAAACAAAGGATCTTGATTTTTGTTCATCCCCAAATTGTTAACCCGATTGGTTGCGAACGCGTTCGTGATTCCTTACTTACTCCGGTAGTAGAGTATGTTTTCGATACGACAATTTCCATTGGCAAAATTTTAATGGGAGAGATTTTTAAACGATTTCCCGAGATAGTTTTTGTTTTTGCTAGCTTTGGTGGAGTCATTGCTCATCTTGCTTCGCGGTTTGATGAAACCTATAAAATGCTCCGCGGAATTAACCTGGTTAAAGATTTAGGGGGTAATCCTACCCAATTTTTGAGAAATATTTATGTGGATACTGGAGGAGACAAGACTTCAACTAACTTTCTTGCCGCGGTCGAACTTTTTGGTGCCTCCCACATTCTCTGGGGAAGTGACTGGCCAGCAAAGAAAGACCCACGGAGTTCAATTAAAACGGTGGAAAGTCTCAATCTCAATCAAAAAGAGATCAAAGGTATTTTGGGAGAAAATCTCAATAATCTGTTGAAAGGAGTATGATATGGAAATGCAGCGACCGATTCATTTAACTGGAAGGGACCTCACTGAAATGGTGCAGTTGCGTCCTCAGGATGTAGGGGAATGGGCGGTTATTCCTGGACCAAAAGACCGGATGGAAGTCCTTACCAAAAAACTGAAAGATCCAGTCCGAAATTTTTCTTTTATGGAATACGCAATGTACACTGGGGAGTATGAAGGAGTAAGAGTAACCACAATTAATGGAGGAAGATTCAGTGCTGACACTGCTATTACTACTGAGGTGGTTTGCAATGCGGGAATAAAAAATATTATCCGCATTGGAACTTGTGGTGCATTAGACGAAAAAATGCAAATCGGAGATTTAGTGGTAGTAGATAGTGTAATTCGAGGTGAAGGGGTTACTCCTTATTATGTGGAAGAAAGTTTTGAAACTATTCCTGACCAGAGACTCACTACTACGCTTATCGAGTCCGCTCAGGAGTTAGGCACTTCAGTCTATAAAGGTAAAGTATGGACCACTGATGCCCTTCTTCGCGAAACCCGCGAAATAGTAGAAGCAAAAAGAAAGCAAGGGGCGATCGCGGTGGATATGGTATCATCTTGTTTGCTCACTATTTGTCAACTTTACGGTGTTCGTGCTGCTTCAATTCTTGCCGTAAGCGATAATTTGATTACCGGAGAAATGGGTTTTATGAACCCGCTTTACTATATGGCAGAAACCAAATTGATCGAAATTGCATTAAAGACGATAAAAAAGCTGGAAGGAAAATAGATGGAACTCTCCCCGCTTTTCTGGCCGGTTGCACTAAACGGGAAGACCATTTCGGTGCTGGATGAAACCCAGCTTCCCCAACGCCTGAGGTATCTTAAAATAAAAAATTATTCCCAGGCAGTTCGAATGATAAAAACTATGAAGACGCGGGCAATTGGGCAGGTGCTGTTAGTTTTCTATACCTTCTTGCTTTACTGCCAGGCTATTAAAGATAAAAAAAAACTTTTTCCCACTTTGACGCGTATTGCTCAAAGCTTTAATACGTCTCGTCCTACTTTTCCTTTTAATTTTTTAACCGATATGGTTTTAGAATGGGCAAAAGATTTGACAAAATTAGAAGAAAAGATTTTAGCATTCTTAGAAATGCTAAGAGAGAAACGAATAGACCAGGCCAAAGAAGCAAGCCTCCTTTTTGACGATCAAGATAGTGTCCTTACCCATTGTAATGTAAGTGGTCTTTTGCCGTTAATCGGAGAATTTTGCCGCCAGCAAAAGAAAAGTCTCCGTTTTTTCGTTACTGAAACCCGTCCTTATTTTCAGGGAAGCCGGTTAACTGCCTGGGAATTGGAGCGGGCTGGTTTTAATGTTACTATCATACCGGATAGTGCGGTAGCTCAGATTTTTGCCGAAGGGTTAGTTAATAAAGTAATTACCGGTGCGGATCAGCTGGCGATTAATGGCGATATAGCTAATAAAATTGGAACCTATCAAATCGCTCTTTTAGCAAAAAATTTTGGCATTCCTTTTTATGTATTGGTTCCTCCACCTTCTAAAGCCAGGACGGGAAAAGATATTACTATTGAAATCCGACCGGATAAAGAGCTATTAACTATTGGTGGTCAAAGGATTGCTCCCCGGCGAGTGAAAGGCTACTATCCGGCTTTTGATATTACTCCGGCAGATTTAATAACCAAGCACATCTATTTACGAATACCATGATGGAAGAAAGGAAGCTTAAAGAAGAAGTTATTGCTTTAGGAAAAAAACTTTATAACCTCCGCCTGGCAGTGGCCCGGGGAGGTAACCTCAGTGCCCGGGTTGATTCTGATACTATTTTGATTACCGCTACCTCAGTAAGTTTGGGCGAGTTAAGCGAAGAAGATATTATCAAAGTAGATTTAACGAATCCCGCTGACTGCGCTAACAAAAAGCTTTCCAGTGAATTTCCGTTGCATCGCCTGATTTATAAAAATTTTGGGGGAATTAATCGGGTAATCCATTGCCATCCTCCCCTCACCAATGCATATTTTGCGGTTTATGACGATTTGGACATTTTAACCTTTGAAACCCGATTATTTTTAGGCAAGGTTCCAGTAGTTAAGCAAATTGCTCCTAATGTAACCCACCCCGAAGCAGTAATTGCTGGTTTAAAGCTTAATAATATAGTAGCCATTAAAAACCATGGCGTGGTATCTATGGGGGAAAATTTTAAAGAGGCGCTGTTTTTGATTGAAATGGTGGAAGAAGCAGTAAAAATGGCGGCAGTAGCCCGGCTTTTTAAAAAGGAAGTCCTTAGCCCTTTTGAGGAAGAGTTAAAGAAAGATTTAGTCCGAGATACGGGGGCAGCAAAGGAGATGTTTTCTTTGCCTCATATCCAGGCAATAGTGGATTTGGTTAATCAGGATGAGAGATTTGCTCGTTTGGGTAGTGAACTTGATCTTACTGCGAAAATAGCGATAGAACTAAAAGGAGAAAGAGGAAAAGCTTATACCTTTCATTTTCAAAGCGGCAAGATTATTCAAGTGGAACTAAGTGCTAATGCGCCCTGGATAATTTCTGCTTCCCCGGAGATTTGGAAAAAAGTATTTTCCGGAGAGCTGGACCCATTTGTGGCCACTACTCAAAAAAAAATGGAAGTAAAAGGTGAGCTAAGCCAGCTTATCCGCTGGTATCTTCCCTTAAGCCGGCTTTTTGAGCTTTTTAAGGAGGTAAAAATTTTTTATTAACCAGATTAAAGGAGGTAGGTGATGATGAAACAAAGATGGGTTAAAATTATCCTTCTACTTAGCTTAATTTCTTTGATTCAATTTACCCAGCGAGTAAGGGCAGAAGAAAAACCCCTTTTATTGCCACCTCCTTCCAACTGCCCTTCCTGCTGTAAAAAAGTTAACCTTTACGCCGGGATTGATGTAAATGATTTGATGCGGATTAAGTATATTGTGAAATATACTAAATTTGCCCGGGACCAGGAGAGTGTGGGTAATTTTATTATGGTTGACCGGAGCGGTCTTAAGCGAACCCGGAAATGGCACCGCTATCGGGTTATTTTAGAAAAAGACGGAATTGATTATAAAGACTTGATTGTTTTAACTGAGCCTGAGCATATTAAAGGGTTAGCGGTTTTAACCTGGATGTATCTTGATCCCAAACGAGAACGGGATAACTGGATCTGGCTTCCGAGTCAGCGAAAGATTCGGCGGGCATCACCAGCAGAAGATGATGATGCTGCTTTTGGTTCGGATCTTACTACCGAAGAATTGACTACCCGGAACTGGTATAGTGAAACCTATCGGATGGTAAAAGAGAATGCGGTTTTTGAAGGTTATACTGCGAGGTATACGGGAAAAACTTTTTATAAAAATGCTAATGGCTGGATCGTGGAAGCCATTCCCAAACGGAAACCATGGTATTATTCCAAACGCATATTGTTTATTCCCAATAACATTGGAGCGCAAGTTCACGATGATGTCTTTGATCCCAATGGAAATAAATATAAAGATATTCTTCGCTCTTATGAGATTCGGGATAATGGCTGCATTCCGATGAATTATGTTGAATGTATTGACCATCGCACCAATCATCTTACTGCCATTACCTTTGACTGGATTAATTTGAATACTGGGGTGGACGAAAAACTTTTATCCCCCAAAGCGATGATGCGGACCAAATGGTAAAATTTAAGTAAGGAGGAGCAAGCGATGAAAAAAAGTATTTTGTGGTGGGTAGCAGGAATAGGTCTTTGGTTATTTACGGGGATTAACTTTGCGC
>Ga0272448_1005392_pt1 | contig 14186 bp, 16 predicted proteins | sample YNPCB0191_FD_202220 | JGI IMG/M metagenome (GOLD analysis project Ga0272448, IMG submission 202220) | Hot spring sediment microbial communities from Yellowstone National Park, WY, United States - YNP-CB-019-1 | ecosystem: Environmental > Aquatic > Thermal springs > Hot (42-90C) > Sediment...
CTGAATTAGGCCGTACGAATGCAGATCGACACCGCCCAACTGATACCAACGGCAATCGAACTCGCCAAGATAATCGCAATCGCGGTTGTCATACTCCTCTTCATGCTCCTCGTGGTGCTCTACATCGTCCTCAAGCTGCGATGGGTAATCGCGCGTATCCAATCGCGGCTTGGGCCGAATCGCACGGGGCCTTGGGGCGTGCTGCAGACCGTCGCAGATGCACTGAAACTCTTTCAGAAGGAAGACATCATCCCGTGCGGCGCTGATAGGTGGCTCTTCACCATCGCGCCCGCTATTGTATTCATCCCTGCCTACTTGGTCTACGTGGTGATCCCGTTCGGCGAGGGGCTTACGCCGAAAAGCCTCAACGTCGGGATAGTCTACATCAGCGCGATCTCGTCGATCGGCGTCATCGGGATCATAACCGCCGGCTGGGCATCGAACAACAAGTGGTCGCTGTTGGGAGCGTTTCGCGCGGCGAGCCAATTGATAGCTTACGAAGTTCCGATCATACTTGCGCTGTGCGTGCCCGTTCTGGTGACCGGGTCGCTGGATCTCGACGTGATCGTGGCCAAGCAGTCCGGCCCTTTCTGGAACTGGAACCTCTTCAACGGGTTTCCCATGCTTCAAATCGCATTTCTGGCGCTTTTGATCGCGGGACTGGCCGAGATCAACGTTACCCCTTTCGACATTATGGAGGCCGAGAGCGAGCTTGTCGCGGGGTTCAACACGGAGTATTCCGGCATGAAGTTCGCGCTTTTCTTCCTTGCGGAGTTCGCTGCGTCGTTTACCCTGTCGGCGATCATCGTCACGCTTTTTCTGGGAGGCTATCATCCGCCGCTTGAGGTGCTGGGGGGCCAGCTTACGGGGACGTGGTTATCGCTGGTGTCGCTCTGCTGGTTCTTGTTCAAGTGCTGGCTGGTGGTGCTCCTGATTCTGTGGATTAGGTCCACGCTGCCGCGCGTACGCCTGGATCAGCTGATGAACCTGAGCTGGAAGGCGCTGATTCCGGTTGGGCTTGTCAACTTGCTCGCAACAGGCGCCTATGTGGCGCTGTGGTTGGCGAGATGACAGCCGCTCCATCCGGTTGTTGCGCAGAATTGGGGCCGGGTCGCTTGAAGAGAAGTTTGATCAAGGACATATTGAACGCCTTCATCAGCATCCCGAAGGGGCTGGCCGTGACGGTCAGGAATTGGTTTTTCACCAGGCCGGCCGTCACGGAGCTGTACCCGGAGGAGAGACGGGAGCTTCCGGAAAGGTATAGAGGAATGCCCAGCCTGCCGGTCGATCCCGTCACGGGACGGACGCCCTGCATCGCATGCGGCGCGTGCGCCCGCATATGCCCGGAGCATATCATCACGGTTGTGCCGGAGAAAGGAGCCGATCCGAAAGACCGCAAGCCGGCCGAGTTCACAATCGATATTTCGCGGTGTATGTGGTGCGGACTGTGTTCGGAGGTGTGCCCAAAGAACTGCCTGCGACCCGCGAGGACGTTCGAGCTCGCGTGCTATACTCGTGAGGGCATGGTCTATAGGCTCGAAGACCTTATGCGCCTCGGCGGCACGCTCAGAGCGGAGCCCGAACTCGAGGAACCGGAAGAGACTTAATCGCGAAAGCGCGAAAGGGCGAAAACGCGAAAAGGGACGGACGTGGGATTCGTTTTCGACCCGCTTTCCAGCAAGGTGATATCGGCTGCTGTCCAGGTGCATAAGGCACTTGGGCCCGGGTTCCTGGAGGGCGTATATGAGGAGGCTTTGAAGATCGAACTGGCGAGCCGGGACATTCGGTTCGAGGCGCAGAAGCAGACAGAGGTTGTGTATGCCGGCAAGGTCGTCGGCAATCACGTGCTGGACCTGCTGGTAGAAGATCAACTGGTGATCGAGTTGAAGGCTGTGTCGGATCTGAAGGATGTCCATTTCGCCCAGGTGCGCTCGTATCTGAAGGCCACCGGCTGCAAAGTCGGCCTGTTGATGAACTTCGGTAGAGCGAAGATCGCAGTGAAACGAGTGGTCTTGGGCTATCAGGATAGCGATGGCGACGCTGCCAGGTAGAAATGCAAGCCGGCTAGGGATCTGGTTCCGTTTCGCGCTTTCGCCCTTTCGCGTTTTCGCGATTGACTCCCTTCCGGGATTCCGTGATTAGACACGTGAGCATCTTTGGCTTTGAGATAACCGGATACCAGATAGCGTTCGTCGCGCTGGCGGGGGTGACCTTGGGGTCGGCGGCGATGGTCGTCTTGATGCCCAACATCCTGCGCGCGGCGCTGTTTTTGGGGCTGACGCTGTTCGGCATCGCCGGGCTGTACGTCCTGATGAACGCGCCGTTTCTGGCCGCGGTGCAGGTGATGATCTACGTCGGCGCGATAACGACGATGATCATACTGGCGATATTCCTATCGAGCCGAGTAATGAAGATCGGCTTCGGACAGGCGATCTACAATCCCGTCCTGGCGTTCGGCGCTGCAGGCTTGATGTTCTTGTTTCTTTTCGTTACGGTTGCGAACTCGATCTGGGTGAGGGATATCGTCGCGGCGGGACCTGCGGATACGGATGTCGGCGTGAATGCCGTGGCTGCGGCACTGCTCCAGCCGTACGTGTTTCCTTTCGAGCTGGCGTCGCTCGTGCTGCTGGCGGCGCTGGTGGGGGCGATCGTGATATCGAAGGAGGATCGGCCCGGTGAGCCATAGCGCCTACGGGATCCCGATAAGCTGGTTCCTGACGGTCGGCGCGATGCTTTTCTGTATCGGGCTGTTCGGTATGATGGTCCGGCGCAGCGCCATCGGGATGCTTCTGTCGGTCGAGTTGATGCTCAACGCCGCGAACATCAATTTGATCGCATTCGGCTCCTATCTGAAGGCGCCCACCATAGCAGGGCAGATATTCGCGATCTTCGTCGTCACATTGGCCGCCGCGGAGGCCGCGGTGGGACTGGCGATCGTGATCAACATCTACCGGCTGGAACAGCACGTGGACGCGGACAAGATCACCGCGATGAAGCTGTAGCATAGGAATCTAATCGGGAAAACGCGAAATAGCGAAAGCGCGAGAACCGGGGGTTTATGTACATGCAATATCGATATGCCGGACGGAAACGGCTATATGGTCTGATTTCGCGTTTTCGCACTTTCGCGCTTTCGCGATTAGGGCCGGCTGTAGCTCTGCTGCTGGTGTGCGGAAGTGCGTTGGCGGAAACGACGCCTCAGCAGATTGTGAGTCAGTCGTGGCACGGACTGTCGGGGCTGTTCGTGGCTCCAACCGCCCGAACAATCGGACAAGGCAAGCTCGCTGTCGGATACAGCGAGTCGAAACACGTCGAGGTGTTCAGCTACTCGCGTTTCATGGACCGCCAGATCCGCGCTCCGATCACGTACGGGATTACCGACCGAATCGAGCTGTCGGCGTGTTATCAGAGCAACCAGTATGACGTCTCCCTGCAGCCCGTGTTGGACAACGACGACCTGGTGACGTTGGCGGCGAAGTTCGTGGTATGCGGGGAGTCCGGCAGGCGTCCGGCTTTGGCTCTGGCCGTAAGGGACATCACCGACTCGGACCGAGACGCCGTGCCGCTCAGAAACGTGCACAACGGCCGCAAGTTCTTTCTATTGGCAAGCAAGCGGGTGGTCGACGACCCGATCGGGGGCCGGTTCGTGGACGCGCACATTGGAATCGGCAGCAGCAAGCGCTCGAGCATCTCGCCGCTGTTCGGGTTCGAGATCACGCTCTCGCAGACTATGAGTTTCATCGCGGAGGGTGTGTGGGACTCGCCCTTCATCAACTTCCGAAACGCGTATGTGAACACCGCCCGCCGAGGCACGAGCGACCACGAGGGGCGGTTCATATTGGACACGGGCCTGCGGTTCTATCCGGACGTTGTTCCGGGGCTGGTGATCGATCTCGGCGTCGTCGGCGACAGCTCGATGGAGTTTTCCTTCGGGGTTGGATACGTGTTCGGGAGGTAGCGGAAAGCAGAGAACGGAGGGAAAGTCGATCCCCAGGCCCAGGTACAGGCCGGCGATATAACAAGATTGCGTCGTGAAGGTGCTGTGCGGTGAATCGGAGGTTCTTCGATAAGCTCGATTTCGGCTTGCCCGACGACGAACTTGCGGAGCAGTTCCAGCAGGCGATCATTGAGGGAGCGCGCCTGGAAGAACACATCGAGCCGGCGCCGGAGGATGTTGAGGCGATATGGCGGTGTGCTCGGGAAGGCGGCCCGAGAACCAGGAGAGAGGCCGTCAAGCTCATCGTCGATTTCCTGCCGTGCACGTGGGATGATCTGCAGGCATGGGCACTCGACCCGTGCGACGGCATTAGAGACGCCGCAGTCTACGCGATCGAGGACGACAGTTCACAAGCCGGATGGCTGGCGCGGCAGGACAAGGCTCGTGCCGCGAGGCTTATCGAGGAGGCGGTGTCGAGATATCGGGACGACCACCACCCGGTATTCGTGATGCACAGACTGGCAGTGGAAGGGGAGGACTGGCGAGAGCCGGCGTGGGATGCAGCCAACCGGCTCTTCGACTTGAACGATCCGGAGCTGAGCACGGCTCTGGTGTGCGGTTTCTTCGAGCACGTGATACCTGAGCTGGACTGGGGCCCCGAAGATCGCCACATCAGGCCGTGGATAGAAGGCGGGGACCGGCGGAGGAAGATAGCCCTCCTTGCGGTTGCTAAGTTTGCAGGAGCAGCGGAAGGCAGGATGCCTGAGATCGTCCGCAGTCTTGCGTCCGGCGCGGACACCGAGGTGGCGGCATTGGCGAAAAGCGTGCTTGACGGCACCACGCCATACGATGACCTATGGGAGGGCCTTGAGAAGACAAGCGAGCAGCAGACGGGTCACAGACCCGGGCAACCCCGTCCGGGACAGCATGTCCCGGACGATCAAAGGACGGCCCTGAGAAGACAAGCGAGCAGCAGACGGGCCACAGCCCTGGGCAACCCCGTCCGGGACAGCATGTCCCGGACGATCAGGCAACCCCGTCCGGGACAGCATGTCCCGGACGATCAGACCATTTCGCGCTTTCGCGATTGGAGAGAACATGACCAACTCAAGACTCATAGCTCAACACTCCGCCGGAGGGCGGCTAGATGATTGAGCACGCGTGGTTGACACCCCTGCTGCCGGCGATCGCCTTCGGCCTGATCCTGCTGTTCGGGCGGAAGGCGCCGGGCGATGGCGCGTACGTCGCGATCGGGGCGATATGCGCGTCGCTGGCGATAACGCTCGTCGTGGCGTTCCAGTGGTTCGTGGGAGGCGCGTCGGCGGCGCATCACGGGTTGTACTCGGTCACGGTGCCCTGGATGCCGGTCGGCGGGCGGATGATCGATATGGGGTTCTCCGTCGACGCGCTCTCGGTCGTGATGCTCTTAGTCGTGACGATAGTCGCGTCGCTCGTGCAGATATACTCCGTCGGCTACATGCATGGGGATGTTAGGTATCCCAGGTATTTCGCGTATCACTCCCTCTTCGCCGCGGCGATGCTAGCGCTGGTGATCGCGAACAACATCGTGCTGATGTTCATGAGCTGGGAGCTGGTGGGGCTCACGTCGTACCTGCTAATCGGGTTCTGGTTCGAGAAACCGTCTGCGATGCGCGCGGCGAAGAAGGCGTTTCTGGTGACGCGCGTGGGCGATGTCGGATTCCTCGCGGGGATGATACTGCTGTATCTCAAAACCGGCTCGCTGAACCTGTTCGGCGGCGCAGGGGTGTTCGAAAACCTGAGCCGACTCGACGTGATCGGGCCGTGGGGGCTGCCGCTTACGGCGATTGCCGGGCTGCTCTTGTTCTGCGGTGCGGTCGGGAAATCGGCGCAGTTCCCGCTTCACGTGTGGCTGCCGGACGCGATGGAGGGTCCGACGCCGGTATCGGCATTGATCCATGCCGCCACGATGGTCGCTGCGGGAGTGTATCTCGTTGCGAGGATGTATCCGGTCTATCTGGCCGATTCGAGCGGAGTGGCGCTGCAAGTGGTGGCGTATGTCGGCGCGTTCACGGCGCTGTTTGCCGCGACAATCGGCATCGCCCAGAACGACATCAAGCGCGTGCTGGCCTACTCGACAATCAGCCAGCTCGGCTATATGATAATGGCCCTCGGCGTGTTCGGCTACGTCGCGGGGATGTTCCACCTGTTCACCCACGCGTTCTTCAAGGCGAACCTGTTCCTCGGTTCAGGCAGCGTGATCCACGGCACCGGCACGCAGGACATCCGCGAGATGGGCGGTCTCAGGAAGAAGATGCCGTGGACCTACTGGACGTTCCTTATCTCCACCTTGTCGCTGTGCGGAATCCCGTTCGTGACCGCCGGCGGGTGGAGCAAGGAGGAGATACTGGCCGTCGCGTGGCACACCAACCGGATCGTCTTCATCGCGGGCGTGGTCGGCGCGTTCATCACCGCGTTCTACATGTTCCGGCTGGTCTACAAGACCTTCCACGGCGAGCCGAGAAAGCACGACGTCCACGCGCACGAGTCGCCAAGGGTGATGCTCATTCCCCTGGTGATCTTGGCGGCGTTTTCCGTTCTTGCGGGATACGTCGGCACGCCTTGGCAGAACGTTTTCGAACACAACCTCGCGCCGGTGCTGGGCGAGCACTATGAAGGCATTCTGGAACACAAGCTGGAGGGAATGAGTCACGGGTTCAGCGTGACCGTATTCCTGTTCGCCACCGGCTCGGCGCTCCTGGGCATCTTTCTGGCGAGCATCATCTGGCTCAAACCGATCCTCAGGATCGAGAAGCTGGAGCCTTACTTCGGCCGGCTGGCTAAGCTGGTGGAGAACAAGTACTACATCGACGAGATCTACCAGGCCACGATCATCCGCGCGCTGATGGCCGCCGCGTGGCTTTCGTTTGCGTTCGACAAGTGGGTGATCGACTACGCGATCGTAAACGGCGTCGGCTACATGACGCGGCTTGCGTCCGATATGTGGGGGTGGTTCGACAGAACCTTCGTGGACGGACTGGTGAACCTGGTCGGCTGGATCACCAAGACGGCCGGAAGCGCGCTGAGATACCTCCAGACCGGCGTCGCGCAGCAGTATGTATTCCTGCTGGTCGTCGCGCTAATCATCATCAGCCTTGCGGTCCTTGCGGGCCACATCGGGGAGGAAGCATGGATCCCAATTGCTGGATTCTACCGATAATCACGTTCGTGCCCCTGGTGGGGGCGCTGATCGTGATGTTCATACCGAAGACCAACGGGGGCGCGATCAAGTGGACCTCGATTGTCGTAAGCCTGGTCCCGCTCGTGCTGTCGATTTGGGTCTGGTTCGGCTACGATCGCACCGGGGCGCAGTTCCCGCACGGAGTGCAGTTCGGCGTGAACGTGCCGTGGATACCGTCACTCGGCGTGAGCTTCGCGATGGGCGCGGACGGGATCAGCGTGCCCCTCATCTTCCTCACCGCCCTGTTGACCACCCTGAGCCTGGTGTACTCGCTCATCATCAACGAGCGGCCCAAGGAATACTTCTGGATGTTCCTGCTGTTGGAGACGGGGATGATGGGCGTGTTCGTCTCGCTCGATTTCGTCTTGTTCTTCGTTTTCTGGGAAGTGTCGCTGGTGCCGATGTATTTCCTGATCGGAATCTGGGGCGGCCCGAGGCGCGAATACGCGGCGATCAAGTTCTTTCTGTATACGATGGTCGGCAGTATGGCGATGCTCTTGGCGATCCTGGCGATGTACTTCCAGGGCGGCCATACGTTCAGCATGATCGAGCTCGCCAACGCTCACCTCTTCGTAGGGCCGAAGTCCGCCACGGCGGGAGCGCTCGTCTTCTGGGGCTTGTTCCTCGGCTTCGCGATCAAGGTCCCGATGTTCCCGTTCCACACGTGGCTTCCGGATGCGCACGTCGAGGCCCCGACAGCCGGCTCCGTGATCCTCGCGGGGGTGCTGCTGAAGATGGGAACCTACGGCTTCATGCGCGTCCTGATACCGATGCTGCCGGAGCAGTTCCAGCGATTCTGGTGGATCATCGCCATACTCTCGCTTGTCGCGATTGTCTACGGCGCGTTGGTCGCGATGGCGCAGTGGGACTTCAAGAAGCTGATCGCGTATTCGTCGGTCAACCACATGGGCTACGTGACACTCGGTTGCGCAGTAGCCGGGAGCGGCGCGTTGGCGAGCGAATCGAGCAAGATACTGGCCTTGAACGGCGCTCAGATGCAGGTCTTCAGCCATGGGCTGCTGACCGGCGCCCTGTTCATACTGGTCGGGGTGGTGTATGAACGTGCTCACACTAGGATGCTGACCGACTTCGGCGGCCTGGGCGCGCGAATACCCGTCTATGCCGGAATGCTCTCGTTCTGCAGCCTGGGATCGCTGGGGCTGCCGGGGATGACCGGGTTTATCGCGGAGCTTTCGGTGCTGACCGGCACATACAACGCCGCACCCATTCTGGCGGGCCTGGCGCTGATCGGGGTTGTGGTAACGGCTGCCTTCATGCTCTGGACGATTCAGCGAGTCCTGCTGGGGCCGCTGAACCCTAGGTGGGAGAACATGCCCGACGCGGACACGCGCGAGGTGGTGAGTCTTGCTCCGCTGATGGCCTTGGCGCTTGTTTTCGGAGTGATGCCGATGCCGATTCTTGCGATCTTTAACGGAGCATCGCAGGCGATCGTGGGGCTGTTGCACTGAACCGCCTTGTAAGCGACAATGTAACCGGGGGTGTACTTAGATGCCGCTTCCGATCGACATACCGATAGCCGACGTGAGAAACCTCTGCGTGAAGTACCGGGTCAAGGAGTTGGCGGTTTTCGGTTCGATTCTGCGCCCGGACTTCAGGGAGGACAGCGATATTGATATGCTGGTGGAGTTCGAGCCGGGTCACAATATCGGCCTACCGGCCTACTGCGGGCTGATGAATGAGCTATCTGATTTGCTGGGGCGCAAGGTCGATCTGGTCTCGAAAAAGGGGCTCAAGCGGCGAGTTCGCAAACCGGTCCTGGAAAGCCGGCAGGTGATCTATGAGAGATGAAAGCCTATACCTATCGGACATGGTGGAAGCGGCAGAGTCGGTGAATGAGTTTCTGCGGGGTGTCGACAAGGACTCGTTTCTGTCCAACGATCTGCTTTGCTCGGCGGTCACCTATAAACTCGTTGTTATCGGGGAGGCGGCTTCGCGAGTTTCGCAGGAACTGCGAGACAGACATCCGGAGGTACAGTGGCGTAACGGAATAGGGTTTCGCAACGTAGTCACGCACGCCTACTTCGGCGTTGACTGGGATACCGTGTGGAGCGCAGCCTTGTAGGACGTGCCAACCTTGGCGCAACAGGTAGCGCAAATCCTGGCGGAGGATTCCCCCGATCAGGAGGGCGAAGACACGCAGGCATAATGCACCTAGGCGACATAAAACTGATAATCCCGCCGCTGTACCTCAGCGGGGCGGCGATCGTGGTTCTGATCCTCGGGGTCGTAGCTGCTCGGCGGCCGGGCAAGGGGCTCGACCACTGGCTGCCCGCGCAGTATCTGGCACCGGCGCTGGTGTTCGGCGGACTCTTCTTCGCCGCGGCGGCGGTCATTCAGTCGCTCGCCGTGGTCGGCCGCTCGGCCGAGGCGGTTGTCGGCCGCGAACTTGTCAGGTATCCTGCGGTCGGGCTGTTCGTCACCACAGGCGGCCACGCGCAGCTTACGGTCGATCCCTTCGCAGCGATATTCACGTTCATAGCGTTCGCGGGAACGCTGATAGTGATGCTTGTCTCGCTCGATCACTTCGGCGAGAAGCAGACACACAAGGCCGAATACTACTCACTGCTGATGCTCGCCACCGCCGCGGTCGCGTTCGCCGCAGCCGCCTCGGACTTGATTTCGATCTACCTATCGATCGAGTTTCTCAGTCTTACGAGCTACATACTCGCGGCCTTCGCCAAAACGGATCGCCGATCGGGCGAGGCCGGGTTGAAGTATTTCTTGTACGGCGCGGCGTGTTCGGCGATCGGTCTGTACGGAATGTCGGTGCTGTTCGGCGTGACCGGGGGAAGCACCGCGCTGACCGCGATCGCCAAAGGACTCGTCGGTGCCGGAATGACCGGGGCGGCCTGGGTTGGAGTGGTGTTCACGCTGGTGGGGTTCGGGTTCAAACTGGCACTCGTTCCTTTCCACTTTTGGGCGCCGGACACATACGAGGGCGCCCCCACGCCCGTCACCGCCTTTCTTTCGGTCGTCAGCAAGGCGGCCGGTTTGGCTGTGCTGGTGCGGTTTCTAACGGTGGCGGCGGTGCCTGTGCAGCCGGCCTCGCTGAGCTGGTATTGGATTTTGGTCGTCTTGACGGCGGCAAGCATGTTCTACGGGAACCTGGTCGCGATTCCGCAAAAGAACATCAAACGGATGCTGGCCTATTCGAGCATCGCGCAGGTCGGCTATTTGATGATCGGGGTCTTGAGCGCGATGCACGCGTTCGGCGGGCCGGGGCGTCTGTTCGCTGGGTTGTGGAACGTGCCGAGCGCGGCCGTCAGGACGGCTGTGCCGAGCGCAGAGTTCGCGCCGTGGGACATGCAGGGCGTGCTGATCTACATGCTCGCCTACCTGTTCATGAATCTCGGAGCGTTTTCCGTCGTGACCGCGGTAGGCAAGCGGGTCGGCTCGGACGCCATCGAAAGCTACGCGGGCCTGATGCAGCGCTCGCCGTTCTACGCGGCCTCGTTGACGATTTTTCTGATCTCGCTGGCGGGCGTTCCACCGACGGCCGGCTTTGTGGGCAAGCTTTTCATTTTCGGTGGCGCTATAAGGACGGGTGCACAGCACCCCGAGCTGGTCGTTCTCGCGATCGTAGGCGTGACGAACAGCATAATATCGGCCTACTATTACCTGAACGTGGTGCGGCAGATGTTTTTTGCTCCCGGCGCGGACAAACCCGAGATCCGCGGGACGGCTTCGGTCACCACCGCCGTTGCGATATGCCTCGTCGCGACGCTGGCGTTGATCGTGGTTGTGAAGCCGGTGGCAGGCCTAGCCGCCGGAGCGGTATGCTCTACAATAGTAGGCCTTGTCCGTTGACAACCGTCGGCGGGCCGTCTATAATCCACTTGCAATGGAACAACAGCAGGCTCATCAGATATGGCTCCGCGCCGCCGAGCGCGTCAAGGACAAGGTGATAGCACCGACTCTTTACCGCGCCCTTGAACTGGGCGTCGGACTCGCCCTGGAGGGCGACCACTTCGTCGTGGGCTTTGCAAGCCCGGATCTGCCGATGGCCGGCCACATCCGCAGCAGCCAGAACCTGCCGATAATAGAGCAGTCACTGAGCGAGGTGATCGGCAGGAGAGTTCGGCTGCGGATCGTCGAGGGAACTACCCTGCAGGCCTACGAAGACTGGAAGAAGATGCAGGCCGCGGCGGAGGCCAGCCGCAGCGTCCTCATCGACCGCCGCGAGATGGAGCGGCAGGTCGAGATGGCCTGGGAGGAGGTGGCGGAGAAGATCAGCCGGGGCTACGCTCGGCTCCACCTCAGACAGCTTCCTCAAACCAAAGGCAACTACATCGCTCACGCCCTGGAGATCATCAACGAGGCCGTCAACCGGTACAACTACTCCGAGGAGTCGGACGAAATCACCAAGCGCTCTCTTGCCCGGGTCTTCGAGAGGCTGGCTACCGTGGTCGAGGTGCCCAGCTCCTTGCTCGCCTACGAGTTCTTCAAGCTGCGCAAGGAGGGCAAGCTGCGTTGAGACGCGGTTGTCGCTTCGGGCCGAGTCTGGGCTTCAGCATTATCGAGCTGCTCGCGGCGATCGGGCTGATCGCGGTGCTTGCGGCGATTCTGGCGCCGGTGTATGTTCAGTCGAAGAGATCGGCGCGACGGGCTGCGTGCCAGTCCAACCTGCGCCAGATTGCCGCCGCGTTTGAGTCCTATCTGTCGGATCACGGCACGTGCTATCCCAACACCGACAATCAGTATCTTTGGGCGGGCTATTATTGGAGGGAGCCGCTCGGGAGTTACGTCGCCGCTTCGCGCGCGGAGGACCGAAACAAGGTGTTTTCGTGCCCTGCCGATCCGACGCCGCCCGGCGTGTACGCCGGGACCTCGTATGCATACTCGGCGTGCTTTTACATGACCCCGGAGCAGGTCAACGCGGTCGAAAACCCGGACCACATCCGCGCCAAGTTCGCCGCCCGCAACCCCAAGCTGCCCTGCACGACGATGAAGAGCGCCTCTGTTAGGTTTGCGTCCAAGAAGGTTCTTGCGGCCGAGTACTGGACGCTGCACAGCGAGAGGAACAAGGTCGGCTGGTATGACGATCCGGCCGAGACCGGCAACGACCCCTGGAGCGGAGAGAGGAACTATCTTTTCGCGGACGGCCACGTTCGGTATCTCCCGACACGGCGCATACACCCGGCCGAGAGCCCTGCGGTGACCAGGGCGAGACTTCTGCCCGACATCAACCTGACCCGCGACGGCATCGCAGGGCGAGACGTTGACTAGAATGCGCGAGATCGAAGCAGGCATCATCACGGAGCGCGTAAGAGATGCGTGCATCGAGGCCTGCACCGTGCTTCCGGCAGACGTCCTGGAAGCGCTGAGACGCGCGCGGGAGATCGAGGAGTCCCCGGCCGGCCGCGACGTGCTCGATCAGCTCATCGAGAACGCCGAGATAGCTCGGTCCGAACACGTCCCGATCTGCCAGGATACCGGGCTTGCGCTGGTATTCGTCGAAATCGGACAGGACGTCCACGTTGTCGGGGGCGGCCTGTGCGATGCCATAAACGAGGGCGTACGCCGAGGGTATGACGAGGGCTATCTGCGCAAGTCGGTGGTGCGCCATCCGCTGGATCGCGTCAATACCGGAGACAACACGCCGGCAGTCATCCACATGGACATCGTCGCCGGGGACTCGCTGCGCATCGCACTTGCCCCGAAGGGCGGCGGAAGCGAGAACATGAGCGCGGTCAAGATGCTCAAACCCTCCGACGGCGCCGAGGGCGTCGTGCATTTCGTCACGGACACCGTGATCCAAGCCGGGTCGAATCCTTGTCCGCCGCTGATCGTGGGTGTCGGCCTTGGCGGCACGATAGAGAAGGCCGCGATCCTCTCGAAAAAAGCGATCTTGCGCAGGCTCGGCAGGCCGAGCGAGAACGCGACTGACGCGCAGCTTGAAAGCGAGCTGTTCGAGGCGGTCAACGCAACGGGCGTCGGTCCGGCGGGTCTAGGAGGGCGCGTCACCGCGCTCGCCGTGCACGTCGAGTCGTATCCCTGTCATATCGCGAGCCTGCCTGCAGCCGTGACGCTGCAGTGCCATGCGGCTCGGCACATCTCGTTCCAAATCTGATATCGGGTCCGGAGTTTGATGCGCGAGATCAGGCTGAGAACACCGCTGACGGAACCACATATCGAGGAGCTTGCCGCCGGGGACAAGGTGCTGCTGTCGGGGGTTGTCTACACCGCCCGCGACGCGGCTCACGCGCGCCTTGTGGAGATGCTTCGCCGGGGCGAGCCGCTTCCTTTCGATATGGCCGGCCAGGTGATCTATTACGCGGGGCCGACGCCCGGCGCGCCCGGCAGGGTTATAGGCTCGATCGGTCCGACCACGTCGGGTCGTATGGATTCGTTCACCCCCGAGCTCTTGGCCGCCGGTCTTAAGGGCATGATCGGCAAGGGAGAGCGCGATCAGGCGGTAATTGATGCAATCGTGCGGCACAAGGCCGTCTACTTCGCGGCAACCGGGGGAGCGGGCGCGCTTCTTGCAAAGCGGGTGGTCTCGTGCGAGGTTATCGCCTTCCCCGAGCTCGGATGCGAGGCGATCCATCGGCTTGAGGTACGAGATTTTCCTCTGATCGTGATCAACGACTGCCGGGGACGCGATTTCTATCGCGAGGCGCGCGCCAGGTCAGGCGGAACCACCTGACACGGCCCGAACGACCGGCGCCACCGCGTCATCGGCAAGAGTTCGTCCGCGGCATAAGGCGTAGGGCCGCTTTTCTATTCCCCGCAGGACTCGGCGGCCGAGCCGCGCGTAGGGACTGCGAGCTTGTTGCGATAGAGCACAATTGGCCGCGTTCTCGCCCGTCTGCGTGCTCAGTTGAGGAGCCGCAGACAGTCGAAAACGCTGGATTCCGTTCCTATCGCAAGGGCCTACTGCGAGTGGCGCACTCTTTTAGTGTGTAAAAAGGAGTTGGGTGCCTTCCTCTCTTAAGATGTGTTTTGAGAAAATCGATCTAGAAAGGAGAAGCACCCAATGGAGAGTATATCATCGTTGAGAGATGTTTT
>Ga0272448_1005393_pt1 | contig 14186 bp, 10 predicted proteins | sample YNPCB0191_FD_202220 | JGI IMG/M metagenome (GOLD analysis project Ga0272448, IMG submission 202220) | Hot spring sediment microbial communities from Yellowstone National Park, WY, United States - YNP-CB-019-1 | ecosystem: Environmental > Aquatic > Thermal springs > Hot (42-90C) > Sediment...
GGGGATTTGAATGAAAAAGTTTGCGTTTAGTTTGTTGTTTGCCATCTTGGTTCTCGTTTCGGTTTTTGTTCCTTTGGCGCGAATAGCTGAAACGAGCAAGTATTTCACGCTTTACGAGTTTTTCGGTCCTTTGCCTGCAGCATTTCTTGGCCCGATTTACGGTGCGGTAGCAGTTATAATCGCGCGCGGTTTCACGATCCTAAACTCCGCGGAAGCGATCGGTCTTTTTGATATTGCCAGAATCTTCACGATGGTTTTTGCGACTTGGTACTTTGCATTGTATAAGAAAAACCAGGCATTGCTGTTTGTTCCAGCAATCGCGATGTTTTTGTTTGTCATCCACCCGATCGGTTCTCAGGCGTGGTATTACTCGCTTTATTGGTTGATTCCAATCATCGCGTACTTCCTTCCAAACAACCTCTTCCTTCGTTCGCTCGGTTCGACATTTATGGCGCACGCTGTCGGAAGCGTTGCTTTTCTCTACACGTTTGCGACCGTGCCTTCGTACTGGATCGCGTTGATTCCGATAGTTGCGATGGAGCGATTGTTGTTTGCTGGAGGAATCGCGGTCTCGTTTGTGGCCATAAACACTGTGCTGAATAAGTTTTTCGCCAACGACGACTTCTTGGCAGTTGACAAGAGATACGCGCTCATGGCAAGCAATTTTAATTTTAAGCATTATATACTTCCATGGCAGAAAAAGAAGAACTGAAAAACAAAGAAGCTGATAGCGGGGAACAACCGCTCAATGAAGGCGACGAGCAAGGCGAAGGCCAAAAGAAAGTAATCGCTTCTCGCGGTATTCCTTCTTCTGACTCTCTTTATTTTCCCCCATTTTCCGAAGTGCGAAAATTTCAGGACGATAACGAACAGCAGACGCGCAACCTTTGGTCGCTCGAAGAAGTCGTGAATTTCGTTTTTCCGAAAAAATACCAAGAAAAATACCACGAAATCGCAGTCTCTTTTATGAAGTTGCTGACCGAAAAGGTTTATATCGACGGCAGCGACATCTCTTCTTTCATATCGCAGAACAACATCTCTAAGGCGACTTTTTACAATCGCGTTCTCCCTCGTTTGAGAAGGGTCGGGATGATAAAGATAGAAAGGGAAACGATAGTCGCTGCTGAGAGCAGGAGAAAATACCGGCCGATGAGAATAACGTTCAGTAAGACTTTTGGAAATTATCTAATAAAGATCGGTGATTCCTGGCTTGCGCTCGTTGATGATGCGAGAAGCAGAAGGGATTCTGAAAAACAGACTAAGATATAGGCTGAAAAATAATATATCGGATGAACAACATGAGAAAAATAGCCGTCGCGTTTTTTGTCTTGCTTTTCCTTTGCATTGTTTTTCTTGCGGCAGTGGCGGGCTGGTTTTATTTGGAAAACGCGAAGTTGCAGAGAGAGGCGCTTGCCTATGAGGAGAAGCTAAACGCAACGAGTGCAAAATTGGCCAAGACAAACGAAGAAGTGAGAACGCTTAATCGTTCCCTGAACGAATTAAGGGCCGAGTTGGATTCAACAAGACAACAGCTTAACGCGAGCTTTGCAGCGCTTGCTGAAAAAGAAGTTGAATTGAACAAAACTAAAGAAGAATTCTACAAGACAAAAGAAGAACTAAACACAACAAAAAACATCCTCAACCTGACAAAATACGAACTGGCCGAACTGACAGAAGAGGTCAGCGGTTTGGAAAAATCCATAAACGACTCTGTTGCGTGGTTCAAGGAAAACTCTCTTTTTTCTCCTTCATTGGATCCGTTCGTGTATCGCATTGAAAGGGATTGCATAAAAGAAAAAAAATTGAAGTTGGCGTGCGTTTCTTTTTTGACTGGAAGATACCTTGGCATTAACTACATCTCAGAGTATCCTGACAGGTTATTGTCATTGAATGATTTTACTTCTAGAAAGGGCGGTGATTGCGAAGATTTTGCCCTTTTCTTCAAGGCAATGATCAATACACTCAAAAAATCCCACCCTGAAGTCGTTGTTGAAGTATGGGAAGAAGGAAGCGGCAATTACGTTGTATACACTGAAAAGGATGAAAGCAAAGTAGTTGAATGGTATACCCATGGCGATGGTATTTCAATTGACAGGCTCGGCTCACTAAATCCTTATGTTATATGCTTCGCCGTTGATTACAACTCTGGCCATTGCATAGTTGCTTTGTCAGAGAAAGAAATTCATTCAATTGAAGAGATAGATCAACTCAACGGTGCAGCGCTTTTCGAGCCGCAAATAGGCGAGTATAACGGCGTTATTGGCCGGCAGCTTGTTCTTTGCAAAAACGGAGAGCCTAATTGCGAAAGGAATCCTGGTCACATAAGTTTTATCATAACTGACGACGATCTTTTCCAATTCGACAACGGCAGTTGGAAGAGCTTCGCTTATTACGGGCAAAAGACGCTCGATGCGAAAGAAAAACTTCTGTTCTATCAAAACACCACGGAATAATTATTTAAACTTCGGTGAGAATACTGATTATGGAGATTGTTTTTTTGGGAACCGGCGGCGGTCGGATCAACCTTATAAAACAAGTAAGATGGACCGGCGGTTTTAGGATTAATTCTGATGTTGCGAACATCCACGTTGATCCAGGCCCTGGCGCCTTGATCCGCTCGTTGCAGCTGAAACAGGATCCGTTAAAGATAGATGCGCTGATAGTGAGCCATGCCCATATCGACCATTGCAATGACACCAATCTTATGATAGAGGCGATGACCGGCTATGCGTTGAAGAAAAAAGGTTTGCTGATCGGAAGCAAGAATCTTTTGGAAGATCCGAACGAACGACTCGTTACCGCATACCACCGGGAGCATTGCGGCGAGGTGTTCTATCCAAAATTTGAGAACGGCAATTTCGAAAGAAAAAAATTCCAGATAAAAAAAAGTGGCGACAAGACATCAGAGTTTGAAATAGATTTCATAAAGGTTAAGCACGACGAGAAAACTACCTTCGGTTTTAAACTCTACCTCGAAAACAAGGTTATCGGCTACACGAGCGATACGAATTATTTTCCAGAGCTCGGAGAGTTGTTTTCCAGTTGTGACTACTTGATAATCAATGTTCTTAAACCGCAAGACGATGGTATCCCAGACCATCTTGAAACTGCCCATGCGATAAAGATAATAAGCACGGCAAAGCCGAAGCTGGCTATAATGAACCATATGGGCATATCTATGATAAGGGCTAGCCCTGCCTCGCAGGCTCGCATAATAGAGGAGGCAACTGGTGTTAGAACGATTGCGGCCAAAGACGGCCAATCGATAAAAGACGGACTAAACGCTTATTTTTGAAAACATTTAGAAACATTTAAAAACATTTTCTAACACTATTATATCATGGCAAGGCTTGGTGATTATGTTCCTCCCATTGCGCGCGGACCGCAAACTGTTAGAGAGGCAGTAGGCGGAGATAAACGACGATTTTTGGATATATTGAAAGAGCCGCCATTGAAAGCGCAGGTGTTCGATGAACTTTCTATCGAGAGAAAAAAATTCTACTTGCAATTGTGCGAAAAATACGAAAAACTCTCAGACTACGGAAAGGAAGTTCGTGGCGGTTGGCCAGGAGTAAAAGGCAAGGTTTATATCGGCGTCCCATGCGTTGATCGTTTCGGCGAAGTAATAGTTATTTATAGAGAAAAAGAAGGCGGCGCGCTGATGAGCACGGTCCTCGGCCGTGTTTAATTCTCCATTTTTGAAATTACAGCAAAGCTCGATAATTTTTCCCCATCTTCTAATTTTATTATTCGCACGCCTTGCGTGTTTCTTCCTATGACAGATATTTCTGCTACTGGAACTCTTATGCTTTTTCCTTTCGAACCTATCGCTATTATCTCGTCATTGTCGTCCACTGCTGCTATGCCAACGACATCACCGTTTCTTCCTTCTGTTTTTATGTTTATGACGCCGTATCCTCCTCTTCCTTGCAGGCGGTATTCTTCCACAGCAGTTCTTTTCCCATAGCCGTTTTCGCATATCGTCAATATCGCTGGTTTTCTGCAAGCCGCGGCACCGACAACGCTGTCGTTTTCGGCCAATCTTATCCCTATGACGCCCTGGCCTGTTCTGCCGATCTCCCTCGCGTCGTTCTCGTCAAATCTTATAGCCTGTCCCTTTTTAGTTGCGATGAATATCTGGTCCTTCCCATTTGTCTTTATCACATCTATCAACTGGTCTCCTTCCTTGAGCGTTATCGCTATTATCCCGCCTTTTCGCGGATTGCTGAAGTTCGAGAGCGCAGTCCTCTTCACTATGCCGTTTTTCGTTACCATCACCAAAAACTCGTTTTCGCTGAATTCAGAGACGCTTATCCACGCAGTGATCTTTTCGTCTTTTATGTCGACTAAATTGACGATCGAACGGCCTATAGCATATCTATTCGCCTCTGGTATTTGATACACCTTCAACCAATGTACTTTTCCCTTGTCGGTAAATATCAGAAGGTAGTTGTGATTCTTTGTCACTATGACGTCTTTGACAAAATCTTCCTCGTGCGTTTCAGCTGCTATTATCCCTTTTCCGCCTCTTCCTTGCAGTCTGTACTCTTCCACTGGCGTTCTTTTTATGTAGCCGTTGTTCGTTATGCTGACTACGACATCGTTATTCGGAATGAGAGATTCGTCAGTTATCTCCTCGCCGCCCTCTGTTATCTCCGTTCTTCTTTCGTCGCCGTACTTCTCTTTTATCTCTACCAGTTCTTTCTTTATAACTTCTAATATCTTTTTTATGTCAGCCAAGACATCTTTCAACCATCTTATTTTTTCCTGCAGTTCCCTGAATTCTGATTCTATCTTTTCCCTTTCGAGCGACACGATTTTTGATATCTTCATATCGAGTATCGCAGCTGCTTGCTTTTCGCTTAGCTTGTAATTTGTCATCAATTGCTCCTTTGCGCTCTGCGTGTCTTTTGCTTTTTTAAGCAATACAACAACGTCGTCTATGTTCTCAAGCGCTACCCTCAATCCTTCCAATATGTGCGCCCTTTCCTGCGCTTCCCTCAATTCAAACTCGCATCTTTTTCTGACAACCTCTTTTCTGAATTCCACGAATTCGTTGATCAGTGAATAGAGCGACAGGAGTTTTGGTCTTTTGTTTGCTATTGCCAAGTTTATTATCCCGTACGCGGTTTCCAACAAAGTGTGCGTGTATAACTGGTTCAAGACGACATCCGCGTTCGCATCCCTCTTGAGTTCGACGACAACTGCCAATCCTTCCTTGTCAGAATGATCGTGAATGCCGGCGATTCCATCGACCTTTTTGTTTTTCACCGCTTCCACTATGCTCTCTATGAGCGCAGTTTTTGTTATCTGATAGGGAATCTCTGTTATCGTTATCTTTCTCTCAGTTTGGTTTGCTTCTGCCCTTGCCCTTATCCTTATAGAGCCCCTGCCAGTTCTGTAGGCTTCCATTATCCCTTTTTTCCCTACTATTATCCCGCCTGTTGGGAAATCCGGCCCTTTTACGAGCGAGATTATCTCATCTTCGCTTTTGCCATCTATGAAAGCCAATGTAGCATCTATTATCTCGCTTAGATTGTGCGGTGGCATGTTTGTTGCCATTCCGACAGCAATTCCAGAGGAACCATTTATCAGCAGGTTCGGTATTCTCGCTGGCAGTATTGTTGGTTCTTTTACCGTGCCGTCAAAGTTGTCCACGAATTCCACTGTTTCTTTTTCTATGTCTGCCAACATCTCGTCCGCAAGTTTCGCCATCCTGACCTCAGTGTATCTCATGGCAGCCGGCGAGTCGCCGTCTATGCTTCCCATGTTCCCATGGCCATCGACGAGTGGATAGCGAAGAGAAAAATCCTGCGCCATCCTTACCAGTGTATCGTATATTGCGATATCGCCGTGCGGATGGAACTTACCCAAACAGTCACCAACCACTCTCGCGCTTTTCTTGTGCGGTTTGTCGTAAGTGTTCCCAAGTTGATACATCGTGTAGAGGATTCTTCTGTGAACAGGTTTCAGCCCATCGCGCGCATCAGGGATCGCCCTTCCTATTATCACGCTCATCGCATAATCAACATAAGACTCTTTCATGTCATCTTCAATCGCTCTTGGAATCAACAATTCTGGCATGTCATCACCCACTGCTCTTTTCCATTATCACCTATATGTCAAGGTTTGTTACCTCTGCTGCGTGTTTCTCTATGAACTCCCTTCTCGGCTCCACTTCCTCTCCCATCAATATCGTGAAGATCTGGTCAGCGAGCATCGCGTCTTTTATCGTTACTTTTTTCAGAGTTCTTTTCTCTGGGTCCATCGTGGTCTCCCACAACTGCTCTGGGTTCATTTCACCGAGACCTTTGTATCTCTGTATTTCTGCGCCTTCCATTCCCTCTTTTAGCAGTTGCTTTAGCTCATCATCGCTATATGCATATTTCACTGTCTTGCCTTTTTTTAGTTTGTACAGTGGCGGTTGGGCGATGTAGAGATGGCCTGCTTCTATCAATGGTTTGAAATACCTGTAGAACAGCGTAAGCAGCAAGGTTCTTATATGGCTTCCATCGACATCGGCATCGGTCATTATTATTATCTTGTTGTATCTCAATTTTTTTATGTCAAATTCCTCTTTTATCCCAGTACCGAGCGCTATCGCGATCGCCTTTATCTCCTCATTTGAAAGCGCCTTGTGCAGGGGCGCCTTTTCTACATTCAATATCTTTCCGCGCAATGGCAAAATCGCCTGGAATCTCCTGTCCCTTCCCTGTTTTGCAGAGCCGCCTGCAGAATCACCTTCTACAAAATAAAGCTCGGTTTTTTCAGGATCCTTCTCGGTGCAATCAGCGAGTTTTCCAGGCAGCATACTCGACTCGAATACGCTTTTTCTTCTTATCAGTTCCTTCGCCTTCTGTGCAGCTTCCCTTGCTTCCATCGACTTGACCCATTTTTCCGCGATCGCCTTTGCTTCCGCAGGTTTCTCTTCCAAATACCTCATTATGCTTTCGTATGTGAAGCTGTCGACTATCCCTTTTACCTCGTTGTTTCCGAGTTTGGTTTTTGTCTGTCCTTCGAATTGCGGTTCTGGTATCTTGACGCTTATTATCGCCGTCAATCCCTCAACTACATCATCACCTTTCAATCTCGCCTCGCCTTTCAGGTATTTTTGGGCAGTTAGGTACTCGTTCGCTGCGCGTGTCAATGCTGTTTTGAAACCTGAAACGTGCGTTCCGCCTTCTATCGTGTTTATGTTATTAACAAAAGAATAAATCGTCTCGCTGTAGCTTTCTGTGTATTGAAGAGCGTATTCCACTTCTATGTCTCCCTCGGTTTTTTTAGCATAAAAGACAGGATGCAACTTCGTCTTCGATCGGTTTACGTATTCGACAAATTCCTTTATGCCGCCCTCGTAATGATAGATCTCTGCCGTATTGTTTCTCTCGTCAGTGAACAATATCCTTATTTGTGGATTTAGGAATGCAAGTTCCATCAATCTTTCCTTTAAATAGTCGAAATCGAATTCTATCCCGCCGAATATCTGCGGGTCTGGTTTGAATCTCACTATCGTTCCTCTTTTCTGCGTTTCGCCGACAATCTTCACATCAGAAGTTGGTTTTCCCCTGACATAACTTTGTACGTATATCTTTCCGCCTCGGTGAACTTCAACTTCCATTCGTTCGCTTAGCGCATTTACGACGGATATGCCGACTCCGTGGAGACCGCCGCTTACCTTGTATGCCTTTTTCTCGAATTTTCCGCCGGCGTGCAATATCGTTGTGACTACCTCCAAGGCTGATTTTCCGCTTTCGTGCATCTCGGTCGGTATTCCTCTTCCATCGTCTTTTATCGAGGCCGAGCCGTCTTTGTGTATCGTCACTTCTATTTCTTTTGCATAACCTGCAAGGGCCTCGTCAATGCTGTTGTCCAACACTTCAAACAACAGGTGATGGAAGCCTCTTTTGTTCGTGTCTCCTATGTACATTGCCGGTCTTTTTCTCACTGCTTCCAAACCTTCCAAAATCTGAATATCTTTAGCTGTATATTCTTCTTCTACCGTCATAAAAATACCGTTTTAGTTTATCTTTTTTGGTCTTATTTTTTCTTATTGCGAACTCTTTTTAATTGCTCTCTCGAACCATAATTTTTCATATTAAAAAACCGAATTCTAATCGCTCATTAACTTCACTTTTTCCTTTATCTGTTCGTATGCTTCCTTGAATTTTTCTCTAGGCAGAATAAGCACTGTTTCGTATCTTCCTATTTTTGAGATCACTAATACCGAACTGTCGCCCACGCTTACAAAGCTGTCTGGAACGCCACCGCCAAACGCCTTGCCAAGAGAATAGAGATATGCGCGTAATCTCAACGTAAGAACCGACAGAGTGGTTGCGCTTTTTTCTTCTCCGCAATAGGACGCTATGATGTTTTCGTTTTGGATGAAGATCGCGCTTTTCAGGAGATTCTTTCTTGCGAACTCCCTGATGAGCATTGGCGCAGTTATCTTTTTCCTCTTCAATACGTCTTTTTCAAATATTATCTCATCTGCTGGATGCTCTTTTGCGTACTTTGCAAGAGCCCAGGACCTGAGGTTTTGCGGTATTTCAGTCAAGCCTGCTGAATTTAATTCGTTCTTTTCACTTAACTCGCTTTCTATATAAGCGCGCCATTTAGGCCAATTCTCCTCTACTGCCTTCATTTTTTCTTCCAGGCTGCTCAGCGCTGCTTCTACCTTGTCCAAGTTCTCAGCCAATACAACCGCATTTTCCGGGGTCATCTTCCTTTCAAGAGCGCTTATCCTCTGCGTTTGTAAAGAAGCCAATGTTGTGTATTCCTCTTGCGTGTCAAGACCAAGACCATTTGCTTTTTCTACCGCAACTTTTAACTGTTGCAGATATTCTTTCAATTGCGCAATCTGGCCAATGTAATCCTGTCTCCTCGCCCTTCTTGCCGCGCCATAAAATCTGTCAACTGCCGTTATCTTCACAAAGTTTTCCAATCCGTCATAAACCAAGACAACGCCTGTTGCGGCTAACATAAACCCTATTAATTGGCCGGCCATCGTGTTGGCATTTTCAAAATCGAATTTTGCTATATCCATAATGTTTGTTATCGTAAAAGGTTCTGCCAAAAGATAAGCGTTCAGCACAAAAGCTATCAACAGAACTATCACTCCGCTCGCAATGCTGAATTTCCATCTCATCGGAGTCTTGCTCAGTTTTTTCATTATTCCTTCAGAGACCTTTGTTTTGTTTATGGCTGATTTTACTCCTTCAAACAACAAGATGAAAATCGTGTAAATGAGCATAACGAGCGATAGTATCAGGCCAACGACAACACCGCCGGCAAAGTAATGGCTTCCGGTTGCTGACGCGACATCCAAGAAAATGGAATTAACCATGGCAAGCGCCGTTAGGTCAGCATAGGTTATTTTTGCCGTTCCAACGTTCAGCGAATCGGCATATTCTTCTGGCGTTTTTTCCGTTGTGAAGAAATAAACAAATACGTATGGCTGCGACTTGATCGAAGATTGTGTGAATTTTATTTTCGTTCCACCGCTTTCCTTTGTCTTTATTATGTTTTGATAAGCGTCTATCTCATCATTGCTTATGCTGAATGGTATCTTGTCTTCTACGAGCACAGAGACTGGTTGCTGTCCTTTGTCTTTGCTTTCAATCTTTATCGCGACAGCGTATTGATACCCTTGGCTTTCTACCTGATAATCGCCAACGCTTGCCGCGGCTTGCGCTAATTTTTCCGCTCCATAGTTCGTGCGTTCGCATAGGCTTGTAGACTCATAAAACACGAGCGGGTTAATGTTCGCGGTCGCGATACTGTTCTTCATTTCAAAAATATCGTCAAGAAATGCCGCCTTCCTCTCGCCGCTTTCGTCTCTTACCAGTTGTGGCAGGATCGTTTTGCTGTTTGCGAGATAGCTGTCAATGTCGTTCATCTTATTTTGGTAGGATAGGATCGCGCCCCCGATTATCTCCGGATATTCGCTTGCAGTTTCCTTGCATTTCTCAGAGCCGAGCGAACACAGATTGACGCAAGTCGTTGGGGTTATGCACTTTCCTTCCCTTATGCCGAGTTTTTTAGCGCAGGCTTGGTTTTCCTGATTCTTCTCAACAAAAAAGTCAGCCAATTTAACATCGATTTCTTGGATGTAAAGATCGCTCAGTTTCTTGTAGTTCGTGTACTTCGCCTTTTGGATATTTGCAACTGCAACTACTCTCTGCATCTTGCTTTGACTGTCTATATCAACTGGTTGAAAATAATAAATCGCATAATCCCAAACACCGTCGTTGTCTATATCGTATTCGTTTTTTTCCGCTATTCGCTCTTTCTTTATCGCGTTAAATTTTTCTTCCGAGATGCAACCAAATAGCAGAAATATCATCATCGTTAGCAACAAGACATAGGCAAACTTCGCTTTCATAACTCAAATTAGCAGGCGAGATTTAAATATTTATCTCATCGCGCGTTCAGATCCATTAATGAATTATTCTCGAAGTTTTAAGTTTCGGCAGTATGGAACGGAAGAATTTTTCAAATGCAGTTATAAGGTCTCTAACAGAATTAATCTCGTAATAGTGTTCTCCGTACATATACTCGTAAAACTTTTCCTTTGATTCGAACTGAGGAATGTGCTCTTTATTAACAGGTACTGTAATAGTGTATTGTATCACTCCTTTCTTCTCTCCTTCAATTCTTGCATCCCTAACGTCATCCGGACCATTATTATAATCATTGTCTGCAGGAAGGGAGTCGCAGAAGAACAGTAGTATCTTTACTGGTTCCTTTCTTTCCAAAAGCTTATTGATAATTGCTCTTCTTGCAGCGCCATCCCTATTATCAGCACCAGGTTCTACCTTCCTATATTTTATTCTATTTTCTTCAATATCCTTTCCGATGTATATTGTAGTTCCATCTCTAGGACCATTGCTGTTATAGAAAGAATAACCAAATCTTATCTTAGGAACTACGGAAAGAGCAGCAATAGTCGTATGAACGGCCTCAGTTAGATAATCTATTACCCTGTGTCCATTGATTACAGCTGACGTAGAACCGCTCGCATCACAGATTATCTCGAGCGCTACTTCTCGCATCTCTGTTATTTTTCTAGATATATAATAATCCTTATCTCTTATTATTTTAAGTCGTTTCTTGTCAAGAAGCCATTCATACCTTCTATCTATATCGATTTCTTCTCCATCATCTCCATAGGTTATCTCCTCCCTAGGAGTTGCAAGTATCCTGAAGATTGTTGAAAGCTTATTCACTGTTTCAGCATCTGCCATGCACTCACAATCAACTGCCTTTTTCAAGTGGATTGGAATTACGAGGTTTGCAGAGGTCTTTCCTAGATTAGGATCATATTCGAGAACGAACGTGTCTCTATCAAATTTTACCTCGCCTTTTTTGTCTCCAGCCTCTTTTCTCATTCTCTGCATAAGCTTATCCTTGCTTTCCTTATCGAGTTTCTCTAAAAATTTCTTTAGCTTATCCTCAAATTTTTTCCTTATATCCTCTGGAAGCTCGTTAAGCGGTACTCCTTGCGTTTCCTCACCAATTTCAAAGGTAATATTTTCTGGGTCGAGTTCGACTACACCAGTCCCGCCAATCAACCAATCCATAGCACCTTCTTTATCTGGTTTCTCTATCTCTCCTTTTTCCACGAGTTCTTTCAGATCGTTTACTATCCTAAATGTAAGGAAAACTGTTTGGGTGGTGTGATACTCTCTCGTAGAGATAACTCTAATCAGCTCATTTGAATATTTCTTAAGGAATTCGAGCGTCTTCGGTCCAGTTGATCTTATGATTTCAACAATTCTTTTCTCATCATCGCTAAGGCCATCAACATTTCCAGTGAAAACAGCGTTAATGAACTTCTCTCTGTCGCTTGCCCCTGCGTACCCGCGAACGAAGAGTAATATAGCGTTTCGTATTCCAGTGATGCTATAATCTAATACTACGCCTGCTTTTTCCGCATCTACGCGTTCTTTTTCTATATAGCTAGCCTTTCTACCGTATGCCTTCTCATCTAGCCACCACGCGTCTATCTTGCCATCTTCTATGCAGTTCCAGAGATCCTTTAAAAGTGGCGCGTATTCGTCTCCGAACATTGTTATAAAAGATAGAAGAGAATTTGCAAAATATGTTTTTCCGTTATATTCGTACACTATGCTCTTTAGTTTCATACTTGTAGAATCTGCAAACTCAAGCTTCTTTACAACTATGCTCTTTCCTAAATCGTTTTCCAAATAATCGAGAAATGCTGGGAGATATGCTCTAAAGCTTCCGTAGACAATATGTCCTCCTTCATGATCGGTTAGGATATAATAGCAATTTTTATTTTTCTCGACAGTATCCATACTATCAACGTAGTACGGAAGAAATATTCTGAGTTCGTCACCCTCTGTAGTGTAGGCCCCGCCAGCAATAGATTTGTTTGGGTTTAATCCTCTGTTATAGTGAAGTCTCACGAGCGATTCCAGGTCTTTTGCAATCTCTTCATAGAAAACTACACTCTTTTGCATCTTGAATTTGGAGAAGTCTATATCATTACAAACATCTTCGTTGAAGTTTAGATAATCAATAAGAGTATCTATAACTTTTCCATTGTTTGTCCTCTCAATGATTTCTTCCGTCCATTTTATTATTCCTGAAGGAGAGAAGTGATTTCTAAGGATTCCGTCTACAACGTCGTCTGAGAAATATGCCAGAAAACCAAGGGGAGATTTCTCTTTTAGCATCAGGCCGGCTTTCATAAAATTGAAAACAAAAATTTCGTCTGTTGATTTTAACATTCTCCCAATGATATCTACGCTTATTTTTCCTACAAGAGACGCAAATGCATCGTCTTTGTATATAGTATCGACTATTCTGACTGCGGATTTTACGTCTTGCTCGCTTAGGTTTTGCGCAAAGAGTGATGGGGCTGCAGATAAGAAGTTATTTACCACTCTTTCATCTTTTCCGGTCAATTCCTCTGCCATTACTTCTGCGAATTGAGCGATTTTTGTTTTATTCGCTCCTGGAATCTCTCTCGTTACTACGTTTTCTATGCGCTCCTTAAGTTTTTGCTCCTTAAGTTTTTCAGTCATACCTCACACTCTTTACTTTATACCTTTGCCTTCTGCGCTAATTAGGACTGCGTTAATAGCATTCTTTGCGATTGATACATCCATATCAAACATCGGATTAGCGATTTCGTTTCTGATTGCCTCCAAGGGAGACACGCCTGTTGCGATTGATTCGAGTGCCCTCTCCACTGCCCTGGTGGTGCATCTTGCAGTGAGTATAGCCTCGTGCTGCGTAATGAAGTTTGCTCCATTCAACTCGTTATAAAGATCCGCAATTGCCTCCCCGTATTTCTTTATTACATCCAATATTTTTTTAGCCATATTCGTCTGAACATTTTCATACTTTTGTCGTATAATATCAAGCACCTTCTGGCCATCTGGTATTTCAAATCTTATAACTGCAAGTCTGCTTCTTATGAATTCCGGAAGGTCTTGGCCTGGAACATTTTTTCCAAATTCTGTCGGAGAATTGTAAGTAAAAATTACGTTTATGTTTTCTGTTGATAGAACCTCATTTGCCTTGGTTTGAATCTCTTGGATCCTATCCAACAGATTTGCTATTATTCCGAATACCCTAGGATCGAGCTTTACTGCGTCATCGAATAGCACAAGCCCTCTCTCACCAGATCTTACGAGCGCAGTGAGTGGAGTATCAAAGAATGTATTTGACTCGATGTCCGGAGGCTGGCCTATGACTTGATATAAACTAGTACCCGGGGAATATCTTATAAGCGGAACGTCCATTTCATGAGCGATGTTGTATACAAGCGTAGTTTTTCCAAGTCCAGGAGGACCAGAAAGAGCAACTGGTTTTCCAGGAATGCTAAGTACGCTCTTTAGATAGTCTGCTTCACCATCAGTTTTTATATATCTACCTATCTTCATAATCTTTGTTTCGTCTATCTTAAATTGTTGGATATACCTCTTAGCGTTCTCCTTTGTTGGAACGTAGATCCCATTGCGCAACTCAAAATCCTTCTTCTCTATATTCTGCTTCTCAGCCATTTTTTATCACCTGTTTATATTAATGTTAAGAAATGTTTTTAAACATTTTGTTACATATTATACAACAGTAGGATGGAACACCGAACTGTAAAGCAGTAAAGAGAGGATATTATGCAAACAAAATTAGAAGATGAAATTATTCGTTTGCTCAGA
>Ga0272448_1005395_pt1 | contig 14183 bp, 15 predicted proteins | sample YNPCB0191_FD_202220 | JGI IMG/M metagenome (GOLD analysis project Ga0272448, IMG submission 202220) | Hot spring sediment microbial communities from Yellowstone National Park, WY, United States - YNP-CB-019-1 | ecosystem: Environmental > Aquatic > Thermal springs > Hot (42-90C) > Sediment...
CCCTCCAAGTATTTGCCTCCAGCGCGCTAGATGCGCCATGTTATGCTACAACTTCCTGACCGTAGATTAATATTGAATGAGGATCCTTTAGTGTGGTTCCAAGAATTCCCAGCTTTAAACTAGAATTCCACGCTACTGCAAGCAGGGTCGTAAACCATGGGTTTTCGCTCTCTAAGGATAACCCTGGCGACGTCGAGGAGGTAAAGAGGATAGTCGAGGGGATGAAGGAGAGATATGGAGAGCTTCTCAGCGAACCGATTTCATATTTTGAAGACGTCGACAAACTCATAGGGGATTTGAGAACCATGCTAACAAAGGCCGCCGAGTTCCACCGCAAGCACCCGGATGAAGTTCTGGTTCTACGTGTTTCCGTTTAACTTTATTCGATTTTCTCCAGAAACGCTCTCTCCGATTTCCAGTAGAAGCCTTAAGACGTCAGCGCGTTCTTAAGCTCTATCAGGGACTTGTCAACCAGCTTTGTTTCCGAGACGGCTTCAGACAGGTCTATGCTCACAATCTCAGTTCCTCTTAACGCGACCATTTTCCCGAAAACACCTTGCCTTACAAGTTCCACGGCAGCATAGCCGAGCCTCGTGGCTAGAACCCTGTCGAAAGCAGTTGGAGACATTCCTCTTATAATGTGCGCTGGGACGACTGCTCTAGTCTCGAAGCCAGTGGCCTTCTCAATCTCCTTAGCTAGAAACTCTCCTATCCCGCCCAGATAAACGTGCCCATACTGGTCAACCTTAACATCCTTCGTTATCGGACCCTTATAATCCTCGATTAAGGCACCCTCTGCAACAACAATAGTTAAACTACCCTTCTCAGGCTTCCTCCTCTTAACAAACTCCACCACGTCGCTTATCTTGAAGGGCTCCTCAGGAATCAGAATCAAGTCGGCGCCGGCGGCAAGCCCAGAGTAGATTGCTATCCAGCCCGCGTGCCTACCCATAATCTCGACAACCATCACCCTGTCGTGCGACCTAGCGGTGGTCTTCAAAGATTCAATAGCCTGCATCGCAGCGTTAACCGCGGTGTCGAAGCCGAAAGTATAATCCGTACCCTTAAGATCATTATCAATAGTCTTAGGTACACCTATCACCTTCAAACCCGCCTCGTGAAGCCTCCTCGCAGCAGTAAGAGTATCGTCGCCGCCGATAGCGATAAGCGTGTCGAGGCCAAGCCTCTTAAAATTCTCAATGCACTTTTTCATCGTCGCCTCGTCCTTAGCAGGATTCGTCCTCGAGGTTTTAATCACCGTCCCCGCCTCGCCAACCTTATCCTCAACATCACTATACTTCAACGGTACAGTATCCATGTTCAACAACCCGGCCCAGCCATACCTAACACCAACAACCTCAAAACCATACTGCTCAGCACGCTTCAAGACAGCACGAATCACTGCGTTTAACCCGGGTGCGTCTCCCCCGCCTGTCAACACTCCTATTCTCATTCCCCGCTCACCTTTCCGTAAATTTCCTCTGAAAAGGGTTTTAACTTTTTCTACCTCATCCTTCAGCTTCAGGTTAAAGCCTAATGCTTTTCCTATTTTTCAACGGGTCTATTTACGGCTTGTACTGGAGCCTTTTGGATTCGGGCCTGAAGAACGCTGAGCTGTGTCGATAAGGCTCTTGACGAGCGACACCGCAACCAGTATTATTGTGAGCAGCAGGATTTTTCCAATTATTCTCCCTCAGCATCACTTGCCACGCTAGCAGTGTGGGGGAAACATGGTTTATTGCATGTGCAAGCGAAAATTTCCTGCAGGAAGATTTATATAGAGGATCATGAAAAACGGGGTTAAAAACGTTTAATAATCTTCTTATACGTTGGTTTAAGCCTAAAGCAGTGTCGGGAGATGGATGTGAAAGTATCAGTAATAATACCGTCGTTCAAAGGCTCTCCCCAGCTTGTTGAGCTTGTCAACAGGCTTGTAGAAGACGATTACCGTAATAAGGAGGTTCTGGTTGTCGTCGACGCTCCCTGCCCCGAGGTTGCTGAGAAACTCCGGCAACAGCCTGTGAAAACCATCTTCCGTCAAAGTAGGGAGGGGAGGGTGAGCGCCCTTATAGAGGCTTTCAAACAGTCCTCGGGAGACCTTCTAATCTTCCTGGATGACGACGTTTGCATAACGGGCGAAGGCTTCCTGTCTAGAGCCGTGGAGGCGATGAGAGGGTTTGAAATAGGCGAGTTCATGAAAACTGTTGGGGGAGAAGGGCTGCTGGCTCAGACGGTGAACTACGAGTTCATGTCTTTCAACTATGGAAGCATGATTCTAGCGAGCAAGACTGGGAAATGCCTAGGGTTGAACGGTGCAGCCTTCGCAATATGGAGGCAGGCTTACGAGAAGATAGGGGGCTTCAGGCATAAGATACCGGATGACTTCGACCTCGGTATTAGAAGCTACGTCGCCGGGCTGCGGTTCGGCTTCGTGAGAAACCCCAGTGTTGTAAACTATGCTCCTTCAGGCTGGAGGCACTGGTTCAGGCAGCGTGTAAGATGGGGTATAGGCGCCGCCGTCTGGGTCAAGGAGAACTGGCGCACGCTTTTTAAAATAATTAGGGAGGAGCCCTCTCTAATACTGCTGCTTCTCTTCCTAATACTTCCTTCTCTAGCCTCCTTCACCATAACCTTCTTCCTAAACACCCTCCTGGAGGATAGGCTCATATGGGTAGGGGTTCTCGCGCTCTCATCACTATACTCGGGTCTGCTGCCTTTCGCAACACTGTTCTCCTACGGGCTGTTCGTCAAGATTCTTCTCCTATTCACCAAGACGCTCATAGCGCTAATAGCCGCGTTCGCGTTTTTCACAGTATTCTACTACAGGGTCGCCAAGGACATGGGGTACAGGTTCAACCTGGCTAAATTCGCCTTCCTGTACTTCGTGTACTCTCCTCTCTGGTTTACAATACTTTTATCCGGCTTTATAAGGGTCTTCGTCTTCAACAAGAATTCTCTGAAGGACAGGCCTTGACGCCGTCCATAATCCTTTTAACAGTCTTTTGAAAAAGAAATCCTGATGGAACTGTCTCTGGAGGATGGCATGCTTCTCGTCAGGATCGCGAGGAAAGCTGTTGAAACGTATCTAAGGGATGAATCTCTGTTAAGCCCTCCGGCTGGCCTTAAGGATGTTTTCTACGAGCCCTGTGGGGTCTTCGTCACCCTCAACAGGCTTACGGGCCCAGCAGGGTCTGAGCGTAAGGAGCTGAGGGGTTGCATCGGCTTCCCGGAGCCTGTTAAGCCCCTGGTTGAAGCGTTGATAGAGGCGGCTGTCGCCGCGGCTGTCGAGGATCCTCGTTTCCCCCCAGTAGCCCTTGAGGAAATGAGCAGGATCGTGATAGACGTGAGTGTCTTGACTCCTCCAAGGCTTTTAGACGTTAGGGACAGGAGAATGCTTCCGAGAGAGGTCAGGGTAGGCAGGGACGGGCTTATTGTTGAACGCGGCTTCAACAGGGGCCTCTTGCTACCCCAGGTTGCTGTGGAGGAGAACTGGGATCCTGAAACCTTTCTCTCATACACCTGTATTAAAGCGGGTTTGCCAGCGGGCTGCTGGCTTGACGAAAAAACTAGGGTCTACAGGTTTGAGGCGATCGTCTTCGAGGAAACCTCTCCGAACGGTGGTGTAAGGAGAATGGAATTAGGCTCTCCCGAGGATGCGTGAGGCCGGTGGAGAGGCTAGTGGTGAAACGTTGAATCCTCGGCATGTTAGGCTTACGCTTACGACCCGCTTTCTCCGGGAGAGCCGCTAACCCGCTGCTCCTTCTCAGCCATCCTGAAAAACGTCCATGCGATAGAGTTCGCAAGCTCCTTCAACCTTATCTTATCCCTGAAGTTTCTAAGAATAATAGCCTTCAGCAAGCCGTTTTCCTCCAAGATGTCGTACGAGAACATTTGGTCTGGCCTAAGCTCGTTTTTAGCAGCCCGCTCCACATCCCTCTCCCTCATGGGTTCCAATACTTTTCTCACTAGGAAGGCTTCAAAAGGGGAGACTGCTGTGCTCAGCTTGAGCTCAGGTAGTGGCGTGACTCTGGCGTAAGTCTGGTAGACCTCTATTTCCCCAACCTTAGTGTTCTTATAGGTGAGCTCAATCTTTTGAACAACCGCCTCAGCCTCAGTCTTCTTCATCACCTCAACCCCTGTTTTAAAGCTCTTGGAAGCTAGAAGATCGTCTACAACCTGCATCAGGCTGTCGAGCTTCTCAAGCTCTTCCTCCAGCTCGGCTTTCTTCTCAGTCAAGTATTTCTTTAGTTCAGCTAGCCTCTGAGTCTCCTCCTCCCCGCTTTCAGACAAGACTACCCCGGTTTAAGCTACGCGCCAGGATATAGATATGTTTTTACGCGCAGGGTTCTCCGGGTTTAAACCATCCCGGTAAAAAGTTAAAACCTCCCTTTGACCGCTTTAAACGTTGAAAGCGTTGGAAACGGGGTGGTGGAGGAGTGTCTGAGAGGAAGCTTCCAATGGGTGAAAGCCTTGTTTACGAGGGGCCTGCGAGGTTCATCGGAGGGTCAACCTTCCTGGAGGCCCCGTTGAAAGGCATGCTGGTGTTGACAACACACAGAATACTCTTCGAGGAGTACGTGGGCAGGAGGAACAGGAGGACTGTCATCAGGCTTGAAATACCCCTCAACGTTCTCGAGCAGGTTAAGCTGACCAGCGGCGGCGTGCTTAGGAGACCCGTCGTCACGCTAGTATACCACTCCGACAAGAACCTGCTTGAACAGCCCAGCTTCAGCGTTAAGGAAGCTAACTCGTGGCGGGCCTCGTTCTCTAGGGTGAACATCGGTGGCTTCAGAATAGTTTAGCGGCATGGAGACTTATTTTTAGCGCGCGCTTTCCCGTATCATAGTGTGAATCTTCTTTAAACGTTTATTCTCACGGCTTCTGATGGGTATGGAACATTATTCCACTGTATGCAAAAGCTTTAAAACCGTTTCATTTAGAAAAACATCGGATGCAGTTTAGTCAGCTGGCCAAGAAGGTTTGCGAAAGGGCTAAGGCTGAAAACGGCAATGTAATGTGTTTTTCCTCAGCCCCTGCTCGTTGCGACTTCCTTAACACGCATCAGGATTATAAGATGCTTCCCGTTGTTCCAGCCGCCATTAGGAAAAGAACCTTCGTGGCTTGCTCGAGGCTGAGTAGGCCCGGGGTTGTTAGGGTTAAGTCTTTAACTCTCGAGAGGGAGGGTGTTGAGAGCGAGGATTTTTTTCAATCGGGCGGGGTTGAGCTTTTAAAGAGGAAGTGGTTCGGCGATTATTTCCGCTCTATTCATGGGCTTGTCTCGCAGAAGTACGGTATGGTTGACACTGGCTTAGCGATCTATGTTGACAGCGAGGTGCCTGTCGCCTCAGGCTTGGCGAGCAGTGCTGCGCTCCACGTTTCCCTGGCTGCGATGTACTCGGAGCTTTTGGGCCTAGGTTTAAGCAGGATGGAGCTGGCTGAGCTCGCGTACGAGGCTGAGCACAACGTCATGGGGGTTCCCTGCGGGAGGCTTGACCAGTATGCTGCCTCCTACGGGGGGATAATAAAGCTTGACTTTAAGCCGAGCATAAGCGTTGAGGAGTTTGACGGCGAAGGAATCTTCTTCACCGTGGCTGACTCAGGTGTCAGGCATAGCACGGCTGAAATACACCCTGTTAGGCAGTCTGAGCTTAACGCTGCATTAAAAATTCTGAGGGAGGCTTCGCGCGACCCGCTTTCGAGAATGCTTGAAGGAGGCTTCGCCAGCGTCGATTGGAGAATGATTAAGGAGGAGCATTTGAAAGACTTGCTGAGCGTTGTCCCGCCGAGGCTTGCCTCGAGAGTCCTGTTCACCCTAAGGATGCAGGCTTCCACGGAGGTTGCGCTTCAAATCCTTAAGTACAGGAGGGTTAGCACGCAAGACTTGGAGAGGCTGGGCTTGAAACCCGTTGAAAACTGGCTTCACGCTTTAGGGGAGGTAGTTAACCTGCAGCACATCCTGCTCAGGGATCTCTACGAGGTTAGCCATGAGAAGCTTGAAGCAATGCGCGACTCTGCTCTGGAGGCTGGGGCCCTCGGGGTTAAAATATCTGGTGCAGGCATGGGGGGCTCGCTGCTCGCCCTCGTGAGGAGTATGGATGACGCGCCCAGGGTTGAGGAGGCTTTCCGGAGGTCCGGGGCGCAGAGCGTTTTCACGACCAGCGTGGGCCCAGGGGTTTCAGCAACGCTCCTAGGGTGATTAAGAATGCCTTCCGCCTTGGTGACTGGAGGCGCGGGCTTCATCGGCAGCCACCTTGTTGACAGGCTTGTTGAAGAGGGTTGGAGCGTTACTGTTTTAGACAATTTTTCAACAGGCCGGTTTCAAAATATTGAGAACGCCTTTAAAACAGGAAGGTTGAGAATCATAATGGGGGACGCTAAGACTGTCGACCTTCTGAGCGAGGAGGGCGGCGTCGAGTATGTTTTCCACTTCGCCGCGAACCCTGATGTCAGGGAAACCTCTCCCTCCATCCATTTCCAGGAGAACGTTGTAGCGACTTTCAACATGCTTGAATACGCTAGGAAGGCGGGTGTGAGAATGTTTGTCTTCGCATCCTCCTCAACGGTCTACGGTGATGCTTCCAAGATCCCTACGCCGGAGGACTATGGCCCCCTGAAACCCATTTCCTTTTACGGGGCTGCTAAGCTCGCAGCCGAGGGCCTTGTTTCATCCTACTGCTACACGTTTGGAATGACGGGTGTTTCCCTGAGGCTTGCGAACGTTGTCGGCCCGAGGCTTACGCACGGGGTGATACATGACTTCATCAATAAGCTTCTGCAGAACCCTGGGAGGCTTGAAATCCTTGGTGACGGTTCCCAGAGGAAGTCGTACATTTGGGTTGGCGACTGTGTTGAAGCTGTTCTCCATGTTTCAAAGATTCTCGAAACCCCTGGCTACGAGGTTTACAACATTGGTTCTGATGATTGGATTGCTGTATCCGAGATTGCCGACATGATTGCGGAGTCAATGGGGCTCAGCAGCGTTGAGAAGGTTTTCACCGGGGGCGTTGAAAACGGCAGGGGCTGGATTGGGGATGTTAAGCTCATGAACCTGGATATAAGTAGGATTAAAGCAACCGGCTGGAGGCCTATGCACGCGAGCAGGGAGGCTGTTAAGCTGAGTATTGATGCGAGGCTTAGGGAGCTTGGGCTGAAGTCTTGATGACGTACACGCCGTCCCCTTCCCTCACTTTCTCAACAGTCTTCAAGCCTATTGAGCTGCCTGCTGGAGCAACCTCAACCCTCTTATGCTCTATCTCCATTGATTCAACCCTCTGCCTGAGGCTTGTTGTCCTGCCCTGAATAAGTATCTCGTCACCGGTCTTAAGCTCCCCGACGAGGTCAACTATGGCTACGCTAATCCTCGGGAAGAAGTGCCTCACGTTCCCCACGTAAACCTTTTCCTCACTCAACCCGTTTTAAAAACACTTCTAAAATATATAGCTTTTACGCGGAACACTAATAAGCCTCCCAAGGCTTTCCAAACCCTGTTCATGCAGGATAAGGGCTTCCGGCAGGAGCTGGTTGAACACGCCTTAAGGGGATGGCTGGCTGGGGCGGAGAAGCTCATTGTCCTAGGTGTTGGGAACGAGCTTAGGGGTGATGATGCCGCCGGGCTGCTGGTAGCCAGGGCTCTGAAGCGTTTCAACGGCGAGAGGTTTGAGGCGGTTGAATGCGGGGCTACGGTTGAAGACTGCATCGACCACGCTTTCGGGGAGAAGCCTTCGCACCTGCTTATCGTGGATGCTTTTCCAGACGGGAGCAGGCTGATGCTTCTAGACCCCGCCGACCTGGAGCCGCAGAAGCCGGTTTCAACGCACGCGATACCGCTCCCCCTGATTCTAGAGGCTTTGGGAAAGCCTGTGGAAACAAGCGTAAAAATCCTTGGAATAGGCGTGGAGAACTTTGAGCTCGGCTCAAAGTTTTCCGACGAATGCCTTAAGAGTGTTATTAAGGTGGCTGAAGCCATACGTGAAGCCGCTGCGTTTACAGGTCTTTTAAAAAGAAGAGGAGAATAGAGGTTTAAAGGGCTTCTGAGCCCTAAGTCTTGTTAAGCTTAACGGTGAACGCGTGGACAGAGCATGATATGCATGGATCATAAGCCCTCACAAGCATGCCAAGCAGCCTTCTTAGTGAATCGTCATCCAAGTGAGCTACTGAGGGGACTAGTTCAAAAACATCCCTCTCTATTCTCCAAGAATTGTGGGCAGTCGGGGTAACGATGTCAGCGTTCAGAACATTGCCGTCCCTATCGATAGAGTATGAGTGGTATAATAGTCCTCTGGGTGCCTCAGTCAAAGCTGAACCGCTGCTCTGGCGGAACCTGGTTTTCCTCGGAGGCGGGACGCTCACACCCTTCCCCAGTATACTTCTCATCTCCTCTATCGCCTGCACTATTTCAACAGCCCTGACGACCGTTGATTTAAACGGGTTCCTCACTGGCGGCTTCAGACCAGCTTTTTCAGCAGCCTCCCTAGCCCTGTCGCAAAGCGACTCATAGTTGAGATTGAACCTTGAAACAGGGCCTACTTCGAAAGCACTATTGTTTTTAAACATTGATCTCTTAGTGTTTGAATAGGGAACCTGCTCCTCAGACACGTATCTCCGGTAATCCCTGCTTTCAAAATATTCTCCGGAACTGGTTTTCGCAAAGCCCTCCGTTACCGCGTATCCGTCTCCACTCGAGAGCGCAACGTTAACATGGTTAGGCTCAAACTCAGGGTAGTTAAAGCCTGAAACCAGCTTAACGGTTTCTAAAGCGTCTTCTAAAGCGTTTTCAAGAGCATTAACAACCTTCTCCAGCCCCTCGGCAGGAGGAGGCTTTATGAAGCCTCCCACCGTTAAAGTTACTGGGTGCACAGCCCTCCCGCCTATGTATTCGGAAACCATGTTCGCAACCCTTTTCAGCCTGAAGCCTCTGCGCACAACTTCTGAAAGATCCTTGGAGGCTGCTATCGCGCTCGGGTAGCCGAGGAAATCAGGGGCTGCTAGGAAGTACACGTGGAGCGCGTGGCTCTGCATTATTCCTGAGAGGGCCAGCGCCTTCCTCAACGCTATGGTATTCTCGTCTAAAGAGACTTCTAGAGCGTTTTCAACAGCCTTGGCCGCGGTTATGACGTGAGCTATTGGGCATATTCCGCATATTCTGGAGGTTAATTCAGGCAGTTCAAGAGCCTTCCTTCCCCTCAGGAATGCTTCGAAGAATCTTGGTGCCTCAAATATTTTCAGCTTAGCATCTATAACCTCGCCGCCTGAGACTGTAACCTCTAGCGAGCCCTCTCCCTCAACCCTGCTAATATACTCGTAGACTATTGTTCTGTCAGCCATGCCACATCACCTTCCCGTAACCGGATAAACAGTGTACTTCCTGAGCTTAATCCGGATGAGCTCAGGGCTTACTCCAGCTTTCTCCCAGGCTGACACTAAGCCACTCACGTTAGTGCCCTTCAAAACACCCCTGCACCCCTCACAGGCCGCATTGTTTGAGGGACATAGTGCGCCGCAGCCTCCTACTGTAACCGGGCCTAGGCACGGCTCCCTCCTCGTGATGAAAACACACTCGTTGCCCTTCATCTTGCACTCCATGCATACGGTTAAACCAGGTATGTACGGCGGGGCATGCAGCACTAGCGACATAAGCGTGTTGACGAGTTCATTCCTGTCTATAGGGCATCCATACAAGTATGCGTCAACCTTAACGTATTCGTTCAACCCGAATGCTTTTCCCGACCTCACGTATTCAGGCGAAGAATAAACAATGTTTTCAACCTCTCCCTCAGGATTAATGTTCTTCATCGCGTTGACTCCGCCGGTTGCTGCGCAGGCTCCAGCTGCAACCAGGAACCTCGACATCCTCCTAATCTTTTTCAGCATCGCAGCCTCCTCCTCATTGGTAACCGCACCTTCAACAAGAGCCGCATCCAGAGGCTCGTTCGGGAGATCATCATCGCTAACCATTCTGAAATACTTTAAATCAACATGCTTAAGAACTTCAAGCAGGCTTTCCTCCAAGTGAACCAGAACCATTTGGCATCCTGAGCAGGATGTGAGCTTGAAGACTCCAACCTTAAGCTTATCCGCCATTTTCAACCACCTCATTCAATCACATCCGGGAGGAGCCCAATCTCCTCCAGGTTGAACACGGGCCCATCCTTGCAAACATACTTGTAGCCTATCTGACAGTGCCCACACTTCCCTATTCCACACTTCATCCTCCTCTCCAGTGAAAGATAGACTTCAGACGGGTAGAAACCCATTCTAAGCAGCAGCTGCGCAGCGAACTTCATCATCACTTCTGGACCGCATATGAAGACCGTGGTGTAGCGCATCCGGGGCTTCACATATCTTAACAGCTCGGTGACTACTCCTACATCGTATTCCCATTTAACGTTTTGAGGAACATAGTCTACAGTAAGATAGAGACGCATATTGGGAATGTTTCTCCACGATTCAAACTCATGAGTATATATCATGTCGTCGGGGGTTCTAGCCCCGTAAAGAAGATCCACGGAGCCGTAGAGGTCTCTATGCCTAGCTACGTAGTGTATCACTGGCCTCAGCGGAGCCAAGCCCATGCCCCCCGCTATCAGTATCAGATCGTTCCCAGCAGCCTTCTCAAGCGGCCATGGTTTCCCGTATGGCCCCCTGATTCCAAGAACATCCCCAGGCTTAATGTTGAAAAGCGCCGTGGTGACTCTGCCAACCCTCCTGACAGTGTTTTCAAACACGTTTCTCTCCTCAGGGTTTGAACAGATGGAGAAGGCTGATTCCCCAACTCCGAAGTATGATACTATGTCGAACTGGCCTGGCCTAAACCTTAGAGCCTCCCCGTTCAGCATGCTCATTGTGAATGTCTTCGTAACACTGTTCTCGCTCCTAACCTCCACGACTTTTGCGAAAGCAGGCAGGTAGGGGTTTTCAAACTCGCTGCTCATAGTATCTCACCTCTCAGCCTGGCTACAACCTTGGTTATGTCTATTCCTGCGGGACACTGCTCTACGCATCTGCCACACCCCACGCATCCGAGCGAGCCATACTGGTTCAGCCAATAGTTCATCTTATGGTTTACGAACTGCCTTATTCTTGCCGCCAGATCCCTCCTGAAGTTTCCACCCAACGCTACCTCAGCATACTCCCACAGTAAGCAGCCGTCCCATGTTCTGGTTCTCGCCACACTGCCGGAGTCAAGCTCCGGCTCATCCATCATGTTGAAGCAGAAGCATGTTGGGCAAACCATGTTGCAGGCGCCGCAGCCTGTGCACATGCCTGCCAGCTCGTTCCAAATAGGGTTGTAGAGTGCTCCCGTCATTATCCTTTGAAGACCAGCAGTGTTCACGTGTCTCCTTATCATGCCTTTAACCCTCCTTATTACGTCATCCTTCTCCAGAATATCGGTGCTTGTGGCCCGAGGCATGTAGAAGTCGCTTGCCAGTTCAGCCCCTTTCCTGGAGCCTGTCTCCAAAAGGAACCTGTCTCCCAGGTCTGTCAGGAGAAGGTCAAACCCTTCTTCGAGCGAGGGTCCTGTTCCGAAGGATGTGCAGAAGCAGTACTCGTCAGCGGTTTTACAGTTTAAAGCTATTACGAGGAGGCTTTTCCTCCTAGCTTCGAAGTAAGGATCCTTAGGCCGGTCCATGTATACTTTCTCCAAGAGGTTCATAGCGTTCACGTCGCAGGGGTGGACACCCAGGATTGCGGTCCTACTGGTCGCGTCGGGAAGCGTCTCCTCAATCCTCCCGTCTTTAATCCTTAACAGGGTTTCCCTAGGTGGTATTAGCAGGCTCTTTAAAGGGGGCATCGTTGTCCTAACGAAATCAAGCGAAACATCTTCAACCTGATCCTCGTCGATCTTTCTGAAGAAGTGTCTAAACTCTCCTTTAACTGGTGCGAAAAGAGTGTAGCCCTTTGAGATTAAGTGCCTGGAGAAATGCGGAACGTCTTCCCTCCTTATTATAAACGACATTCCATTATCACTGGCAAGTATCGTTTAAACTACTTTTTTATAAATCTTTAACTCATATTTGAGAAACCTGTTTCTCTAGAGATTTCTCGCGGCTCCAGTTGATCTAATCAGGCAAATTCTTAAATATTAGTCTGAAGGCCCCTTCGACGGCTGTGTAATGCCTGATTCAGGGGTTCAGCAAACCGGTGTGAAAAGCGATCGGCGCCTCCAGATGCTTGAAGCAGCTATTAAGCAGCATCAGTATAGTAAGGATGCTCTCCTGGAGATCCTTCACACTGCTCAGGAGCTCTACGGTTATTTGGATAAAGATCTTCTACAGCATATTTCAAGACAGCTCCGCCTTCCCCCGAGCCATGTCTACGGGGTTGCAACATTCTACAACCTTTTCAAGCTGAAGAAGCCTGGGACGCATGTCGTGACGGTTTGCATGGGGACAGCCTGCTATGTTAAAGGGGCTGAGAACATTCTTTCAGCCATTGAGAGAGAGTTCAACCTTAAGCGTGGCGGCACCACTAGCGACGGGAGGCTCTCGCTCTTCGTAACAAGATGCATCGGGGCGTGCGCAATGGCTCCTAACGCTATTGTCGACGGCGAGACTGTCGGGAAGGCTGTGCCCAGCGAGGTTTTGAGAAGGATTAAAGCCGTTATGGAGGCTGAGACGGTTGAAGCCAGATGAGCTTCGCAGCCTCGCCCAGAAGGAGTCTGAGCTCCGTAAGTCCTACAGGTACAGGATAAACGTTTGCTGCTCAAGCGGCTGCATGCCTTTCGGATCTTTAAAGGTTCTAAGCGCCTTCAAGGATGCGGTGAGGGAATTCGGGGTTGAGGAGGAGTGTTACGTTGCGAGAACCGGCTGCGTTGGAACGTGTTCCCTAGCGCCGGCTGTCCTCGTGGAGCCGGGTGACTATCTTTATCAGAACGTTACTCCTGAAAAGGCTAGGGAGATAGTTAAGGAGCATATTGTCGGCGGCAGGCCTGTTAAAAGCATGCTCTACGGTAACGAAGCCTTCTTCAAGAAGCAGCTGAGGATCGTCTTAAGGAACGCTGGTAAAATAGATCCTTTAAGAATAGAGGATTATATCGGCGTAGGAGGCTACTACGCGCTTCTCAAGGCTTTAACCAGGATGACTCCTCAGGGTGTGGTTGAGGAGGTTGCTTTAAGCGGGTTGAAGGGTCGTGGTGGCGCCGGCTTCCTAACGGGTTTGAAATGGAGGTATGTTGCGAGAGCCCCTGGGTCGCCGAAATACGTTATAGCAAACCTGGACGAGGGTGATCCGGGTGTTTTCGCGAACCGTACGCTTGCCGAGGCTGACCCCCATGCTATACTGGAGGGCATGGCGATAGCTGCCTACGCCGTCGGCTCCCAGAAGGGCTACATATACGTGCGCAGCGAATACCCGTTAGCCGTCCAGACGCTTAAGAAGGCTATTGAGGCTGCGAGGGCAATGGGCCTATTGGGCGACAATGTTTTCGAGACTTCTTTCAGCTTCGACGTTGAGCTGAGGCTTGGTGCCGGAGCATTCGTAGCGGGTGAGGAGACAGCAATACTGGCGTCGATAGAGGGTCGTAGAGCCATGCCTAGGCCCAGGCCCCCGTATCCCGCGCAGTCAGGCCTCTGGGGTAAGCCGACCCTTATAAACAATGTGGAGACTCTGGCTAATGTTCCAGTCATACTGCTTAAGGGTAGCGAATGGTTCTCAAGCATAGGCTCCAAGAACTGCACTGGGACAAAATGCTTCTCTCTCACCGGCAAGGTTAACAACCCTGGCTTGATCGAGGTGCCCATGGGGATAACCCTGAGGGAAGTCGTGTTCGACATAGGCGGGGGTGTCGCGCCTGGCAGGCGTTTCAAGGCTGTTCAGGTAGGCGGGCCCTCAGGCGGGTTCCTGCCTGAGCAGCTTCTCGACCTCCCGATAGACTACGAGTCTCTGACTAAGGCGGGGGCCATAATGGGCTCCGGCGGGATAGTTGTGCTGGACGACACTTCGTGCATGGTTGACACGGCGAAGTTCTTCACAGAGTTCTGCGTGGACGAGTCCTGCGGGAAATGCACTCCCTGTAGGGCCGGCCTTTACAAGCTTTACAAGATTCTAGACGGCTTCACGCGTGGCGAGGGGAGTGTTGAAGACTTCTCGAAGGTTGAGGAATTGTGCGAGTTCATCAAGGAGGCTAGCCTATGCGGCCTGGGCCAGACGGCGCCAAACCCGACTCTGACGACGCTCAGGTACTT
>Ga0272448_1005399_pt1 | contig 14170 bp, 11 predicted proteins | sample YNPCB0191_FD_202220 | JGI IMG/M metagenome (GOLD analysis project Ga0272448, IMG submission 202220) | Hot spring sediment microbial communities from Yellowstone National Park, WY, United States - YNP-CB-019-1 | ecosystem: Environmental > Aquatic > Thermal springs > Hot (42-90C) > Sediment...
TCTGGGACGCGGTGAACGACGAAATGTTGGGCGTTCCACGGCATGCCGTTGGCACGGGCGTTTTCGTCGGACGGGGTGTTCCCGGCACCGTGAGCTTGACAAAGACGATCGCGCCAAAGAGGGTTCCCCTGGGGTTTCGCAGACGCCAAGTGCCCGAGTAGGTGCCCGGCGCCGCGGGCGCGGTCAACGCAACGGACAAGTCCGCGGTCGCGCCCGTTGGCGTTTCTGGAACTGGGATGACGCGCGCGGTGGTCATCGCGGTGCCGCTGACGAAAACAAGTTGATACCCGGCACCCCAGGGGCAGCCGGTATTCCGAACGCGCCAGGTTTTAGTGAACGGCTGACCCGGGGTCATGATCGTTCCGTCCGGCACCGTGACGTCGGCGACAAACACAGCATTATCGATACAACCCGTGGTCGTGACCGTTGGGGAAGCGACCGGTGGGGCCGGAGTCACAGGAAGCAACGTCGCGGTCGGCGCCGCCGCTGGCTCGACCACTACCGAGATGGCAATGGGGTTACTCACGGCATCAGCCGCATTGTATGCGCGCACCAGAATCGTATGTGTGCCGGGGGTGGCTTGCCAATTTTGTGTCAAGGTAATCTGGCTCTGCGCTGTGGGCGCGGCATAGGTATCGACGACGACGCCGTCGATCACGAGTTCGATACGGACGACGCCGGCGGCATCCGTCGATGTCGATTGGATAGCGACGATTTCACCCGCGCGGAACTCGCTGCCGCTGGGCGGAGATTCAATGACGACAGAAGGTTTGCTCTTCCCGGGCACACCGCATGCGGCTGCGCCGATCAAAAGCACCAGCGGAAACAAGACAAAATACCCTTTGCCTTTCTTCGTTCCAGTTTCGCCTGATGGCATGAGAGTTCGTTGTAAATCTTGGGCTCCCGAGTTGTCTCCACGGTGAACAAGATATGTTTTCATTTTTGCCTCGTCTCTCTTCCTTCCACCATCGCGACGCGGCATTTCGATCACACTTTCGATTATACTCTCGCCGGTTGAAATTATCAACAAATTCACGCGCAACAAAAAAGGCGCACTCGCGTGCGCCACTTGTATCGTTATCTACCTTCCGTGTATTTCTGTATAATTCCGGGGCGAATCTGGCATTGCCGATCTATGTGCCTTTCAACTTGGCGATGATCGCATCCGCCATCTCTTGCGTGCCCACCGCCGTCGGATCATTGCGATCCGCCTTCATATCGTATGTCACGTACTTGCCCTCGGCGATGACGGCGGCGACTGCGGACTCCAAGCGCCGCGCGGCGTCCACCTCTCCCAAATAATCCAGCATCATCATCCCGGCGAGAATCAGCGCGGTCGGATTCACCTTGTTCATCCCTTTGTATTTCGGCGCCGAACCATGCACCGCCTCGAACATCGCGCTGTCATCGCCGATATTCGCACCCGGTCCAACACCCAAGCCGCCGACCAAGCCCGCGCACAGATCGGACAGAATATCGCCGTACAAATTCGGCAGCATCAACACATCGTACAGCTCCGGCTTTTGCACCAGCTGCATGCACATGTTATCGACGAGCATCTCTTCGTACTGAATGTCCGGGTAATCTTTAGCCACTTCGCGGCACACTTCGTAGTACAAGCCGTCGGTGTATTTCATGATGTTGGCTTTGGCGATCGCGGTAATCTTTTTGCGCTTGTGTTTGCGGGCGTACTCGAAACTGAACCTAGCAAAGCGCCGCGTGCCGGTGACCGAAATCGGCTTGATCGAAATGCCTGAATCGTCGTACATTTTCGCCTTGGGCTGTTTGCTGCGAATCCACCCGATCAATTCCTTGGTTTCCGGTTTGCCCATCTCGAATTCGATGCCGGCGTACAAATCCTCCGTGTTCTCGCGCAGCAGAATCAAATCGATATTCTGGTAACGCGAGCGCACACCGGGATACGATTTGGAAGGACGCACGTTCGCGTACAGATCGAATTCTTTGCGGATCGCGACGTTCACGCTCCGGAAGCCTGTGCCAATCGGCGTCGTGATCGGCGCTTTGTACGCCACGTGCGTCCGTCGGATCGATTCGAGCACCGCGTCCGGCAGTGGCGTGCCGTACTTTTCCATCACGTCGACGCCGGCGTCTTGCACGTCCCAGTTGAACTTGACGCCGGTCGCCTCTAACACGCGCCGCGCCGCCTCCATCAGCTCTGGTCCGGTGCCGTCGCCGCGAATCAGAGTCACTTCATGAGCCATGAGACCATCTCCTCCATCGATTATGTTCTCCGCCTTGAACGGGCGAGTATTCCCATGACGATCCCGGCAGCGATCCCAAACACCAGCGCGCCGCGCGAATCGAACAAGGCGCGCACATTCCCGTGCACCTCGCGTGCAATCACAAACCCGGCACCGCCATTCTCGATTTCGATCCGGGGCGCGATCATCACCGCCGCGCCCCCCTGCTCCACGCGAATCGATTCGCGCGCGAGCATGTATTGCGAGCCGCCCGCCTGCACTTCCACCGTCGTGCCGACGATCGCCACCGCGCCGCCCGCCTGGAGCTCGATGTTCTCCGCTTGCGCCAGGGCGATGCCGCCTTGTGTAACCTGGATGGTCTCCGCCTGCGCATTCGCAATGCCGCCCTGCTTCACATCGATCGCATCGGCGTTGACCTGCGCGACGCCGCCCTGATTGATGGTCACGCTCTGTGCATCGACCGTGTTCGCGCCGCCCATCGTGATTTCGACCATGTCGGCTTTTTTAATATCGCGCGCGCTCCCCTGACGGATGTACACCTCGCGCGCAAACACGTCGTTCACACTTTCATTTTCGATTTCCGCCCGCGCCCGCTCGAACTCGTCGGTCTTTTTCTTCCGCGGCGCGCGCCTTTTCTCTTCTGGCATGCTGCCCCCTTATCCAGTCAGACCGTGGAGCAGTCCTGTTCCGCTGTCTCACTGTTCACTGTCTACCGGACCCGCAATCGACAACGCGTAATTCTCCACCTGCGCGTATTTTCGCGTGACATCGAGAATCTGCTCCGCCGTGATCGCGCGGATAATGCTCGGGTAGCGCTGCAAGTAATCCAAGCCCAAATCGAACAACTCGATATCGCTCAACGTCGCCGCGACGCCCTCATTCGTCTCCAGCCGCAGCGCGAGCGAGCCGGTCACAAAATCCTTCGCCTCGTTCAACTCATCCTGATTCACCGGCTCGGCGCGCAGCCGCTTGATCTCCGCGACGATGCCTTCGATCGCGCGCTCGAGATTCTTGGGATTTACGCCAGCGTGCACCGCCCACGGTCCCGCGCCGAGATTCGCCTCGACGCTGCTATAGACATAGTACGCCAGCCCTTGCTCATCGCGCACGCTCGCGCCGAGCCGCCCATACAGCCCGAGCCGACCGAAGATCAAATCGCCGAGACTGAGCGCGTAGAAATCCGGGTTGGTGCGGCGCAAACCCGGATAGCCGATCACCACGTCCGCCTGGGTCTTGCCCGCCAGCGGCGTCTCTTTTCGCACGATCTGCTTGGGCGCCGACGCGTCCGGAATGCGATGATCCACCGGCTTGCCGCGCGCGCGCCATTTACCGAACGCGCGCTCGATCTTCTCGATCGCTTGCTCCGCGCGAATGTCGCCGACGACGACGAGCGTCGTCACATCCGGACGAAAATAGCGCGCGTGAAAATCGACGAGCTGCGCCAGGGTCAACCGCTTGACCGTCTCCGCGCGCCCCTCCGACAAGCGATGATACGGATGCGCGGCGGGATAGCACAGGGCGCGAAATTCGCGGTAGGCGACGTGCTGGGTGTCGTCGTCCGCTTCTTTCAGGTCGGCGAGAATCTCCGCGCGCAGTTTCTCCGTCTCGGCGCGCGGGAACGTGGGATGCATCAGCACATCGGCCACCAGATCGAGCAGCCGATCCAAGTCTTCGACCAACGCCTTGCCGCTCACGCCGATCGTCTCCATCCCCGCGCCGATGCCGAACGACATCCCGGTGCGGTCCAACTCCTCGTTCAGCTTTTGGAACGTGCGCTTGCGCGTGCCGCGTTGGAGCGCCGCCGTAGCAAAATGCGCCAGCCCGGACGTCTTGTCCGTATCGTACAGCCCGCCGGCGCGCAACCTGCCGCGCAGTGTAATGGACGGATTATTCGGATTGTCTTTGACAAGAACGACCATGCCATTGTCGAGCGTGACGCGCCTAATGGCTTCGGGGGTGATCGGTAATGTGGTCATTGAATTATCTCCGCGCGCGCTGGCGTGACGTGCGACGCGCCTGCGAGGCATGCCGCCCCGAACCATCCGTCGGCACAAACCAACCCACCGTGCGATTGGTTTCCGCCAGATATTTCTCCGCGACGCGCCGCACATCTTGCTTGGTGACGTTCGCGATCCCATCGAGCAACTCATCGTACATCTTGTAGGATGCGACGATTTCCAATTCTCCCAGCCAATAGCCGCGATTCATCACGCCGTCGGTCGCATACACGAATTGCGACCGCGCCTGCTTGAGCACCTTGGCGAGTTCCGCGTCCGTGACCGGCTTGCTCGCGATCTTGTCGAGTTCGGCGAGAATGGCGCGCTCGACTTGTTCGACCGAAACGCCGGGTCGCACCGTCGCGGACACGTCGATGGTCCCCGGATCGATGGTCGGACGAAAAGCGCAATCGACATCGGTTGCCAGTCCCGTCTCCACCAGCGCGCGATAGAGCCGCGACGATCGCCCCGGGCTGCCTCCGCCGGAAAAACTCATCCCGCCTACGCCGGTGAGGACGCCGGCGAGGACGAACACCGGGTAGAAATCCGGGTCGCTCGCTTTGGGTCCGTGGTACGTCGCGTGAAAATAACTCGTCGGACCGGGGCGGCGCAGATGCACGCGCCGCTCGCCCTCCTGCGGCGGCTCGACGGCTTTGACAGGCGGCACATCGCGCCCGCGCGGGATCGGACCGAACGATTGCCGAATCTTTCCCAGCATTTCATCCACGTCGAAATCGCCCGCCGCGACGATGACCGCGTTGTTCGGCGCATAGAAAGTCTTGTAGTGATTGTAGAGATCGTCGCGCGTCATCGTTTCGAGATCGATCTTCCACCCGATCGTATCGTGATGGTACGGGTGGACTTTGAACGCCGCCGCGCCGACTTCTTCCGCGAGCCAAAAGCGCGGATCGTTCTCCGCGCCCTCGCGTTCGGAGATGATGACCGTGCGTTCGCTCGCGACTTCTTCGTCATCGAACAAGGAATTCACCATCCGATCCGACTCGATGCGCAGTGCGAGATCGATGCGGTCACTGGGGAATGTTTCAAAGTACGCGGTGAAATCGGTCCAGGTAAACGCGTTATCGACGCCGCCGTTGCGATTGACGAGATGCATAATCTCGCCCTTCTTCAAGGTCGGCGTGCCCTTGAACATCATATGCTCGACCCAGTGCGAAACGCCGGTGATGCCGGGCACTTCGTTGCGCGAGCCGACGCGATACCACACCCAGAACGTCGCGACCGGCGCGGTGTGCACCGGCGCGAGCAAAACCATCAAGCCGTTATCAAGATGCGCTTCGTGGATCTCTTGTGGCATTCAAAACTCCCGGGGGAAGACCGAAGGCGGAATTTTCCCGTCCTCGGTCATCCGCCTTCCGTCGCTTTAGATTCCCATCACCTTGTTCAACGCGCGGACCGCCTCGCCCGATTTTTGCAGCGCTGCCATTTCTTCTGCATTCAATTTCCACTGGACGATTTCTTCAATGCCCCTCGCGCCGAGTTTCACCGGCACGCCGGCGTAGACGCCCTGGATGCCATACTCGCCTTCCAGGTACGCGATGCACGGCAGAATCTTCTTCTTGTCGAACAAGATCGCATCCACCATTTCGGCGACTGCCGCGCTGGGCGCGTAGAATGCCGAGCCGGTCTTGAGCAGATTGACGATTTCCGCGCCGCCGTCGCGCGTGCGTTTGACCATTGCATCGATTTTTTCTTTCGGCAGGAGTTCGGTCAGCGGCACGCCTGCCACTGTCGTATAGCGCGGCAGCGGGACCATCTGATCGCCGTGCGCGCCGAGCACGTACGCGTCGACACTCTGCACCGACACGCCGAGTTCCATCGCGACGAATGTGCGAAAGCGTGCGCTGTCCAGCACGCCCGCCTGCCCGATCACGCGGTGCTTGGGGAATTTCGTCGTGTGCCACATCAACTGCGTCATCGCGTCGACCGGATTCGTCACGACGATGACGATGGCGTTCGGCGCGTGCTGGGCGATCTGCTCCGCCCAGCCGTTGACAATCTTCATGTTCGTCAAAATCAAATCGTCGCGGCTCATGCCGGGCTTGCGCGCGATCCCCGCCGTCATCACGACCAGGTCCGAGTCGGCGATCTGGTCGTACCCGGCGCCGTCTTTGATCGTCACGCCGGTGACGTTTACATCGTAGCCGACGATGGGACCGGCTTCGAGTAGATCCAGCGCTTCGCCCTCCGCGACGAACTCGATCACATCCGCCAGCACAATATCGGCATAGTTTCGTTCGGCTAAGCGTTGCGCCGTCGTCGCTCCAACTTTACCCGCCCCTACAACAGTAATTTTTTTCCGCATAGTGGTCTCCTTCGAATAATCATCTACCGCACAGAAGCTGTGGAAGTTTTTTCGCGTGATCTTCGCCTGTGCGTTCTTGGTTGGTGTGTTCAACTCAGTTTCGGCGCGTCCGGGCGTGACGCGAAAAAAGCGAATGGTGCGCGCCTTGCGCGCCACTCGCCGCGCACATCGACGGACCGTCTATTTCTTGTGACCGTTCTGGGACGCCGAGAGATACACGACGGGACCTTGCGCGCCCACATCCGTCCAATGGGGAGTATTCGCCGGCAAATCGAGCCGGTCTCCTGGACCGAGGACGAACTCCTCGCCGGTTTCGGGCAGACCGACGCGGAGCGCACCCCGCACGACCACGCGTACCTCGGCGTACTCATGTGCATGGACGGGATATACCGTTCCGGCAGGGTCCGTCCACTCGGAAACTGCCAGCCCTTCTCCCGTCAGGGCGCCCCGCAGTGCCTCAAGAGACGGCGCTGTCTCTTTGTTCCAACGGGTCAATCGCATGGATTTCGCAACTTTCGTTGTTCAGCCTAACGCTGGTTGAGCGGCACGTATTTTTGGTCTTTGGGTCCAACGTAGATCGAGTCCGGGCGCACGATCCGGTTGTCCATCAACTGTTCCATCACATGCGCCGTCCAGCCCGCGACACGGCTGATGGCAAAGATGGGTGTGAACAAATCGATCGGGATGCCGAGGGTGTAGTAGACCGACGCCGAATAGAAATCCACGTTCACGTAAATATCCGGACGTTCGCGGCGCATCACCTCGCGCATCTTCTCCGACAGATCGACCCATTTGCGATTGCCCGTGTGATCCGCCAGCATCAGTGCGATGCGGCGCAGCTGTTCCGCGCGCGGGTCGGTCGTCTTGTAAATCCGATGACCAAAGCCGGGAATTTTTCGATGCGCCGCCAATTCCTCTTTGATGAACGTCTCGACTCGCGACACGTCGCCCAACTTGATCAGCATTCGCATCACCGCTTCGTTCGCGCCGCCGTGCAACGGACCTTTCAACGCGCCGAGCGCGCCGCTGATCGCCGAGTACATATCGGATTCGGTCGAGGCAATTGCCCGCGCGACGAAGGTCGAAGCGTTCAGCCCGTGATCCATGTGCAGAATCAGCGCAATATCGAGGATGTGCGCCTCTTCCGGCGTCGGCTCTTTGCCGGTGAGCATGTACAAAAAGTTTGCCGCGTGCGATAAATCGTTACGCGGCGGAATCGGCTTGCGCCCCTGGCTGATGTTGTACCACGCGGCGGTAATCGTCGGCATCTGCGCGGTCAGGCGAATCGATTTTCGAACATTCGCCGAGACGGAATTGGAAACGCCATCCGGATCGTGCAAGCCCAGGATCGAGACCACGGTCCGCAGGACTTCCATCGTGGTCGTGTGCTTGGGAAAGAGCTCCATCCCTTCAATCACTTCGTGCGGCAGGGGGCGTGCCGCGATGAGCTTGCGCGTAAGTTTCTCAAGCAATTCCGGGGTGGGCAGCGTGCCGTACCAGAGGAGATCAACGGTTTCTTCAAACGTGGAATGATCGGCGAGATCGTTGATGTCGTATCCGCGGTAGGTGAGCTTACCCACCGCGCCCTGGACATCACTCAATTGAGTCGCGGCAGCCACAATGCCTTCAAGACCTTTGGCTACCTGCGGCGTCGAGACTGGTGTAGAGCTCATTGCAACTCCTTTGCTATTCTAGCAAACGCAGCGTGATTATAGCCCGCTCATCTGGATTTGTCAACGCGATGCGGCTACTTGTTAGATACAGCGCCATCGCAAAGGTTACGTCTGGCGAGCCAGTCCGCATGGCGGCTAATGCAGAAAAATCATGACCGTTCTTTGCCAATCGACAAAGAGATAGAGCGCGCTGCCACACAGCAGCAGCGCCAGCAAAACAATTCGCCCGGCAGATCCATCCGTTTGCCTGATCCCTCGCGCCATAATAATTGCCAGTGCGGGGAACATCGGCAAAAAGTATCGCGTGTCCGGGAGGGTAACACACAAAACGCCAAAAAGGATACTGACCCAGCACAACAAGAGCAGCGCCGAATGCCCATTGGACCGCGCCGATTGAAAAACACCCAACAGGATGACCGGGAGATTGTAAGGTCCAATCGCAGACGGGAGGCGAGCTACCACCCATTCGAGCATCAGCTTGACCCCACTGCGCGACGCTGTGATGACGTGCGCATATGAAGCAAGAACATTCCCCTGCATTCCAAGAATTCCGGTCCAAGCGGCGTATGTCGCCCAAGGAGCGAAGACGGTCAACGACGCGAGTATCGCTGCTGCGAGATACGGCGTGGTTTGTCTAAAGGAACGATCGACAAGCCAATACCCGCCGAGAACCAAATAGATCAACACCATGGTGTACTTGGTGAGCAAGCCCAGCCCCATGGAGATCCCCGCCGCGAGCGCCAGTGGATACGAGCGCATTCGACCCGAACGAAGCACTAAAAGCATCGTCAAAACAAAGAAGAACGTCACAGGGATGTCATTGGATGCCGCCGCGCCCAGGCGAAAGACGTACGTAAACGTCGCCAAAAACAATGCGGCGATAAAACCAGTCGCACGATTCTCTAGTTCAGCTCCCAGCCGAAACGTCAGCAGAATCACGCCGGTGGTAAAAAGCACTGAGATGACACGGAGCACAAAAAGGTCCGCTCCAAATAGGCGAATGGCCGCGCCGTAGATCAAGGGAACTAGTGGAGGATGCTGGCGACCAAGCCACGCGATGGCGCCGTATTCCTTGAAGAAAATGCTTAATCCTCTGTCTGCCAGAATCTGAGACGCCGCGAAGATGCTGGTTTCGTCGAATACAGGTCTGAGATTTCGCGCATACATCAGTCCAACCACCAAGCCCAACCCACCCAGCGTCATGATGACCCGCCGATCGTTCTGCACAAGAAACGTCCCACAACGGCTCAAGGCCATCGACATCCGATCCGGCATCAGCACAAGTATTGCGCCAACAACGAGCGCAAATGCACCGACAAACGCAAGCCGATCCAGATCGGGCGCCGCGCCGGTGCCCCCTGCGGCAACGACAAACACTGCTTGGAAAGCAACCATCGCCAACAAAAGGTACCCTGTTTTAATCTTCATCGCCGGATGATTCTTCGTAACCCGTGTCGCGTGAGCATCACACCAAATACGGCGCTGCTGTAAGACAAGTAAAACCAATGCAGACAAAACGCACCCAGACCGAATCCATTTCCTCCCTGCCGGGCAAAGAAACGATACAAATCACGATTAAGCGCCAGCAGCGCGATGAGCGCCAGCGCCCCACCGAACCACGCCGGCTGCCAGAGCCAACCCAACACGAACGCGAGAACAATAGCCCACGCCGCCAACGCACTCCACCGGCTCCTCGTCTCCAGATTCAAGTCGTTTGGCACACGGCGTTGTGTGAAAAGCAGCTGGCTCCATGGAATCGCGCGGTCGAAAATATCAGAGCGCAACAGTTCAAGGAGCGCCCATTCCTTCAAGTGCGTCACTTGGATTTCCGGGCACAACCGAACCCGATAGCCGGCTTGTCTCAAGCGCGCTCCCAACTCGATATCCTCAATCGAAGGTCGTGTGTAACTCTCGGCAAAGCCACCTCGTTCCGCAAAGATCCGGCGCCAAATCGCACCGCAACCAGCCCAGAAGGTAAATGCTTCACGCTGGGCATGTTGGTGAACGTAATGATGCAACAGGTTCTTGAAACGCGACACGATCCTGCGCCCAGCGGGTTGGGCGTCGTACGAGCCGAAGAGCGCGGCGATTTCAGAATGCTCAGTCAAATACTGTTCAATCCGGGCAAGTGTGTTTGAATGGACCGCCACATCAGCGTCCAGGAATACGAGCACGTCCCCAGTCGCAATTTCCGCGCCGCGATTGCGCGCAAACGCGGGGCCACGCGGTCCGCCGGTGAGAGAAATCACCGTTGCGCCGACCCCGCGCGCGACGGCTGCGGAACCATCTGATGAAGAATCATCAACCACGATGAGTTGATCCGGTGGGCGCGTCGAGGCGCCCAAGGCAATGAGGCATGCACGCAAATAATCACGAGCGTTGTGAACGGGGATAATAGCGGTAATTTGCATTCGGTCTATTTCCGTGCAGCCGCCCAAGCTTCGCGCGTCCAGCCGGCGATATTGGCACACTGCCATACCATCAGCAAGACAGCCAATGCCATGGCGCGGCGTTTCGGTAATTGCCGCAAGCGCTGAGCTGCCAATCTCACTACGGTCACGTAAAAGCCCAGCTCGACGCTGGAATAGCCAGTTTGAGCCCGCGCGTTTTTTTGATAAAAGCGAAAAGCCCCGCGTCCGTACTCGACATGCTGCTGGCAAAACGTCCGCCAGGTCAACGCGTGGGCATGAGAAACGATGGCATTCGGCGCGAAGATCATCCGATTACCGGCAGCCATCCATCGCCTACACAAGTCCCGATCCTCCGCCGTCCGAAAACTCGCGTCAAATCCCCCCAGTGCACGAAAGCCGTCTATGGACAATGCCAGATTGTTGCTCGTAAAAAACCGACTCGCGTTGAAGTTCTTGTTGTAATACGCATAAACCAAGTCAATGATCAACTGACTTGTACCCGAGTAGATGTTGTCATCGCATAAGTTGACGACTCGTCCGCCAACCATGCAGCGAGGGTTAGCCGTGAGCACCGCTGCCAGAGCGCGCAGCCAGTGACGCGATGGGATGCAATCGTCGTCGGTAAAGGCGAGGAATTCGCCGCGAGCTCTTGCGGCACCGGCGTTGCGCGCAGCCGCCGGCCCCGCATTCGACTGCCTGATCCAGAACACGCAGAATCGATCCCGAAAAGACTCGGCGATCGATTCGCTTGACGCCATGCCGCCGTCATCGACCACAATCACTTCGAAATGATCACGCGGATAGTCCATGGCGGCGACTCCGCGCAAACAGCGTTCAAGCAAATCAGGGCGATTGTAGGTTGGAATAATCAATGAGAAGAAAGGCGCCGTGTCTGCCATTGCCACACACCGTTTGATATACAACACCATCAGAATCCGCAAAAATCGGACACACCATCAATTGGTGCACCAATTCCTTTTCTGACGGCAAATACCAGCGCCAGTTGATCGCGCGAAAATCGATCAAGACAGCCCCTTTGCCCAGCTCTTGCCGCATCGCACTCACCTGGGCAGGATAAGCCACATTGGGTTGGCGCGTCATAGAATCAACTTTCGCTGGGATGAGCGCTGCGCGACGTCCCGTGAGAAAGTAGATTACATCCGGTCCGTTCGTAAAGACCTTGTCCGACTCGGGAATTGTCGCCGCCACTTGCACCAGCGGTGATTGCCGCCAGACGCGGCTGGCGAAGCCCTGACCATCCGAGCGAGCAATTGCCACCCAAAAAGCCGTGCGGATCAGACCACTCAAAACAAACAAGGCAATGACACCAACCAAGACGGTCTGTTTCGCCCGCGAACCCTGCACGACCCTGAACCATCGCCAAGCGATATATACTCCAAGAATGAGAACAGCTATAAAAATCGGCGAAAGCATTCGATCGTCCAACGAGGTCGAAGCATCAAAGAAGGAAATCGAAATGACCAATCCCAATCCATACACAAAGATGAATATCAGCAAAGCAAAGAGCCACAAGTCAGACGAGGTCATCGCGCGTCTACGGGGGCGCTGCTGCCCACGGATCAATCCAATGACGAGGCTTGCCGCCAGTAACAGCAAAACAATCGTGCGAATCAGGATCGGGGTTGGTGATGGAAGTATCCAGTCCGAGATCGTCGATGCAGCTGTCTGCAAATCCGCAAGGCGGATCCAATGCACCGCGAACACGCGATCGGTCGCCGCGCCGGTTAGAACCCAATTATGAATCAGCCATAACCCCAAAGGGAGGCTGCTGACTAAACCAAAGGCCGCTGCCGATACAACTTTCTCGCGCGAGCCTTTCATGAATAGAACCAGACATGCGAAGGACGTCAATGTAAACGCACCGCCGGTGTATCGCGTCAGCATCGTCAGCGAAGCCATCAAAGCGGATGCGATCAAAAAGACTGGCTGAGATGACTCGAGATACATCACGACAAACAGGAGGGTACTCGATCCGAGAAAGATGAAAAGCGGTTCCGACCAAGCCATCGTATGAATGGCGAGGAAGGTAAGAGAGGTAACCGCCAGGAGTGCACCCAGAAGCGCAGGGCGGCACTCGCGAGTCATACGATAGATCATCCCCTCGATGAACAGGATGTTCATCCCCAACAAAAGCGCATTCATCCAGCGCGCGCTCTCCAACAGATCCAATCGAGTTGCGCAGATTGCCAGCAGCACCGAAAAGAGCGGCGGAAAGTGCAACAGAGGCAAAAGCTGACCGGCGTTGGACAACTGGCTGATCCCTTGCCCGTTCAGCCAATGGCGCGCTGCGGTGAGGTAGACAATCGAATCAGGCGATAGCCCAATTCCCCACGGGGTGCTAAAAAGTGCCAGCGCTACACCTAACGCGGGCAGAATTACAAATGACCACCTAGTCCGGGGGAGCCTATCGGAGCAAGACTTGCGCACGGACTTTCTCCAGCCATCCACTCATTTCACTGGCATCGAACTCTCCAAGCAAAAAGAAGGCGATGCCAATGGATAGAACGATGATTCCAATCTTGAGCAGAAGCAACACCCCCGGCGTCGCCCAAAACACACTCTCTCCGTACGCGAGCGCGGAAATCGCTATGGCGCGGAAGGCTGTCTTCCAGGGTGGCGTGATCCGCCATACCCGGTGAATACCCCACAGTGTAGCAAATGCAGCGAGCCACGCCGCCAGTGTGGTCGTGATGGCAGCGCCTTGCACCGTCAGACGTGGAATCGTTATCAGGTAACCAATCACGGCAAACGGTAAACCGACGCCGGCTAGTCCGAATGTCCACTGCGGCTTCCCCGCCGCTGTCAACGCCGCCGTGGTGACGGAGAGCATCAAGAGAGCAAGGGCGCCAAAGATCAACCAAGCGAGGAGGGGCGCGGCAGGAAGGAATGGTTGCCCAAGAATGAGTGTAACCACTTCGCTAGAAATACCAACGGTCATTCCCGCAAAAGGCAACAGTAGAATCACGCCTCGCATTGCATTGCGACTGAGGACCTGGGCGAGGGAAACATCACCATCATGGAGCGCGCGCGCCAGGGCAGCCAATAATAACGGTGAGAATGCGGCTGCCAGAACGCTTGGCACTATGGTCAGGTTTTGCGCTGCGCTATAGAAACCAGCCTGCTCCGCCGTTCCTCCCAAGGCTTGAAGCGCGAACAGCCCAAGTTTGTCGTAAAAACCCAACGTCATTGAGTACAGAAAAAGAGGAATGGCATAGATCGACAAAGTGCGAATAGGAAACCCGGCCGGTTGAAATAACGCGGGACGAATATGCCAACGCCCAACAAGCAACTCAAGCAACGATGCGCCAATGGAACCGATAATTGCGCCAGCGATGCCCCAACCTAGCCCCACCAGCAAGACGATCAATACAAGGCGCGCCAACCAGCGCGTCGCGCTCATCCATGCTCGTTCGGCAAATCGACCTACGCCAATCAGGATGTTGCGATGCGCTTGTGCGAGACTGAAGATCGGAATGTCGATAGCAAACAATCGCAGATAGTTGGCAAATCCCGGCTTGCCTAA